>R03__coassemble_1229_pt1 | contig 12288 bp, 8 predicted proteins | sample R03__metabat2_low_PE_024 | metagenome-assembled genome bin R03 | reverse complement strand
TAAGCTCATTGACCCATTCTGTTGGTTTTGGCTGCATTTCAAGGAAAAATTGAAGGTTGACAAAGCCGATTACTGGCAGCGGCACATGAAAGAGACGGAGGTTGCAGCGTGGCAAGAAATTGCCTTTGAGGAGGTGTGTCTGCAACATATCGAACAGATTAAGCATGCTCTTCAGATAGGTGGTGTCTCTTCACGTGAGTCCGCATACGTCATCAGTGGTGATGCCGAGAATGCCGGTACGCAGATTGATTTGCTCATAGACCGTGATGATGATGTGGTCAATCTGTGTGAGATAAAGTACTATAAAGAACCATTCACGGTCAGCAAGTCATACAACGAAACTCTGGAACACTGGAAGTCACTCATGCAGGAGACATTCCCAGGCATGACCTTCCATCTGACGTTCATAGGTAGCAGCGGACTCAACCGAACCAGCTACTCTGACATCTTTGTGTCCGAAGTAACGGCAGAAGACCTGTTTGTGTGATTACGCAAACTTGCGTAACGCAAATGTGCGTAATTGCATCATCCCTCCCAAATAAGAATGGATAATTTTGAGCTATAACCCGATATTTTTTCGAGTTATAGCTTAAGGTGGGTTCTATTAATTCCTACCTTAAAATATTATAGAACGAAAGGTGTCTCATATCGTTAAGGCGCACCTTTTACTCGTGAAATTAAAATAGGCTTCTATACAATTTGTCTTTACCAGTGCTATTTCGTGGCAGTTAAAGACTCATTGTATAGAAGCCGTTGTTATAGCTGTCATGCTTAACCTTGTTATTGGAAAGTCAGGCAGCCGTCCTGTGCATCAATGGTGATTGGCTTAGCGTTGCTGACAGTGCCAGCAAGGAGACGACGTGAGAGTTCGTTGAGCAACAGATGCTGAATAGCCCGCTTGACAGGTCGAGCGCCGAAGTCGGGGTCGTAGCCTTCGTGTGCAAGGACATTGATGGCAGCGTCGGTGACGTTAAGCGTGAAGCCTTGGTCGTGAAGCATGTTGACAACCTTGCGTACTTGAATGCGCACGACATCCTGAATCTCATGTTCTGTTAGTTTCTGGAAGTCGATGATCTCGTCGATGCGGTTAAGGAACTCCGGTCGCATGATGGCATGCAGCTGTTCACGCTTTGCATTGCTTGTCATGATGATGATGGTATTCTTGAAGTTCACTGTACGTCCCTTATTGTCAGTCAGACGTCCATCGTCAAGAACCTGCAACAGAATGTTGAAGACGTCAGGATGAGCCTTCTCTATCTCGTCGAAGAGTACTACGCTGTACGGCTTCCTGCGCACAGCCTCAGTAAGCTGTCCGCCCTCATCGTAACCTACATATCCCGGAGGTGCACCTATGAGCCGTGAGACGCTATACTTCTCCTGATACTCAGACATATCGATACGAGTCATCATTGTCTCGTCGTTGAAGAGATAGTCAGCAAGAGCCTTTGCAAGTTCAGTCTTTCCGACACCTGTCGTACCGAGGAATATGAACGAGGCGATAGGACGCTTCGGGTCTTGCAGTCCGGCACGTGAACGGCGCACAGCATCAGAGACAGCTGTGATGGCTTCATCCTGTCCGATGACACGCCGGTGCAGTTCCTCCTCCAGATGCAGCAGCTTGTCGCGCTCGCTCTGCATCATACGGCTGACAGGTATTCCTGTCCAACGTGCCACTACTTCGGCAATGTCGTCGGCAGAGACCTCAAAGTCATGTTCACCCTTTGCTCCGTCAGCTTCGAGACCTTTTATCTCCTCTTGAATCTTCGGGATTAGTGAGTACCGAATCTCAGCCACACGGCCATAATCGCCATTGCGTTCGGCTGTCTCTGCCTCAAACTGTAACTGTTGCTGACGCTCCTTGAGGCTTTGCAGCTTCATGGCGCGTGCCTTCTTCATCTCCCATTCGTTACGCATGCGGCGTTCCTCGTCCTTCAGCGTGTCAATTGTTTTGTTGAGCTGGTCAATCTTCTCCTTGTCGTTCTCACGCTTTATAGCCTCACGTTCTATCTCCAGTTGTTTGAGACGACGTGTCAGCTCATCGAGCTCCTCTGGCACAGAGTCACGTTCCATACGTAACTTGGCAGCAGCCTCGTCCATAAGGTCGATAGCCTTGTCAGGTAGGAAACGCTCAGAGATGTAACGCTGTGAGAGTTGCACGGCAGCGATGCAGGCGTCATCCTGTATGCGCACCTTATGATGATTCTCATAGCGCTCCTTAAGTCCGCGGAGGATGGAGATGGCGGAGAGTTCGTCAGGCTCATCAACCATGACAGTTTGGAAGCGTCGTTCGAGGGCCTTATCCTTCTCGAAGTACTTCTGATACTCGTTGAGCGTGGTGGCACCGATGGCACGCAGTTCTCCACGCGCCAGCGCTGGCTTGAGGATGTTGGCAGCGTCCATGGCACCTTCTGAGGCACCGGCACCAACGAGAGTGTGTATCTCGTCGATGAAGAGGATTATCTCCCCATTTGACTGTACCACCTCGTTTATTACTCCCTTCAGACGTTCCTCAAACTCTCCTTTGTACTTGGCACCGGCAACGAGAGCGCCCATATCGAGCGTGAAGACCTGCTTGCGCTTGAGGTTTTCGGGGACGTCACCTCGCACGATGCGCTGTGCCAAGCCTTCTACGATGGCAGTCTTGCCAGTGCCTGGTTCACCAATGAGAATCGGGTTGTTCTTAGTACGACGTGACAGAATCTGTAGCACGCGTCGTATCTCCTCATCACGTCCGATGACAGGATCAAGCTTTCCCTGCCGTGCATCCTCTACGAGATTCTTAGCATAGCGAGGCAAGTGTTGCAGTTGCTGTGTGTTGTTGTTAGCAGCATTGTTGTAATTGTTCATATCTATACTCCTTTCTTTATATATTAAAATGTAATAACGGGATGTATGTGTCCACAGCGTGTGTGGTTCACATACATCCCGTCAAAGGGTGTGCCTATTGTGTGCCTTATGTCATTTTGGCATTGTTTGTTGACAATAAGTCAGAAGGTTTGTCCGATATCGGACAAGTGAGAATCTTCTAAATGTAGAATGGAAAATGTAGAATGGAAAGTGGAAAATGGAAAGTGGAGAAGGAAAAGTGGAAAATGGAAAGTGTAGAATGGAAAGTGGAAAATGGAAAGTGGAGAATGGAAAGTGGAGAATGGAAAGTAGAGAATGGAAAGTGGAGAATGGAAAGTGGAAAATGCCATCCGGCTTCAGGCTCTTAGTGAATAGTGAATAATACCTTCCGTCTTAAACTCCTAACTCCTAACTAAAAATAACTCCTAACTCCTAACTAAAAGACTCCTAACTAATCAAACGTCTTGAACTCATAGCCCTGTGACTTCAGGAAGCGAAGACATGATGGCAATGCGAAGTATAGCTTGTCAATAGACTTCAGCGAGTCGTGGAATGTTATTATCGAGCCATTGCGTGCATAGCGATGAACATTGCGCACGACGTCGAAGGCAGAGAGCATGTGTGAGTAATCGCGTGTGACAAGATCCCACATGACGATGCGGTACTTGTTTGCCAGGCGGTTGTACTGCAGCGGTCGCATCCATCCGTGTGGCGGACGGAAGAGAGGCTTGCTTAATGAAGAATGATTTAATGAAGAATGATGAATGAAGAATGAAGAATGAGAGTTAGCATCGTCTTTTTGTGGACTCTTATCAGAAGAAGGTAATGTTGATTCTTCATTCTTCATTCTTAATTCTTCATTTCCCCTTAGTGACTCTTCATTCTTCATTCTTAATTCTTCATTCTCCATTATCTCGTTGCATGCTCTGACGTTTGCCTCATACTCACGGATGGAATGTCGTGTGCTGCCGATATGGTTGAAGGTATGGTTGCCTACACGATGCCCATCTGCGAGAATCTGCCGGTACAGCTCAGGGTATTTACGCACGTTATCGCCAACGACAAAGAATGTCGCCTTGACATCAAATTCGCGTAGTATCTTCAGCAGATATGGCGTTGACTCAGGAATAGGTCCGTCGTCAAAGGTGAGATAGACCGCATGGTCTGTCTCATCCATTCGCCACAGTGCTTTGGGATAAAGCCAGCGAAGCCATTTAGCAGGTTGCTCGATAATCATAGTTAGGAGTTAGAAGTTAGGAGTTAGGAGTTAGGAGTTAGGAGTTAGAAGTTGGTTTACTTAACTTAGACCTTGCTGTTTTCGTAATGGAACTGAGCATCTTGACTATTTCTAAACAATCTGAATATAGATAGTCGAATTGTTCTTTATTGATATATTCACTTTCAAATAATAGCTCAAGCCAGTACTTTGTTCCTTGGCTTTCCTTAAAAGCAATGTACATCTTTGCGTAATAATCTCTTTCGCTTATACCAGCCAATGCTTCTGCAACATTGGCACCAATGCTTGTTCCACTCCTAAGAATCTGTTTGGAAAGAACATATTCATTTCTATTAGTGGACATGTATTTGTATAACTTGATGATTTTAAGAGCAAATGATTTGCTTTTGTCACCTACGATTGAGTGATTATCCATACCAATGAACTCCTAACTCCTAACTTCTAACTCCTAACTAAATTACATTTCCGGCAGTTGTCCGCCCTTGTTCTCATAGGTGGTTACAAGGTCAGAGAACTCCTTAGCCATCTTCTTGGCACGTGCCGGATCGGTATCTTCAGTCAGTTGATAGAGTCGCTGCATGATGTATATCTGCGTCAGACAGTCACGCTGGCTCTGTGCGAAGCGAGAAGGATCAAGGCTGTTGTACCAGCGCATATACTGTGCGCTCTCCTTCCACATATCGTTGATAACCTTGAGAGCCTTAGCCTTCATGCCCAGCAGCACATAGCATTGTGCGATGTCAAGTCCGCCAGCCATGTACTTGTTAGGTACGTTGTATGTCGGCATGACCTTATCCATATAAGCCAATGCCTTCTTTGCCTTGTCGTACTTCTTCTCAGCGATGAGGTGTGTGACAAGGTTGCCGAAGAGGCGCTTATGTGTATAGCACATGCGCATGACTGTCTCATCAAGATAGAGCCCCTTCTTATCAAGGCCACCATACTTGAATCGAGTCATCATGTTGCGGTAAACACGTTCGGTATCGAAGTTCTTTCGGCCTTCAATAGGCTGCATCTCGTCGGTTGTCGTAGTAAACGGAGTGATGCGGTTGACAAGTCCTTCCTGTACGAAATTGTTGCCAAGGTTCATGTAGTTCTCCTGTCCTACGGTGAGAGCGACGTACAGCGGACGTGTCCAGTTGGCATTGCTGAGCAGTTCCAAGAGCATGAGATCGCTCTTATAGAGAGCACGTTTGCCGGCGAGTGAGATGACCATATGGTCAGGAATGGTGTCTGCCGCCATCATCATGCCCGACTTACGCACAGCCTCTTTGTCAACGGTGAGGTAGAGTGTGTCAGTAGGTATGACGTGAGTGCCATCCTCATCCTTGCCCTGACGAACCCAGTATTTCATGACGTTCTTAAGTTCAAACGGATTATCTCCCCACTCCTCGCGAGCAGCCTCAGGGTTCTCTTTGTAGAGCTCAAGTATCTGTTTCTTAAGGTTAGGCTGTATGCTGACATACTCGTTAGTGCCTGAGCAGTAGTCGATACGAGGCCAAGAGATAGGCAGCGACGGCGAGTCGTAAGCCGGACGTATCATCTGGTCGATGTACCAGTCAGTGGCGAGGTACGACAGATTGCAGACACGAGCCTCCGTGCCCACACCCTCGACATCCTGGTTGTACCAGAGTGGGAAAGTGTCGTTATCGCCGTTAGTGAAGATGATAGGCTTGGTGCCTTCGTCGAGAGAGTTGAGATAGTTGCTGCCGAAGTCACGGCAAGTGAATCGTCCTGAGCGGTCATGGTCGTCCCATGTCTGCGATGCCATCTGCACCGGTACGAGCAGGCATACTATGCCAATAGCGGCTGCGATGGCAATGTTGCTCTTCTTCAGTTTTTGCTCGATGATGTCGAGAATAGCAGCCACACCCATGCCACACCATATAGCAAAGGCATAGAACGAACCGGCATACGCATAGTCACGTTCACGTGGCTGACTTGGTGTCTGGTTGAGGTATATTACGATGGCAAGACCTGTCATGAAGAAGAGGAAGAAGACAACCCAGAACTGCTGTATGCCCTTCTCTCCGCGGAAAGCCTGCCAGAACAGACCTATCAGGCCGAGCAGGAGTGGCAGACAGTAGAACACGTTATGTCCCTTGTTCTGCTGCAAATCGTCAGGCAACAGCGACTGGTCGCCGAGCATAGCGTTATCAATGAACGGGATGCCTGTTATCCAGTTGCCATGCTCAAGCTCTCCGTTACCCTGCAAGTCATTCTGTCGGCCGGCGAAGTTCCACATGAAGTATCGCCAGTACATGAAGTTACATTGGTATGAGAGGAAGAAGCGTATGTTCTCTGCCATAGTCGGCATCTTGACGTCAACGACTTCTCCGCAGCGGTCGTACTGCTGCGTAGAACCCTCTACGCCGCCCATCCAGTCTTCGTATTGCTGAGCATGTCCGGCATCATGCATACGTGGGAAGAGCATGTTCTGAGCATAGACATACTTGTCCTTTGTACGGACAACGAAGTAACGATCCTTCTCGTCGGCGCTGTGTTTCTCAACGCGCTGCCATATAGGAGCACCTTTCGACATCTCAGGCTCGCAGATTTCGCCATTGACATTGAACTTCACCTGCGACGTATAAGCCTCGCCATAGAGCAGCGGACGGTCGCCGTACTGGTCGCGGCTGAGGTAGTTGCCGAGGGTGAAGATATCCTCTGGAGAGTTCTGGTCCATAGGAGGATTGGCTGCTGAGCGTATTACGATGACGGCATAGCTTGAATAACCTATCATCATCATGAAGAGACAGAGCAGCGTGGTGTTCTTGAAACGAGCCGTAATGAACTGCTTGCCGTCGCGCTTATATCTCAAGGCGAACCACAGCAGAGCCAGCACGACGATGCCTATTGCTGCTGCCGACCAGCCGTAGCCATAGAACGGAATGCCGAGCATGCCCACCGAGAGCAGGAACGAGATGTGCTCGCGCTTCACGTTCGTATGCTTATAACTCTCGTAGATAGCCCAAACAACAATAGCGATGAGCAGCAGAATGTATATTATGACACCTGTGTTGAACGGGCATCCCAGTGTGTTTACGAAGAACAGCTCAAACCATCCGCCCACTGTTATGATGCCAGGTACGACGCCATACAGCACGCCTGCGACGATGCAGAACGACAAAGCCAGCGCTATCAGCGAGCCTTTCAGGTCGGCATTCGGGAATCGCTTGTAGTAATATACAAGCACGATGGCCGGTATGCAGAGCAGGTTAAGCAAGTGGACGCCTATCGACAGGCCTGTCATATAGGCAATGAGCACGAGCCAACGGTCAGAATGTGGCTTGTCGGCATTGTCCTCCCACTTCAGTATGAGCCAGAAGACGACGGCGGTAAACGCTGATGAGTAGGCATACACCTCGCCCTCGACAGCCGAGAACCAGAATGTATCTGAGAAGGTGTAGATAAGCGCGCCCACCAGTCCTGATGCCTCGATGGCTATCAGCTTAGGCATGGATATCTCCTCGTCTAAGCCTATTATGAGCTTACGCGTCAGATGCGTGATAGACCAGAATAGGAAGAGGATACACGTTGCCGACAGGAGAGCCGACATCGTATTGACCATCTTAGCCACCTGTGTAGGGTCGCTGGCAAACTGTGAGAATAGATTGGCCGTAAGCATGAAGAACGGTGCGCCCGGTGGGTGACCGACTTCCAGCTTGTAGCCGGTAGAGATGAACTCAGGACAGTCCCAGAAGGAAGCTGTCGGTTCGATAGTAGAGCAATACACAAAGGCAGCGATGAAGAATGTCACCCAGCCAAGGATATTGTCCACACGGCGAAACTGTTTCATTGTAAGTCTTATTTTTTAGTTTATTTTGTTATCTATAATGCATAATACGCTGCAAAATTACTTAATTTTACTCATATTACAAAAAATAATGACTCCATTTACATTTTATTTGCACAAATAATAGTAACTTTGCACAGCGAATGTGAAATAAAGAACTACATACCCACCCCTGAACTCTCCGCAAGTGAGAGGAATAAATACTACCGACTGTTAATATAAGAAATTAAAGTATGAACAATAAAGACAACGAGCAAAAACACATCACTCACCTCCCTCAACAGGAGGGGCAAGAGGGTGTGTCTGTTTCCTCCCCTTGTGAAGGGATAGTAGATGGTTCTGACCCGTCAACACACAACACTTCCCTCCCTTGCGGAGGGGTAGGGGGTGGGTCTGTCCTTCCTCCCGCATGGCTCAGTGCCATACCACTATTGACGCTGATAGTACTTCTGTCAATAACAATCTCCATCTTTGGCAGTAATGCGTTGTCAGGTCCGTCGCAGATATGCCTGCTTGCTGCTACATCGGTGTGCGTGCTGCTCGGAATGTCATACTGCAACGTGTCATGGCGTGCCATAGAAAAGAACATCGAGGAGAAAGTACACGATACGACGGTCTCGATATACATACTCCTTGTCATCGGCATGCTCTCCGGATCGTGGATGATAAGTGGTATTGTACCGACGCTGATATGTTACGGCATCCAGGTCATTCACCCTGCCGTGTTCCTTGCCTCGGCATGCGTCATAAGTGCCATAGTATCGGTTATGACCGGCTCGTCATGGACGACGATAGCCACGATAGGTCTTGCGCTGCTCGGCATCGGACGTGCCTTGGGCTTCGACGACGGCTGGACGGCGGGTGCCATAATCTCCGGAGCATACTTCGGCGATAAGATTTCGCCTCTCAGCGACACTACCGTGCTCGCCTCGTCGGTCAGCGGAACACCGTTGTTCACGCACATCCGCTACATGATGTACACCACAGGCCCGACGATAACCATCACGCTCATCATCTTCTTCATTGCCGGATTCTTCATGGGCGGAAGCAGCCAGAGCGACACGACAGAATACATCAACGCTCTTGGACGTACGTTCAACATAACACCATGGTTGATGATAGTGCCTGTGCTGACAGGCGTGCTGATATATAAGAAGGTGCCTTCGCTCATAGTGCTGTTCCTGTCGTCGCTGATGGCGGTTGTCATGGCCTTGATATTCCAGCCCGATGTGCTTATGCAGATTGCCAGTGCATGGGGCGTAGCGACAAGCGTCAAAGCCTTGGCACTGTTCAAGGGCGTCACCATAACCCTCTGCACATCAACCGAGGTGGAAACGGGCGTGCCGCTACTCAATGACCTTGTCTCTACAAACGGTATGGCAGGCATGCTCAACACCATCTGGCTCATTCTGTCGGCAATGATCTTCGGAGGTGCCATGACCGCCTGCGGAATGCTTCGCAGCTTCCTTCATGCTGTGTTCCGCCACATGGTGAAGACTCGTGTCGGACTTGTCACAGCCACTGTCCTGAACGGTATTGCCATGAACATCATGACCGGCGACCAGTACATCTCTATCATCCTGTCGGCCAATATGTTCAAGGACGAATACGAACGTCAGGGATATGAGTCGCGCCTGCTGTCACGATCGTCAGAAGATTCGGCAACGGTGACATCCGTACTCATTCCGTGGAACACCTGCGGCATGACGCAATCGACGGTCCTCGGTGTAGCAACGCTGACGTATTTCCCATTCTGTTTCTTCTGCTACCTGTCACCGTTGATGTCTATCTTCCAGGCTGCAATAGGATGGAAGATTAAGAAGCGCACGCCGGAAGCATAGGCCAGGCGCAGCAAGATGTAGCTTGAAACCGAACTCTTTCGCATGGTTTAAGTATCCGCTAACTCTTTTGTTGTCAAGAATTAAAGAATTTAAGAAGTTTATTCGTTGAATTGTTAAGAAGATTTAGAAACCTGAAATAAAATCTCAAAGTGAGATTTTATTTCCTTCTAACACTTCTTATTCCTTCCAATCTGGCTTCTATAATTCTGTAATTCTTGACAAAAAAAGAGCGAAAGTTTAACATTTAATACCCCGAGCCAATACTTATTAGCACTCAAGAAGCTGCATTTTATGGCTCTATTCGTATAGTCTTATAAAGCAAAGACTCAGTAATTACAATATAAAGACTCGGTAATTATACCACAAAGACTCAGTCTTTGTATTGCAAAGACTCAGTAATTACATTATAACTTTGGGCGTTTGACGCCGTAACATTGAGCGTTTGACGTCGTAATATTGAGTCTCTGACACCGTAATATGCTACCACACAGCACGTAAAAGGCAACAAATGAAAGGACGATTCGCACCATCACCCACCGGACGCATGCACCTCGGCAACGTCTATTCGGCATTGCTCGCCTGGCTTTCAGCAAGGAGTCAGGGCGGAGAATTTGTGCTCAGGATAGAGGATATCGACCGGCAACGCTCGCGAAAGGAATATGCCGACCAGCTCATCGACGACCTGCAGTGGCTCGGCCTTGACTGGGACGAGTGCTACACGCAGAGCGAACGCTTCAGCATTTACAGCGAGCAGTTGCAGCGTCTGGAGGCTAAGGGCCTGACATACCCATGCTACTGCACGCGCGCTGACATTATGGCATCGTCGGCACCGCATGAGAGCGATGGACGTGTGGTACACACCAGTGTTCAGCGGTTGCGCGACTTGTCCATCAGTGCGAGAGGCGGTGATGCCGTCTGCCGCTCTGTAAGGCTGATGGTTCCGGATGAAGATGTGACGTTTGTCGATGGGCATTACGGCCGTCAGACGGTAAATCTTGCATCGCAATGCGGAGACTTTGTGCTGCGACGTGCCGACGGAGCATGGGCGTATCAGCTCGCCGTCGTTGTCGACGACGCTCTGATGGGCATCACCGAAGTTGTCCGCGGCCGCGACCTTCTGCTCTCGGTGCCCCAGCAGATGCATCTGTTTGATATCCTTGGCTTTACACCGCCGCAGTTCACACATCTGCCATTGCTGTGCAACGAAGCAGGGCGGCGCCTCTCCAAACGTGACCGTAGCCTCGACATGGGGTGCCTGAGAGAGCGGTTCTCTCCTCAGCAACTGACAGGACTGTTGGCTTACTACGCTGGTCAGACCGACCGTCCCGAGCCGCTAAGCGCCCGCAATCTCGTCGGCATCTTCACGTGGGAAAAGGTTCCGACAGATGATATTACAGTAAAAGAAATGAGCTGTGCGAATGAAAATGAAATTCAAGTATAAAAGTGAAAAGTAAGGAAGTGAAAAGTAAATAGTCCTGCCGGCTTGATGTCAGTAAATAAACTTCAGAATTTTCAAATAGCTTAAGTGTCCGAAAACTCTTTTTCTTTCAAGAATTAAAGAATTTAAGAAACTTGCTTATTGAATTGTTAAGAAGATTTAGATGCTTGAAATAAAATCTCATCTGAGATTTTATTTCTTTCTAATACTTCTTGTTCATTCACATCAGGCTTCTTTAATTCTATAATTATTGATAAATAAAGGGTGTGAAACTTTAGTTATTCATTCATCTATGGCATTCTGTAATTCTATAATTCTTGATAAAAAATAGAGACAAAAATTAATAACATAGCTTCTGCATCCAACAAACGTAACAACCCTTGCCGTATGACACGACGACTACACCTTATTATATATATACTCCTGTTATGCTGTGCTGACATCAGTGCCGCAGGCATGCAGCAGCTCAGGTTCCGGCACTACACCATCAGCGACGGACTGACAAGCAACACCGTGCGTGACATCATACAGGACCACCTGGGCTTTGTATGGTTCGGAACCGATGACGGCCTCTGCCGCTTCGACGGCATCACAATACGCCGTTATGCGCCGCCGGCACATCAGCGAGGCATGTCGGTGACGAGCATGCTTGACGACGAACGGCAGATAATGGTAGGCTCGTACGACGGACTGTATATTTTCAACAAAGAGACAGAAGCATTCACACTACTTGATACGGCAACGCCGAAAGGCCGACGCATTACATCAGGCGTGACAAGCATAGTGCGCGATGCCGTCGGCTGCATATGGATAGGCACCATGAAACAGGGCGTCTTCCGATATATTCCCGATTCAAAGAAGCTGCAGCAATATGCCGTAGGCAACGTAGCCAATGTCTCACAGCTGCTTGTTGACCACAACAACCAGATATGGGCGACAGGGATGTACAGTGGCAAGAACTCTGCCGGACTATGGGTATTCAATAAGGCAAAGAACGTCTTCCAGCCTTACAGGACATCCTCAACGGTTAAGGCCGACATCTCGGGCGGAGCCCTTTACGAAGATGGCGACGGCACGTTGTGGCTGGGTTCGTGGGACGACGGACTGCTGAAGATACGTAGTCAGGAGG
>R03__coassemble_1215_pt1 | contig 12367 bp, 8 predicted proteins | sample R03__metabat2_low_PE_024 | metagenome-assembled genome bin R03 | reverse complement strand
CTTGTCCGTCTGCGTAAGACTCACAACGTCTATCTTCTCAGTAACATATATGATGACGCATGGCAACATGCTGTACGTGAGATAGAGAGCAAAGGCTATACTACCGACGAATGTTTCGACCATCTTTTCCTTTCGCATGAAATGCAGCTTGCCAAACCTGACACGCGTATCTTCCAGGCTGTTATCGACACAGTCAGCCTTAAGCCTGAGGAAACGATTTATTACGACGACTCAAAGGAGAACATAGAGGCTGCACGACAGATGGGCTTCACATCTGTTCTTGTGCCTATGAACAAGCTTGAAGAGGTTATTCTGTCAGTAGAATAGGCCTTGTGCTGAAGGTTGCAACTATAATATTGTAGCCAAGAATGCTGCATCTTGTCAACTCAACGAGTATGTATTATGCAGTAAAGACTGGGTAATTGCAATTCAATTACTCAGTCTTTGTTGTATAATTACTGAGTCTTTACAATGTAATTACTCAGTCTTTATGTCGTCACATTTATATTCTTAGTGTATTATCATATACAGATGGAACTTTGTTATGTAGGACATGACTTAGTATCTTAGTATCTTAGCATATTAGCATCTCAGCACGTCAACCACATGACTGCCAGCACCGATAAGATCCTGTCGCTCAGAGATAATCTTCTGATATTCAATAAAGCGGGCGAAGGACTCATCACTCATGCGATTAAGGCGTGTACGCATGTAGTCGGCAGCTCCGTCGGGAGAGAATATTGTGATACGTTCAAGTCCGGCTCGTTGGTTCAGGCGATTGATATCCTCAAGACGGACATAGTCATACAACTCGCCTTCATCAACACGCACATGATATTCGTTATCAACAAAACCTCTTGAGCGTAGATCGTTAATACGCTCTTCATCAAAGCAATACGAGAGAATGCTATACTCATTCATTAAGTATGCTACAAATATCACGCCACCTGGTTTTGTAACACGCCGTGCTTCCTCCAGAGCCTTAACCTTCTCATCATCACCTATAAGATGATAAAGCGGCCCAAGCAGAAGGGTTACATCAGCCGTATCATCAGCAATGAACGGCATACTGCGTGCATCACCCTGCACAACGTCTGCCGTAGGCTCTCGCTTCAGAAACACCTCGATGTTACGTCTCACCAGTTCTACAGCCTTAACATTAAATCCTTCTGCCATCAAGGCTGATGTATAACGCCCAGTGCCTGCTCCGATGTCAAGCACCGAACATCCAGGCGTGAGAAAATGATGCAGATGATGCATGGTAGTCTCAAACTCCACGATGCCATGCCTACGCAGCAGACGCAGGTCTTCGGGGTGTTTATTGTAATGCTTCTCTATATTTGATAATGCCATGATTTCCTTTGTTTTACTTCTTTTCAAACATCTTCTTTGCAGCAAGTACGAGGAACATATAGTGTGACGAGCCACCACCAAGGACATACTCTACCTGCTGCCACAAGTAAGGGAAGGTCAGCAGCTCAGGGAAGTCAGGGCGAATGAGTGCGGTGCCTGAGACAACGCCGCCCGGATATACGACCAGTCAGCACGGTTCAATCCATATCCTACTGTTGCCGACTCAGCCCCTACTCCACCGGCAAATGATGCGCGGTTAGAACCAGGATGACATCCGAGGATGAAATTCAAGGCATTGAATACCGTTGTCTTCGGGAAGATGTCTGGATACTGTGTTGCAAGGAAGTAATTTTCAAATCCGAAACGCTGAATGTCCCATCCTGCGCCCCATATGCGTGGACGATAAGGAATGCCGTATGGTGTCTCAGCAGCCTGTTCGGCAATCTTCTTGGCTACGGCAGGCAAGGCTTTCCGGAAAGCCGCCGAGAACTTCTGTGTCTTACGGTCCTTTGTCATGTTGGCACAGAGTGCGTCAATACGTGCCAATCGCCATGCCAGATGTTCTATTCCTTTCAACACGACATCCTGATTCTTAATGATATAATCAAGATACACATGATTCTTCGTTGCAAGGTACAACTCGGCGGCAGCAGCAATACGTGTGCTTACAAGGCGTCCGTCAGTTACTGTTGACGTACCATCGTAGATAGCCTGAGCAATATTGAGGCAATGCACACTTAGCGTGTCGTTGAAGCCTTTCAAAGTACGCGAGACAACAGCGAGATTGGCAGCTGTTGTCAGTTCGCGCATAGGGTTATTCTCTGTGAACACCCATCTGTCATCGTTATTTCCTCTGATGCCATCAGTCATGGCCGACGCATCACCAAGCATGCAATATTGACGGAGGTTGTTACAGATAATGCCACGATAGAGACGTCCAAGCGCAAGATATCCGTTGACAACGGTAAGTGCACCATTCTCTATCTGCTGAAGGATGTCATTCTTTCCGTCCGGCTGATGAATCTCGGTGATATGCTTCGACTGGTCGATAGCTGTGACATCGATGTCCGGTTTGAAAGCTTCGTAAGCCATCGACAGAATGTAAGCCTCACCAGCCTGCGATTCAATACGAAGGTCAAAGTCGCCGGCATCATGCCATCCACCAACATTCAGCCCCTCAACACACGTTCCTATAGGTATTGCTGCCGGAATATCCTCCTGCCGCTGGTCATAGCCGTCAAAGTGGTTGCCAGCCTTTGCCATCAGAGCATCGTCCATGTGACACATATCGTGCCATACGCGATACTTCTCGTTGACACGCATGTGGCACATCTGCACAGGGAGGAAATACTCTATGACGGGCTGCCACACACCACGGTCGTAGATATCATTGGCGATGCGGAAGACAGGCGATGCCGAACCAGCGTAGCGTAGTTGATACAAACCTTCTGTCGTGATGTCTGAGAAGTCAGCCTTCAGATAGTCGTAACGCAGGAAGTGTCCCCACTCCACTGGTTTGATATCTTTTACCACAGTTTCCTTGTCGGCATCTATGCGGACAAGCTGTGCCATAGTTGTTGACGATGTGCCTCCCATTGTCTCGATGACAGCCGTCTTGGGTTGAGCAGTGTGATAGCCTACCTGTGATGTCTGGACGACAGGTGTGTATGTCCAATCGTCAACAACAGATGGTGTGATGGTCCAGTGTATGGCACCCTTCGTTACTCCTGTCTTTATCTCCTGTCGCAGTACAAACCATCCGTTGTTATGGTTCATGCGACCGTCAAAGAGCTTTAGTTCGCCATTGTGCGACTCGATAGTAAGGCGACTGAGGACATCATCGGGACGAGATGTGAACACGCGTCCTGTGGCATACGGAAGAGCAATGACATCGTCGGCAATAATAGGACTGTACGTATTGTCATTACCCGTAAATTGCTTCATGTCGGCAAGGGTACGTCCTTCTGGACTGTAACCGCCTGTATGATTAACGTTTGGCTGTGCCGTCATAAGCGGACTGTTGGGCTGCTGAGGGAAGATGCCCGACGTCTGGTCCATAATCCATGGCTTACCGAACAGCGAACCTGGGAAGAACTCGAGGTTGAAGCCTACCTTACCCACAAGATAGTCGGGCACGGGCGAGTCAAGATCGACAATGACATCAATGCTGCTTCCTTTTGCTTCGACACGGACATTGTACGTTACGTTCCATTCAGGATAAATCTGAGGATTAAAGCCTCGCATGTGTCGCGACGAATCAGGGTAGCACAGCGTCGTCGTGATGGTGTTCTCTCCCACCTTACGTTCAAGCTGTCGTGGTACAGGCTGCCACTGTCCTGGTGTTGCCTCAAGGCGTATGTCGCCGTTGGTGGCTATACGATGTCCGTGCATGATGACACATACTCCACCTTGATGACCTTCGGGGTATATATCATCGAACGCCATGACATCAACGCCATGGTTGCGGAAGTATCCGGAGTCAGTAAGCTTAAATCCTTGTGCATCAGCAGTGTTGACTATACATAGAGCACATATTACAGGTAATATAATATTCTTTATAGACATCGTTTGTAAAGTTATGATACTATGTTTATTTATGTTAGTTAGCAATCTGACTGCAAAAATAATCATTTTTTTCGAGATACAATAATTTTTCCTTAAGAAATCGTCATCACACCTTGATTTATAGGTAGGTTTATTAATTCAGGCTGTCACACCTGTAATATTTTTTAATCACTTTTTAATTTAAGATTCGCAAGTAGATTCTCTGCTTGATTTCTTACTGATTTTCACCTGATTTCTTCGCGAAGCGAAATCCGGCAGACGATAGTCGTCACATATTTTATTCATTGATTATCTCATGATTGTTATTCTTGGATTTCTATAATCTTAGATGATAATAGGGGTGAAAATCCTTAAAGAAAATAGTGAGAGACATAATCCTTCTGATTCGCCTACGGTGAGAAATCAGTTGAAAATCATGGGTGAAAATCTACACCGAAAATTAACTTGCAAAAGTGGAATCACTATTAATCATTGTCCTTGGTAAACACTTACAACACCTGAGTAGTTACGCAAATCGTTAATTTATGTTTATATTTTATCATTTTCTCTTATATCTCATAAAAAAGTAGTAATTTTGCAGCCGGATTAAAAATCAGGCATTTCTGACGAATAATTTTTGACCCGCTAGCTCAGCTGGTAGAGCACAACACTTTTAATGTTGGGGTCATGGGTTCGAGCCCCATGCGGGTCACAGAAGAGGAGTCTCAACAATGAGGCTCCTCTTTTTGTATCTATAGCTAAATCAATGAGTTACGAATGTTAACTTGCACGGCATCTCAAATTTTGGAAAGCCCAAAGTAGTGCATTAAATTGTGTGTTATTAACAGTTCGTGTAACTACTCAGGTATTGTAAGTGTTTACCAAGGACAATGATTAGAAGTGATCAGAAGTGATTAGAAGTGATTAAAATAGGCAACGATAGACATATTGACTATCGTTGCCTAATCTTTTTGCGGAGTTCAGTCAGTAACTTTGCACATAAGACACGTTAACCACATAGTAACCTATAATTCTTTTTTCGGATATATGGAGTTCCACCATGTGTCATCGTCCTGAAGATACTTTGCAAACCATGCCCAGATAGTGTTCTGCCATTTGAGACGCTTGCTGTATTCAAGGATATGATGATCCTGTCCTTTGACAGCGACGAAAGCCGTCTCGCGCCCTAACAGTTTCAGCGCATTGTACATCTGAATGCTTTCGCCTATAGGGACGTTTGTGTCGGCGTCACCATGGACAAAGAGCAGCGGTGTATGTATCTTGTCGGCATTGAACAGAGGGCTCTGCTTTGTATAGAGGTCGGGATGCGACCATGGATAGCTGTTAGCCATTGAAACCTCGCTGTATGAATATCCCCAGTATCCTTCACCCCAATATGACGTATGGTCAGAGATTCCGGCATGTGATATTGCGGCCGCAAAGATGTCGGTCTTCGTCTGCAGATACTGTGTCATAAAGCCACCATACGATGCTCCGATGCAACCTATTTTCTTAGCGTTGACATATTCGTGCTCTTTACAGAACGTCTTTGTTGCTTTAATGATATCCTCGGCAGGACCTTCGCCAGCTGTATTGACGTGACGTGCAGAGAAATCCTGTCCGAAACCGGTGGCACCACTTGGCTCAACGACGAGTACAACATAACCTAAGGCAGCGTAAGCATGCTGCGGGTAACGTCCCTCAAAGTTACGGCTTGTAGGACTGCAGCCACCATAGTAATTTACTATCATCGGATACTTCTTAGCAGCATCAAACGTAGGTGGAAGGTAATATCGGCATAGGATAGTGTCTCCACGACTGTTCGTGAACGACCATGCCTCACACTTTCCCAGTTTCACACCTTTCAGGTTCTCAGCACTAAGATCCTCTATGAGCGTGTTTTTTTCTGTCTTTGTGTTCAGGCAGTATAATCTGGATGAGTTAGAGGCGCTCTCTCCGTAATACAGCAATGTCTGAGCTGCATTTGCCGCACTTATACCGCTGACGATCTCTTCCTTGCACGCCAACCTCTTTATGTTGCCGTTCTTAGGGTTCAATCGGAAAAGGTTTATGCAGTCTTTATCCTCGGCAGTAAAGTAAACCATGCCATCAGCCCACGACCACTGCATGTCCTGCACATTAGGGTTGAATGTACGGGTAAGAGGCGTCACCTTATGTCCGGCAATATCTATCATGTACAATTGCATGTCTATCATGCTTGGCGTCTGTCCTTCACCGACATTCTTGCCTATGCCATCAAGACATTCTGGACTGCCTGATACAAGCACCTGATTACCATCGGGAGAGAAGATGCCGGTCCCGATGAAGCCGTCACGGCTGACGATGGTGTCACACATGAGCGTCTTTACATTCATGCGTATCAGCGAGAAGAGCGTTGTCGGACGTTTTGTGAGTCTGCTCTCGCTAACGTGCAGCAGCAGATACTTGCTGTCGCGTGAGATGTCAGCAACATAGACACTATGATGTCCGTATATCATCTGCTGCATAATGCCTGTTGCAATGTCATAGCGATAAATGCTGCTACGGTCACGCCATCCTGGTTGGCGGTCATCAGGATGTATTATCTCATACACATCTTTATCTTCCTTCGGACCTTCTTCCGGCTTTGTCAGTATCAGGTATGATTCGTCAGGAGAAACCATTATTCTGACATCCTTCGGCAGATTTGATGCAACGACCGTCTGGGCGCCTGTTGCTGCGTCGATGGCTGTCATTGTCTGACGTCCGTTGAACGGCTCGGTCTTGAAATAGCGGTTACCTGTTGGCATCCATTGCAGATGATGTCCCGTTGCTACAATACGTCCGGTAGCTACTTCACGCACGGTACATTCACCCACGCTCTTACCCCCCACTTCCGTCTTCTGCGTGTTGACAATGGCATACTTGCCCGTAGCAGAAAGTGAGGTGCCGCGACTGAATTTCTCTGCATGCAGAACATCAAGGATGGTATAGTTGCGCGAAGTGCCATCAGCCGTAACGGCAAGGGCTCCTGCCTTTTCTGTCGTAAGGCTTACACGTGCCGTATCTTTCTTGCCAGCCTGTGCCAGATATCTTATTACAATCTGATGAGTAGAAGGCTGCAGCGAGAGTTCTTTGCCCACTTGTTCCATTCCATCGACAAAAGTCTTGCTGTGTCCAAGTCCTCCTACTGTAAGCTCAGCCTTAGTGAACGATGTATTCGTAACCGAGAACGACAGCTGGTGAATGGCGTATCCGCTGGTTGTGGCAGGCAAATCTGTTGCCTTAACAATATCGCCAGTCTCGTTATTCTCAGGCAAGACAGATGCGTAGTCAAGAAGGTTAGCGACGTCAAACTTCTTCTGCTGGACATTGACACTGTCCATCATGTATGGCATCTGAACCAGATAAGGTCCGTTATGTCTGAACTGAGTGACATCAATCTTCTCAGCATGTGTGCTGATAGCAAAGACTATAGCACACGAAAGTAAAAGTGTTTGTTTTCTCATATTATTATGGTAGGGTCTATTATCTGATCATTCGCAAATGTTAAGTACTCGCTAACTCTTTTATGATCAAGAATTAAAGAAGTTAAGAAGTTTATTCGTTGAATTGTTAAGAAGATTTAGAAGCTTGAAATAAAATCTCATCCAGAGATTATATTTCCTTCTAACCTTTCTTATTATTCCAATCTGGCTTATTTAATTGACTTTCCCTTCGGCCGTCGAGCTAAACCTTCTATAATTCTTGACAAAATAAAGGGGTGCGAAACTTTAGTTATTGATAAAATCTCATCACCAGCCATTTACTCTACAACCATGCCAATGATGCTTATGTCTTCCTTCGGACGGTCACCGTGCAGAGTCTCCGTCTCCTGTATCTTGCCGACAACATCAAGACCGTCGATGACTTCGCCAAACACGGTGTATTGACCGTCAAGATGTGGGGTACCGCCAACGGTGGTGTAGGCTTCTGTCTGTTCAGGACTGAGCGAGACAGGATGCTCCATCATGTATGCCTTGGTCTCCGCTATGAGTTCCTCCTGCAGATCCATCAATCCGGCTTGGTCACGATTGCGGCGGAGATTCATTATCTCCTTGCGATGCTCAGCAACGAGGGCGTTGAACTTCTGCTGCTCTGCCTGCATCTGAAGCTGTCTTGACAGTTGCTTTAGCTGACCGGCATTGTACTGCTGCCCCCATACTATATAGAACTGACTGCCACTTGAACGGCGTTCAGGGTTCACCTCGTCGCCCTGACGTGCGGCAGCCAGGGCGCCACGCTTATGGCAGAATTGCGGCAGTATCTCGGCATCAATGGTGTATCCTGGGCCACCCATGCCAAGTTGCTTACCAGCAGGAGCACCCTTCGAGTCAGGGTCACCGCCCTGAATCATGAAGTCTTTGATGACACGATGGAAGAGTGTGCCGTCATAATAGCCCTCCTTGGCTAATTTTATGAAGTTGTCGCGATGACGGGGTGTCTCGTCGTAAAGGCGAACACGGATGTCGCCTAAACTGGTCGTAATTTTTATGCTTGCCATATCTATTTGCTATAGTGATAATACTTGTGCTGGTGTAAGTTGCAAAGTGGTGCAGAGTCCTCGAGCAATCTGAAGCGTCGGTTCCGCTTTGCCATGTATGTAGGCACTGATGCGTGGAGGACTGATGCCGAGTTGTTTAGCCAGTTCTTTAGCCGTCATGCCACTCGTGTCGAGTGCATCGGCAATAAGCTCGCCAAGTGTAGGCTTCTCTATCGGGAAGTGCTGTTTCTCATAACGATAGACAAGATCAGTGACAATGTCCATCTCTATCATGTGCTTGTCAGTCATCGGCACATTGTTGCCCACAAAAGGTAACAACTCTTCTATACGCTCAAGAGCATAATCATATTGTGCTTTAGTTACTTCTGCCATAATCTGTTCTCCTTACTCTATATTGTAGTACAATCAATTTTATCGTAATCCTTATGCCTGCCTACCCAGCGTACAAGAACCCATTGCGGGGTGAATACGACAACCACAACAAGTCGGAATGTATTGCCTTTGATATTAAACACATAACGGTCATTACCCACATAATCAGCAGAGGGAAAATCACGTTTCAGGTCGGCATGGTTTTTCCATTCTGCCTGCTCCACACGGTCATTCCATGCTTTCAGAGCTGTAGCACTATCCTCGTTGCCTGGAGTTTCAAAGAAATCTTTCAACCGTTTGAATGATATTATTCTCATTGTATTATGTTTTTGCAAAGTTAAGCATTTTCTTTTGTATTGCAAAATTATTTGATGATAAATTTCATTTGGCGGAACATTTTTCTCTCATTCAGGGAGATTGTGAGACAAAATTAAGGCCGACAGCACCCGTGATAGATGCCAGCGGCCTTTGACTCTGTTGTTAAAGTTAATGCTTTAGTTGCGGTCTATTAACCAGCATTATGCCTTTGTTGCTATTGGCTTACTGATGAGTAATGCCACATCGCCTTCTTCGTCAAACTGTTTGCTGCGGTTGTTTCCGACACTTGACTGCAGTATGCTGCTGCATTTTAGGTTTACAACCTGTATGGATGGTTTTGAATATTTCTTCATTTCAATCTATTGTTGCTTTATTTTACTTTATTTTCACACCCTGGGCATTATAGAGGCTATGGCCACGACGGATGTAGAGCTTGCCGTTCTTGACGAACTTTATCGCAGAGCCGTTGGTCACTTCCGTTGTGGAGATGCCCGACGTTTCACCATCAAAGATGAGGCTCTTGGCGCCTGCTGAGCTATTGTCGAGCAGATAAGCACGATTGGCAGGGAAGTACTCACCGATATAGTTTTGGAACTCGCCGGCTGTGCCATTGACGGCCATGAGATAGGTGTAGTCGCCCTTGAGTATTGAGGTGAGGGTATGAGCTGTGGTGCCCAGCAACTTGTTACCGCTCACGTCGGCAGCCTCGCCATCGGTGGTGTAGGTTATCAGGTAGTCGTCGCCCTCATTGCCTACAAGGATGATACCAGTATTGGCAGGTATACGACCGCTGACCTCGCTGATAGTCACACTATTCTCATTGATGCTTGTCACGATGTACGGCGTTGCACCTGTCACCGTGAAGGAATTGCTGCAGCAGAAGGTACTGAGACCGCCAGATGCCAGGGTACCGTCCACATCATATTGCACAATGGTCCAGCCAGACGGCACTTTACTGGTGCCAGTGGTGCTGACATCCAGTCCTGAAGGGCATACGAAGGTGCCGGAAGACGCAACACCAGAAACCCACTCTTTTGTGGAAGAACTCGACGAGTTCCAGTCTGTGAAGTTCACCTTGACGTAATTCAAGCTTGTGCAGCCAGAGAACATTTTATAATAGCATGAAGTTGCCAACGTCGTTGCTGGCAATACAGGAGCTGCAGTGAGGCTTGTGCAGCCAGAGAACATTAAGAAATAGCAGTGATCTACCAATGTTGTTGCAGGCAATGCAGGAGCCGATGTGAGGCTTGTGCAGCCAGAGAACATATATTCATAGCAGTATGATGCCAACGTTGTTGCCTTGATTTCTTTTTCGTAATTGATGCTTGTGCAGCCAGAGAACATATATTAATAGCAGTATGATGCCAACGTTGTTGCCGGCAATTCTGGAACCGAAGTGAGGCTCGTACAGCCAGAGAACATATTATTATAGCAGTATGATACCAACGTTGTTGCCGGCAATTCTGGAGCCGAAGTGAGGCTCGTACAGCCAGAGAACAAATAATCAAATCTTGGGGCATTCGTTCTCTGCATGGTGGCATCTACAAGTGACATCATATTTCCACTCGCCGCGATGCTACCTGTCATGCTGAAATTGTAATAAGATGTGCTTTGCAAAGAAAAACCTTTGTTTGTGCCCGTTGAGGTGTTACTTGATGTTCCTGCCTTGAATTGCACATAATCACCTACATTTGTCAGGGTGATGGTTGTGCCAATGGTGTATACGTCCCATGTGTAGCCACCATCGGTAGAATATATAAGACTTATGGGAGAAGGAGAACCAGACTTATTCAGCGTAACCGTTGAGCCAGCGGTGTTTGCCTTGAATCTCAGCCATTCTGCATTTTCATAACGTCCGCATATTGTACAGACGCCGTTTTCCCAACTGTGAGAGCATACCTCTCCGCAATTGCTACAGACGCCATTCGACCATAGATGGACTCTGCATTGGCCGTTGGCGTCAAGAACGCCCCAGCCAGAAGGCACTTTACTGCTGCCGGTGGTGCTGACATCCAGTCCTGCAGGACATACGAAGGTGCCGGAAGACGCAACATTGCTAACCCAATCTGTAGTGGAATTATTAGATGAATTCCAGTCTGTGAAGCTCACTTTGATATAATTCAAACTTGTGCAGCCATAGAACACACTTCGATAGCAGTTATATGCCAACGTTGTTGCTGGCAGTACAGGAGCCGCTGTGAGGCTTGTACAGCCAGAGAACATATTACTATAGCAGTATGATGCCAACGTTGTTGCCGGCAGTACAGGAGCCGCTGTGAGGCTTGTGCAGCCACGGAACATGTTATAATAGCATATTTGTGCCAACGTTGTTGCCGGCAATTCTGGAGCCGAAGTGAGGCTTGTGCAGCCATTGAACATATCTCGATAGCAATTTTCTGCCAAAGTTGTTGCTGGCAGTTCCGGCGCAGTAGTGAGGCTTGTGCAGCCATTGAACATATAACTGAACAATGGGGCGTCAGTTCTTGTCATCTTAGCATCGACAAGCGACATCACGTTGCCGCTGGCAGCGATGCTGCCTGTCATGCTGAAAATGTAACAATTGTCGAACGTCTTTGCGAAACTGCTGTTTGTGCCTGTTGATGTGTTGCTTGATGTTCCTGCCTTAAACTGCACATAATCTCCTGCATTTGTCAGGGTGATGGTTGTGCCAATAGAGTATTCGCTCCATGACATGCCGCCATCCGTTGAGTAGATGAGACTGATGCCATCAGGATAGCCAGACTTATTCAGCGTGACGGTTGAGCCAGCCGTGTTTGCCTTGAATCTCAGCCAGTTTGTGTTTGCATTAAGACCGCATATACTGCAGATGTTATTCACATACTTGTGAGAGCACACCTTTGAGCAGACGCTGCAGACCCCATCCACCCATGTGTGTGCCGGTGGAGTGTTGACGGTATTGCTATATCCTTGGTCGTCGGTGTATGAACCGTCGCACTTGGTGTATGTCGCATTGCGATAGACCTTTGCACCACCGAGCTTAGGCATGGCGTCTGTGCCGATGGTCTGTCCCCAGACCTCCTCGTCGTTGCCCTCCTGCAGGTTGAAAGCCACCTCACCTGAGGATAGCTGGTCTGTAGTGACTTTACTGACATTGCTTGAAGATGATTCATTGTCGCCGAACTCCACATTTGAATAATAGGTCATGAGGTTCTTCACGATACTATTGGAATAATATAGCCGAGACAGGGAAACACCCGAACAGACATATCCTGCCAAAGCACCTACATATGTCCATCC
>R03__coassemble_1196_pt1 | contig 12564 bp, 10 predicted proteins | sample R03__metabat2_low_PE_024 | metagenome-assembled genome bin R03 | reverse complement strand
GACCAACATGCCACAAAGGTACTGACACCTGCTGGGGCGAGGAAAACAAGTGATAGTTAATAATTAAAAAATTAATAGTTAATAGTTATTCGTTATTGGCTGACAGCTACAGCTAACAATAAATAAGTATTACCATGCACTTGTCCGATCTCGGACAAATAATCAGTAACAACAATAACAACAATAATAAAATGAACAACGAAAACAATCCGCTCCTGTTCCTTTCTGAGCTGCAGGACTTCATTGAGAAACGCCACGAGGAAATGCCAGAAGGCTCATACACTACATCTCTCTTCAACGACGGACTGAACCGTATGGCACAGAAAGTCGGCGAAGAGGCTCTCGAACTTGTCATCGAAGCCACTAACGGCACTAACGAACGCCTCATCTACGAGGGATCGGACATGCTCTACCACCTCATCGTACTACTCACATCAAAGGGTCTGCGCATCGAGGATATGGCACGCGAACTGCAGGAACGTCATAATCCAGGTTGGAAGAAACACTAAGTTATGTACCATTTACCATGTACAATGTACAATTTGGGTGTTATGGCGATATATGCATGAATTGCATTACTGCAAGTAACAAAATGGCAAATAACAAGAAAGAAAATAAATTGTAAATTGTAAATGGTTAAATCGTAAATGAATATATGCTAATCGACTATAAGAACGCAACCATCTATCAGGATGACAAATGTGTGCTCAACGGTGTTGATTTCCATGTTGACAACGGAGAGTTCATATACCTCATCGGCAAAGTGGGCTCGGGAAAGAGCTCGCTGCTGAAGACCATGTACTGCGAACTGGACATCGAGAGCGCAGATAATGCCGTCGTCCTTGAACGAGACATCATGAAGATAAAGCGCAAACATGTGCCTGAGCTGCGCCGTGAGATGGGCATCATCTTTCAGGATTTCCAGCTGCTTCACGACCGCACGGTGTACAAGAACCTACGCTTCGTGCTCAAGGCCACAGGATGGAAGAACGAAGACATTGACGAACGCATAGACGAAGTGCTCAATGCCGTAGGCATGTCTGACAGCAAGGAGAAACTCCCACACGAGCTCTCAGGAGGCGAGCAGCAGCGCATCGCCATAGCACGCGCATTGCTTAACCGGCCGAAGGTTATCATCGCCGACGAGCCGACAGGAAACCTTGACCCAGAAACAGCCGAGAACATCGTCTCGCTGCTTAAGCAGATAACGCTCAGCGGCACAGCCGTAGTGATGTCAACACATAACATTCCGATGCTCGACAAAGTTCCGGGCATCGTCTATCGCTGTGAAGACGGCGTACTCACAGAACTGAAATAAGGTGGGGTCTATTAATTCGCTTTGGCATATTTTGAGGTTATTTTCGAGATCAAAGTGTAAGAATCTTGAAGGCGCATAGCAAGCTATGCAACTGAAAGTTCTTGCAGTTTGAACCGAAAAGAAACCAAAAGATGGCAAAACGATATTAGCCCATAAACAGTTAATTTCATCGGGGGGAATTAATAGAACCCACCATAACAACCAAGTCAAAGACATAAGAAACATGAAAGTAATGAAATTCGGTGGCACCTCAGTAGGTTCACCAGAAAGAATGAAGGGAGTCTGCCAGCTCATCACCAAGAGCGGTGAGCCAACGTTTGTAGTACTCTCTGCCATGTCAGGTACAACAAACTCACTCGTTGAAATCTCAAACTACTTCTACAAGAAGAATCCTGACGGTGCTCACGACGTCATCAACCAGCTTGAGCGCAAATACATGAAGCACGTCAAGGAGCTATACACCGACGCAAAGATAAAGGCTGACATCACAGCTTTCCTGAAAGAGCGCTTCAATTACCTACGCTCATTCTCAAAGGACACATTCACAAGCTTTGAGGAGCGTGCTGTCGTGGCTCAGGGAGAGATACTCTCAACAAATATGGTTGTTGCCTATCTCAAGCAGGAAGGCATAAAGGCTATTCTGCTGCCTGCACTCGACTTCATGCGCACCGACAAGAATCAGGAGCCTGACATGATGCACATAAAACTGCACATCAACGACATCCTGAAGCATGAGGAAGGCTATCAGATATACATCACACAGGGCTTTATCTGCCGCAATGCTTACGGTGAGATTGACAACCTGCAGCGCGGTGGCTCTGACTACACAGCATCTATCATCGGCGCAGCTATAAAGGCTGAGGAAATTCAGATATGGACGGATATCGACGGCATGCACAACAACGACCCACGTGTTGTCGATCACACCGAACCTGTACACCAGCTCAACTTCGAAGAGGCTGCCGAGCTCGCTTACTTCGGAGCAAAGATTCTGCACCCGACATGTGTTCAGCCAGCCAAGAACGCAGGCATCCCAGTGGCTCTGAAGAACACTATGGACCCAGAAGCTGAGGGAACAATCATCAACAACGAGATACAGCGTGGAAAGATCAAGGCCGTTGCTGCCAAGGACAATATTACAGCCATAAAGATAAAGTCATCACGTATGCTCCTCGCAACAGGTTTCCTACGCAAGGTGTTCGACACCTTCGAGGAGTATCAGACACCTGTTGATATGGTCTGCACATCTGAGGTCGGTGTATCTCTGTCTATCGATAACCCGAAGAACCTCGAACACATCGTTGACAAACTTAAGAAGTACGGCACCGTAACCGTCGACAAGGACATGTGCATCATATGCGTCGTCGGTGACCTCGACTTGGAGAACCTTGGCTTCGAGACACTCGCAACAGAGGCGATGAAGGACATTACTGTACGCATGATATCATACTGTGGTTCCAACTACAACATCTCGTACCTCATACGCGAGGCAGACAAGAAGAAGGCGCTGCAGAATCTCTCTAACGTACTCTTTAAAGATTAAAGTATCTGAAAGATTAATTCAAGGCGGGTTCTATTAATTCGCTTTGTCAGATTTTGTGGTTATTTTCGATATCAAAGTGTTAACTTCTTGAAGAAGTTATGCGGGCATAACGACTGAAAGAGTTGACTCTTTGAACCGAAAAGAAGCCAAAAGATGGCAAAACGTTAGGTCCCACAATTGAGTTAAATGTTACGGTGGGAATTAATAGAACCCACCTCAACAAGAAAGAGTATGGAGATAATACACTATGACATCTCTATAGCATAAAATTTTACTAGTAAATTTCTTGCAAAAGACTACGAATCGCAGCAAAATCACTAGTAAATTTTCAACAACAAGAAACTAACAACAAACCGTAGAACAACTGTCTCAGCGTCACAAACGCTGAGACAAAACTCCTAAACCAACCAAACACAACAATGGCAAAGTTCCCAATAGAAAAATTCAAAGACATTGAGACACCGTTCTATTATTACGACACCGACCTACTGCGTGCCACTCTCGACACCATAAACAGTGAAGCAGCAAAGCACGAAGGCTATTGTGTACACTATGCCGTAAAGGCTAATGCCAACGCTAAGATACTGGCTATCATAGCACAGGCAGGCCTCGGCGCCGACTGTGTCAGCGGCAATGAGATAAAGGCAGCACTCGCTGCAGGATTCCCAGCAGAGAAGATTGTGTATGCCGGAGTCGCCAAAACCGACCGTGAGATACTGCTCGGCATAGACAATGGCATCTTCTGCTTCAACTGTGAGAGCATCGAGGAACTGGAGATAATACAGCAACTCGCTGCTCAGCGTAAGAAGGTGGCACGCGTGGCTTTCCGCATAAATCCTAACGTAGGCGCTCACACACATGCCAACATAACAACAGGTCTGGCAGAGAACAAGTTCGGCATACCTATGGAGGACATGGAGAAGGTCATCATGCTTGCCAAGAACATGCCTAACATCGAGTTCATTGGATTGCACTTCCACATCGGAAGCCAGATTCTCGACATGTCTGACTTTGAGGCTCTCTCACTCCGTGTCAATGAGTTGCAGGATCGTCTTGAGGAACAAGGCATAACAATACAGAACATCAACGTCGGCGGCGGATTGGGCATCGATTATAATAACCCTGACGAAAACCCTATCCCCGACTACGCTTCGTTCTTCGACACATATGCCAAGTATCTCAAGCTACGTCCAGGACAGCGCCTGCACTTTGAGCCAGGACGCTCCGTAGTAGGACAGATGGGCTCGCTCATCGCGCGTACCATATATATAAAGAGGGGTACCATGAAGGAATTCTGCATCGTTGATGCTGGTATGACCGACCTCATACGCCCAGCACTCTATGATGCCTACCATGAGGTTGACAACATCTCTAACCCTGACGGAAAGCAGAAGAAGTACGACGTAGTAGGTCCTATCTGCGAGTCAAGCGACGTCTTCGTGAAGGACTACAGCATGCCAGAGACAAAGCGAGGCGACCTCGTGGCCTTCCGTTCGGCAGGAGCATACGGCGAAATCATGGCTTCGCAGTACAACTGCCGTGCACTTCCCATAGGATACACCTCTGAGGATTTCCAATAAAACAGAATACATGAGCAAACCAATCTCTATAGTAATAATAACCAACGACGACAGCACCGCACTGCGCAACCTCATTCCCGAGCTGTTCGCTCAGCAGTACGATGCTGCCTTCGAGGTCATCGTTGTCCGTGAGACACGTACCGGCGAGATGAAAGATCTGCTGGAGCCGCTACTCGAACGATACCCGACACTGCATACAACCTATCTCCCCGACAAACCACAATATGTCACCGACGAAGCCGTGGAGATACTCCTCGGGGTAAAGGCAGCACAGAATGATGATATCATCATCGTAGCACCATCATTCATGCCGACAAACGACAATTGGCTCGCAGAGGCCGCAACGATAATAAGCGACACAGAGACAGGTCTCTCGGCAGAGCGACCTATCCTACTTGCTAATGCACATTATGAAAAGGTTGGGTACTTCCGCCGTCGCGGCCACAAGAAGTCGGTAAAGAGACTGCTAAAGCCTTGGTGCAAGAGTAATGACATACGACGCAAATCACTGTATGTCAGCAAGGACGACCGGTGTATGTTCACCATAGCTTTCAGTCGCCAGGCATATCTCGACGACATGAAACTACGAGACATAATTTACACACATACCTATATTTAAATTGGTGTCCAACCCCTAAATTCTCTAAGCTAAATACTCTCAGCTCTAAGCTAAACCACTCTCAGCTCTAAGCTAAACACTCTAAGCTCTAAGCTAAAAACCACTCTCAGCTCTAAGCTAAACACTCTAAGCTAAGCACTCAGCTCTAAGCTAAGTACTCTCAGCTAAACAAACTCTCAGCAAATGAAGATTCTGCACTACATACCCAACCTAACAAAGAACATGGGACAGGCCACCAAGTCTGTTCAGGTTCTACATATGGCATTGGCACGTAGCACAGAGTCTCATCTGTACACAGGCAACGCGTCGTCAATGGATTTCTATCGATACGTGACGGCACTACACCCCAACATCATACATCTGCATGGATGTTGGAACAGCCAGTTGTTGGCAGCACTCTGTGTGGCACATCATCTTGACATTCCTGTCGTGACATCTCCACACGGAGCATTGTCAGCACAGAACATTCAGCAAGATTTTTGGAAACAGCGTCTCCCGCGTATCATCGCCTATCAGTTCATATGCATACGCCGCAGCTTTGCCGTCCATGCCGAATCAGACGAAGAGCTTGCCGACCTTAAATCACTTGGATGGAAGAAGCGAGCCATCGTCATACCAATAGCCAAAGAGCCTCTTGAGGAAGGCCCGATGGTAAGGCAGCATATTGAGTTCTACAAGAAAGTCATCGACACAACACTCCGCAACAGATTCTCCGAGATTGAAAGGAAATGCTTCTGGGCACTTATACTCGCAGAGATAAACTCACGTTATGATGATGTCGCACTTGACGAAGAGACGACCAAGATGCTGACGACACTCAACGAAGACAACTGGAAGCAAATACAGATCTATGCTCTTGACCATGACGTCTATGGCCGAATAGTAAATGCGGCAAAACTACTGAAGCTGACGATACCTAACCCTATCTCAACACTTCCACCTCGTTACGACCACAAAGCCATATGGAAAGACGAGAAGGCGACAGCCATTGCCGACGACATCATAACAGCATATAAGGACTATCAGCCCGAGCTAACACTCGCAACGAAGATAAACGACCTGCATAACACACTGATAGAGTTGCACAAGACAAGCAACTGCACGTATCCTATGGTAACCTTCCTCGAGGTCTATGAGACATTCCGCTGGCAGTACTATCATGAGGACGTCTTCTGCGACATCATTACAAAAGCAGGGCTCGGCAAATTCTGCGGTCAATTGGTTAACACTTACAGCCAATTATTCAATCTGCAGATAGGCTTCATGCCACTTCCACCAATCAAAGACCATACATCAACAACGATAATAAACAACCTAAACAACTTACCTTAAACAACATACAATGACTAACTCTGACATCGAACAGAACATGCGCTACCTACAGTTACTGTCGCACAACTTCCCTACAGTAGCTTCAGCAGCAACAGAAATCATCAATCTCTCTGCAATACTCAACCTGCCAAAGAGCACTGAGCACTTCCTTGCGGACATTCATGGCGAACACGAGGCATTCCAACACGTACTGAAGAATGCTTCAGGAAACATCAAGCGTAAGGTCAACGAGATATTCGGTAACACTCTCCGCGAAGCAGAGAAAAAAGAGCTGTGCACATTAATATACTACCCAGAACAGAAACTCGCACTCGTAAAGGCAAAAGAAGAAGATCTCAACGACTGGTATCACATCACACTGCACCAACTTGTGGCAGTGCTGCGTGATGTATGCTCGAAGTACACTCGGTCGAAAGTACTCAAGTCGCTGCCAGATGAGTTCTCATACATCATACAGGAGCTTCTGCACGAACGCTCTGACGACTACGACAAAGCAGCATACGTCAGCGGCATAACAGACACCATCATCTCTACACAGCGTGCCGACGACTTCATCGTGGCTATAAGCAATGTCATACAGCGGCTCGCCATCGACCAGCTGCACATACTCGGTGACATCTTCGACCGTGGACCTGGTGCACACATCATCATGGACACACTGAAGCACTACCACTCATGGGACATACAGTGGGGAAACCACGACATACTGTGGATGGGAGCCGGTGCCGGTAACGACGCCTGCATCTGTCAGGTGATACGCATCTGCCTACGCTACGCCAACCTGACGACACTCGAAGAGGGCTACGGCATAAACCTTGTGCCACTGGCTACATTCGCAATGGAGAACTATCAGGATGATCCATGCACGGGCTTTGAACCAAAGATACTTGAGACAAACGCAAAGCTTGACCCTAAGCAGCAGCGCCTTACGACAATGATGCACAAGGCCATCGCCATCATGCAGTTCAAGATGGAGGCACTGCTATACCGCAAGCATCCTAACTGGCACATGGAGGACCGTGACATCCTGTCAACCATTGATACCGCAGCTAACACATGTATTGTTGACGGCAAGACATACGAGATGCAGAACGCTACATTCCCAACAGGACTGGAGCTGACGGATGATGAGAGACTGCTCATGTCACGTCTGCACCATTCGTTCCGCGTATCAGAGAAGCTGCAGAAGCACATACGCTCAATTCTCTCCCACGGATGTATGTATGCCATATACAACGGCAACCTGCTGTTCCATGCCTCAGTGCCTCTCAATGACGACGGCACAATGAAATACGTGGAGATGGTTCCTGGCAAATTCTATTCGGGCAAAGACCTGATGCACAACATCGGAATGCTTGTACGCTCAGCTTTCCAGCCCGACAGCACTCCTGACGAGAAGCAGTATGCTAAGGACTACTTCCTCTATCTGTGGTGCGGACCTGATTCGCCGCTATTCGACAAATCGAAGATGTCAACATTTGAGCGTTACTTCATTGCCGACAAGGAGACACACCATGAAGAAAAGGGCAACTACTTTAAGCTTCGCGAGAATGAAGCCGTCATCGACGGCATCATGGATGCCTTCGGACTGAAGGGACAGAACCGTCACATCATAAACGGTCACGTACCTGTCCATGTAGCAAGCGGAGAAAATCCTATCAAGGCTAACGGAAAACTGATGGTCATCGACGGAGGATTCTCTACGGCATATCACCACGAGACAGGCATAGCAGGCTACACTCTTGTATATCACAGCCGTGGCTTCGAACTCGTTCAGCATGAGCCGTTCACATCGGCAGAAGATGCCATACAACGAGGGACAGACATCAAATCGACAACACAGATTATCGAGATGTCAAATCGTCGCATGCGTGTCGCTGATACTGACAAGGGCACTGAACTTCGTCAGCAGATAGAAGACCTCAATATGCTGCTCTATGCTTACCGTCATGGATATATAAAGGAACGCGAGCAGAAGAAATAGATTAAAGTTTAGAGATTAGAGCTTAGAGACTTTAGCTTAGAGAACTTTAGCTTAGAGAACTTAGCTTAGAGCTTAGAGTACTTAGCTTAGAGCTTAGAGCATAGAGGTTAGAGAACTTAGCTGAGAACTCTACCACATAGACATGGACATCGTCCGATCTCGGACAATAAACACACGAATAACAATGAACGTAATGATTCTCGCCGCTGGCAAAGGGACACGCCTTAAACCACTGACGGACATAATACCCAAGGCTCTCGTGCCAGTATGCGACAAGCCTCTGCTGCAACGAGTCATCGAGCATGTTGACGACGCCGGCAACACCATCGTCATCAACGTTCACCATCATGCCCGCCAGATACGCAACTTCATCGATACGACACGCAGATGCTGGCAGTCTGACATCCGCATCTCTGACGAGTCAGACCAGCTGCTTGAGACAGGGGGCGGGCTGCGTAAGGCGGCACCGTTATTTACCGACAACGAACCGATTCTGATACACAATGTCGATATTCTCTCAAACATCGACATACAGACATTCTACAAGCAAGCCACAGCGTCACCTACAGCAGAAGCTGTTCTGCTTGTCTCACAGCGAAAGACAACACGCTATCTGCTGTTCAATGACGACATGCGACTCGTAGGATGGACAAACATTCAGACGGGCGAGGTACGTTCGCCATACGACAACATCGACGTCGCAAAATGCCGTATGTATGCCTTCTCTGGCATTCACATCTTCTCGCCTTCACTGTTCCCGCTTATGCAGTCATGGCCCGACAAGTTCAGCATCATCGACTTCTACCTCGCCGCATGCGAGGACCACATCATCCAGGGTATTGCCAAAGACAACCTTCGGCTTCTCGACGTCGGAAAGCTTGATACGCTTGAGTCTGCCGCAACATTCCTTTCTGAAAACAACATTCCCATCTGACAATGAAACATCTGAAGATCACATACTTGCTGCTCATGCTGTTTATCATGGTAACATCGTGCGAGAAGGTAAACCTCAACGATGATAATGATACGCCTGAAGAAAAGGAAACACAGAAGACAGGCAAGACATACAAGGTGAACATCATGGCACGCTCTACGTCTGCAACAGCTATCACCTACCCTATTAATATCTACGCTACAGACAGCGACGGAGACATCGTTGCACAACAGACCATAACATCTTCAGCTGATGACATCAGCCTGCAACTGACATCTGGGTCGTACACCATAACAGCAATAAGCGGGTCAACTGATTTCACAAAAGGATACATTACCGAACCTCTGCAGATTGGACATTCTGACATTGACGTCGAGACAACCAGCACATCGGTAAACATCATCATGTCTTACGCCGTGACTTCGCTGAACGTCTCTATGTCTGATATTCCAGCGAATGTTACTGACGTATCGCTGAGCGTGTCTGACCAATACTTATCCATCTCTAACACAGGCACATATAGCGGCTCAGGCAAGTGCAGCATACCATGCACCAAGCAGAATGACGGGACATGGACAACAGGCAAGGTGTATCTGCTGCCTGGATGCGGAACAGCAACAGTACTGACACTTTCCATAAAGTCAGCATCAGGCACCGAGAGCTATGGCATCACTTATGCATCGCCTCTCAAAGCCGCTGTGCCTTACTCCTTCACCGGCACATACAGTGGCACCGGCTCAGCAGGAATAAAGGTGACAGGGACATTGTCCTACGGCGAATGGGAGAATGAAGTGCTGGGCACGTTCTCCTTCGGACCGACAGGCAGCAACAGCTTCAACGGCACAACAACTGTCGAGACATACAACGTATCGGCACTGCCCAAGCAAGGTTCGGTATGGAATGGCCATGTGGTGGCTTACATCGACGGATGCGATGCCCTCCTTATATCATTGCTGGAATGGAAAGATCTGACATCGGCACTCTACGAGGCCGACCCTGACGTTCCCGTTAACATTGCCACATCATACACCGAAGGCGATATTACTGAATGGGCAATACCTACATCTGATCAGGCACGTCTGCTACGAACATGTTGGAAAGGCAGCAGCCTCGCGACCTTGAACACTGCCATGACTGATGCGGGAGGAACGGCTCTCTCGCTTACTGACGATGGCAAGAACGTGCGCTACCTTTGTCAGGATGCCACATATACCTACTCGTTTGCAGAAAGCAGCTCAATAACAGCAGCAGGCAAGACAGTCAAGACGTATCGTCTGCGGCTTGTAAAACCTGTCACATTCGTAGTGAACCAATAACTATAGATTTCACAAATCAAACAAAACATACAACAACAATGCAGAAAATCATCATCCTTGACTTTGGCAGTCAGACGACACAGCTCATCGGACGACGCATACGAGAGCTCGACACATTCTGCGAGATCATGCCTTACAACAAATATCCGGAAGACGACTCTGACGTCATAGGCGTCATTCTCTCTGGATCACCCTACTCGGTCTATGACCCTGAGGCGTTCAAGGTCGATCTCTCACGGTTCGTGGGGCGACTGCCTGTACTCGGCATCTGCTACGGTGCACAGTTCATCGCATACACCAACGGTGGCAACGTCGAACCCGCTGGCTCACGTGAGTACGGCCGTCAGAACCTTGTTACCATCAACAAGCAGAACCCGCTTTTCAATGGTTTCGACGACAACTCGCAGGTGTGGATGTCACACGGCGACACCATCACACGCATACCTGACGGTGCCGAGGTGATAGCTTCGACAGCAACAGTAAGCAACGCCGCCTACTACATTCCGGCAGGCACAACAGTAGCCAACACGCCATCAGCACGTGGCGTCTGGGCTGTACAGTTCCATCCGGAGGTGTTCCACAGCATTCAGGGCACTCTCTTGCTGAAGAACTTCGTGTGCGGCATCTGCGGTTCACATCAGGACTGGTCAGCTGACTCGTTCGTAGAGACTACCGTCAACGAGCTGCGACAGCAGATAGGCGACGACAAGGTCATACTCGGACTATCAGGAGGTGTTGACTCAAGCGTCGCTGCCGTGCTCCTCAACAAGGCCATCGGCAACCGGCTGACGTGTATCTTCGTCGATCACGGCATGCTCCGCAAGAATGAGTTCCACGATGTCATGGAGGATTATAAGTGCCTTGGACTCAACGTCATCGGCGTTGATGCATCAGAGAAGTTCTTCACTGACCTCGCCGGCGTCACCGACCCAGAGCAGAAGCGTAAGATTATCGGCAGAGACTTCGTAGAGGTGTTCAATGCTGAAGCAAAGAAGCAGACAGGTGCACGATGGCTCGCACAAGGCACTATCTATCCTGACCGCATCGAGTCGCTGAACATCACAGGCAAGGTCATCAAATCGCACCATAACGTAGGTGGTCTCCCGAAGGACATGAACCTGCAGCTTTGCGAACCGCTGAAATGGCTCTTCAAAGATGAGGTACGACGCGTAGGACGCTCAATGGGAATGCCTGAGCATCTCATAACACGCCACCCTTTCCCAGGCCCAGGTCTCGCCGTGCGCATTCTCGGTGACATTACACCTGAGAAGGTACGCATACTGCAGGATGCCGACGACATATACATCCGCGGACTGCGCGAGTACAAGACACGCCTCTCGGGAGAACAGGCACGAGCCGTACTCGCTGCCGGCATTCCTGCCGATATGAAAGACGGAGAGATTGAGGTATCACTCTACGACCAGATATGGCAAGCCGGTGCAATCCTGCTCTCCACAGTGCGCAGCGTAGGTGTCATGGGCGATGAACGTACATACGAGCACCCTGTAGCACTACGTGCCGTAACATCCACCGACGCTATGACAGCCGACTGGGCTCATCTGCCATACGACTTCATGGCACACGTCTCGACAGAGATTATCAATAAGGTGCGTGGTGTCAACCGCGTTTGCTACGACATCTCCTCAAAACCACCTGCAACAATCGAGTGGGAATAATAAGATGCACTTGATTATCAGCACAAAAGCAAATCAATCTGTTTGTAATCAACTGATTTTCACAAGGAACGGATAAATGATGCTGATTTTCAAATGTATGTGATTATTGACCAAAATTTGAAAAATGTACCCTAAAAATGTACCCTTGCTCTTGCACGGGTACATTTTTTTTGCTAACATTATACACAGAAGGTATTTACAAACTACATAACGCGAATTCGGGATAGTGTAAGTTCTTTCCACAGCCACGTTGTAGTTATTG
>R03__coassemble_1168_pt1 | contig 12794 bp, 11 predicted proteins | sample R03__metabat2_low_PE_024 | metagenome-assembled genome bin R03 | reverse complement strand
ATGAATAGAACTCAGTCTTTCTGGGATGATTTCATCGTCACTTTTAACGATAGGTAATTGATTCTTGTCTGTAAAATCAATACCATTACATAATTCGATGTGAAGAGGACCAAATTCTTTGGGACTTTCACTAATGACAGACAAAGGCGTTTGGCTTAAATCTGTCATAAAAGGGATTTCTGTTTGAACGTATGTCATATTGTTAAAAAATATTTATACATTATCAACTTCGTTTTAAATTGTTATAAAAAAACACTATTCTTAATCCCGATTTGTTAAAAGAATTTGGAAATTAGACAATCTTTGTCTAACTTTGCATGCATTCCGCTCCAAAAGCTTTTCGATACTATACGGTTAGACTTAGTTCTTACCATCGGGAAGTTGGAACTATCTGACCTCATACCATTTGCCGATGGCATGAGGTTTTTTCGTCTTTCGCTGATTATTTTATCATAGGCAGATCACATTTAGTTTATATTACGCGTTTTATCGCTTTTAAATTTGTACATACCTGTTTCATGGGATATGCGTCCCAAAACAATCCACTTATTATATCCATGTTCTATTGCCCATGTTGTACATGCCTTTTGTAGCAGGTAGGCATTATGGATTGGCATCGATGGAAGTTTATTCCATTCTGAAGATGGAATAAGAGCCTCAGAAGCGAACTTATCAGCTTCATCCTCTGCAGTATCATGCTCAATACTATCGTATGAGATGTAGCTTGTCTCATTTCCTTTTATATGAAGTATATGATGTCCGAGCTCGTGCAATATGGAGAATGCCAGGTTATCAATTTTGGGTATTCTGCATGTTACAACTATGGCAGGAGTTCCATTATCCATAAAAGAATATCCATCTATAGAAGCCTTCTCTATCTTTTCCAAGACGCAAAACTTTATACCATATTTGTCCATGGTGTTAGCAACACGAGCTATTGTGTTATTGTTATCGTTGAATACGACAATGAGCTCTTTTATCAATTCCTGAACCGTGTTCTTGTTGAAAGTTCCACTAGGATGAATATCCTGAACAGCGAATCGAGCCATGCTTGCCCATGTATTAATCATCCTACTGTCAAGACCAACTTTTTCTGATTTTCGCCAAAGCCCCCCCGACTTTGTTCTAACATTCATCTCTGCACTAGGAGGGAAATGCATCCTGTTTGTAAAGAAACTCAATTTGTCACCATTGCAATATTCTTGATATCCATACTTTTTGATGATTGTCTTCACATCAACAGTCTCATTGTAAGCGCGGAGTTCATTGAGGGCTTTTTGTTCTGTGATTTCCAGAGTCTCGGCCTCTTTAAGATTGCGTGTATAAATGGCTTGCATCTTTAGCCAATTTCCCGCATTGATACCTGTAACTTCTTCTAATTTGAGTGCCAGTTGGTCATTAATAGGTCGTGAGCCTTTGATAATCTCTGACAGGTGAGAGGGCCTCATGCCAACCATTGCAGCAAACTCAGATTGTTTAATCTCACGACTTTTCAACTCTTGCTTCAGAATTTCTCCTGGAGGAGTTGGTAGGATTGGTGCATTGTTTAATTGCCAGTTCATAGTGCTGTTATATCTTTAAGGACAATTTCGTTTTCTCGTAAGTTGAAGTTGAGACTTAATCGTCCGAGTTTATGTTTGAAATGGATTGAGAAGTCTGTCGAAGAATGGCTGTACAGTTCTAACTGTTTGTACATCTTTATCTCCTCTATATTATCTACCAAATCCATTATTGTATATGCAAGAGACAACTGTTTTAGAAAACTCTTGTCTCTGTATTTGCTGTATTTCTTGCTATAGCCTGTCTTTATCAAAGAAGCAAGCTCGGGATCTAATATCTTTATTTGCATTTACATGTTGTTTGCTGCAAAATTAATAATAATTCCCCGAATGGGGAACAAAGAACGTTAAAATATTCCCCTACATGGGAATATTTTGACAAATATCAATAATCCCGGCAGAAGATAAAGCATTTTCCCGTTTTATCAATCCTACGATTTTGTTACGAATACTTTCTTCGTATGTTCGCAACAAAGTTTTTATTGTTTTTATTTCCCTTGATTATCAGGTGTTTGCAAGTAGAGAATGCTATTGATAAATACTACTTCGACATACTTTCGCCATGCCCGTATTCTTGGCTTGTAATTCATAAACAAATAGAAAAAAAATGGATACGAACAAGATTACATTTGACACCATGCCAGAAGCATTGAGCGAGATACTCAATCGACTTGGCAACCTTGAACAGATGGTGAGCAACATGGGTAATGCCACATGCACACCAGTAGTAGCAGAACGCCGCTTCAATGTAGATGAACTCTGTGAGTATCTCCCTACGAAGCCAAAGAAGCAGACCGTCTATGGATGGATATCGGCAAAACCGCCTAAGATACCATTCCATAAGAAGGGCGAGTTGTACTTCCTTCAGTCAGAGATTGACGCCTGGCTTGCAGAAGATGGCAGAACAACCGGCAACGACCTTATGGCACAGGCCCGTGCGTACGTTGCTAATAATAGCAGAAAGGAGGTGACGCTGCAGTATGGAAGATAACCTCTCAATCTACGAAGAGTTCTTCGGAGAACGGGAATGGGAGAACCACTCCTTCTCGTTCTTCCGGAAGCCGGTAAGCACTACGGAACCGCTGCGATGCATCAACATCCCTGATATCTATCGTTACATTGTTGGACCATACGCCAAGAAGCAGACGGAGATGTTGCGCTCTATTACCGACAAAGATGAGGCACGTAGGTACAAAGCCCGCAGCTTTGACTTCTGCACGTTCTCAGGGACTTTCAGCAAGCGCAGCAAGTCAAACCTGCTCCTGCAGTCCAACTTACTCTGCTTAGACTTTGACCATGTGACAGACATCCCCTCGCTGAAGGAACGGCTACTTAATGATCCATGTTTTGAGACAGAGTTGCTCTTCATCAGTCCTTCGGGTGATGGGTTGAAGTGGGTGGTGGACATAGACTACCAAGGATATGAGCACAGCAGGTTCTTTGATTGTGTTGTCAACTATCTTGTCGAGGAAGGCTACCCCGATCCAGACACATCCGGTAGTGATATCTCACGTTCGTGCTTCATACCTTATGACCCGAACGCATTCGTAAACCCTAAATACGGTATTCATCGTTATGAAAACTTTTTCTCCACAGAAGTACGACCATGCCCATTCTGATGCAAGCCTACAGCAAGGCGAGGCGAAGACAGTAACCTCCCCTATATATAATAAAGGTGTAAGCAACTCGGCAGAACTCTACGAGCAGGTAGAGTATGTCGTAAAGCAGATTGAACTGCAGCAGAAAGACATCGTACCCGACTACAAGGATTGGGTGAAGGTGGGCTTTGCGCTAAACGATGCCTTCGGCGATGCCGGCCTCGGTTTCTTCCTCCGTCTAAGTAACCCACACCGAGGATGCAAGCAGAGCGATGCCAGAAAGCAATATGCCAAGTGTCAGAAGTCAGGAGGTCAAGGCGTAACAATCGCCACATTCTTTCAGTATGCCAAGGATGCCGGACTCAGTATCACTCCGCCTAAGACTATCCTTGATAGTACGAAACCAATGCCAACAATACCTCATGAGGCGACCCAAGAAGTCCAAAACAAAGAGAATGGATCTTTGGATTTTTGGATTTCTGGTTCTGAGAAGTCAGATGTAGTAGCAGAACAAGAAGCATTAACGAGTAAGCAGGCTACAGCGGATGTTTCCTCACCAGTAGTGATCGAATCGCATACTACAGAGTCATCTCCAGCAGCGCAAGAAATCCAAAAATCCAGAAATCCAGAAATCCAATCGGGTGTGATTGGCTCTAAATGGATTGTTGATGAGGAGAATCTGCCTCACTTCCCTCAGTCGGTATATGATGCCCTCCCTCCTTTCCTGAATGAGGTGATACGCAACTGTGACTCAGCCGATGACCGTGACATGCTGCTGATGGGCTCGTTGGCGTGTCTGTCCTCTACCCTTCACAATGTATGCGGTAAGTACAAGGGCGACTATTGGTATCCTATGCTCTACTTCTTCGTGATGGCAGAGGCTGGCATGGGTAAAGGAGCGCTGACATGCAGCCGTCAGCTTGTGGCACCTATCAACAAGCAACTGCGTGATATCTCGGAGCAACAGATTCATGAGTACAAGCAGGATATGCGTATGGCAAAGAAGGAAGGTAATGCTATGCCGGACGATGAGCCCAAGCGTCGCACTCTATTCATCCCGACGAACAGTAGCGCTGCTGCATTCGTTGAGCAGTTGGACAACAACCAGGGCATAGGATTGCTGTTCGACACCGAGTGTGCCACTCTGACCTCCGTCCTCAATACCGACTTCGGTGACTACACCTCGCTGCTCTGCAAGGCATACCATCATGAGCCGATAGAGCTGAGCCGTCGCAAGGATAATGAGTTCCGTGACATCGAGCGACCAATGGTTGCCATATGTATCTCTGGCACACCGGAGCAGCTGCATGTCCTCACACCCGACACAGAGAACGGACTCTTCTCACGCATCCTGTATTACCACGTGCCGTTTGAGGAGTCGTTCTGCAATCCTTTCGATGATGACAACACCAACGTTTATGACTCTCTCCGCAACCGCTTCTATCAGTTAGGACTGAAGTATCAGCGTATGCGTGAGGCGTTCTTCCGTGGTGGGGAATACAGAGTTGTCATACCCCAACATCTGTCGCATGAGTTCTATGCCTACTTCCGCTCACTCAACCATGACACCGTAGAGGATATCTCACATGCCATGCAAGGTATCATACGCCGACTGGCATTTGCTACCTTCCGCATCATGATGATACTGACAGCCATCCGTTTCATGGATGAAACGCCTAATCCATCAGCCATTGCACAGAAGGACAAGCCAACTTTGCTCACATGCAATGACGCAGATTTCCACACCGCGATGTCCATTGCCGACACTCTCATCTACCACATTGCATACTGCTATGCACATCTTCCGAAGACCAAGGCAGCCACCGGTGCAGGAGGCAAGATCCTCTCAAAGAAGGACAAGATGAACATCCTCTACGATGCTCTGCCCGACACCTTCGACAAACCGCAGTATGCTGCTGAGTCGGTCAAGCTCGGTTACTCAACAAGCACAACAAGCAAGTGGATTAACGACTATATCACTGCCGGTCAGCTGGAGCGCAACGGACAGAACAGTTACCGCAAAATATCCCCTAACACTCCTGCTGCATCATGAGCATTACATCATACAATCACTCGCGTGCTCCACCATGACGGAGGAGAATGCCGAAGGCCCTCGCCTGCGAGGCGAGCGGGACTTTTTGTAAAAGTCCTAAACATAATAGGGACTTTTAGAATCACCCCGTTGTGGCTCCCTTAAAAAGTCCTATTATGCTCAGGCGCTGCCCGAGACCTGATTGGTCATCTATCGCATTAAATTCACTAGTGAAATTATCGTAATCGCTATGCTATCACGCCAAATTCACTAGTAAAATATCAACCATAACATTTACATACATATTAATATGGATACAAATATTCCCCGTGCCTCGATACATGTAGGCAACGATAAGAAATCATTCTCTGCCCAGGTAAGCAACGAGGCGGAGAGACGAAGTTGGGACAAGAAACGTTACCAACTCAAGAATGCTGAGGAGGACAAGAACAACCACTACAACTTCTCACGCAAGCATCTCAACTTTGAAATAATAAAGGGAGGAAAGATTGTACCTCTCGGTTCCAATCCCATTCCACTTCACGAGCGGCTCCAGCATCGCCATGACGAACTTGGATTCAAACCGTATATGGATGCCGACCATCCTGGACAGTTATCGAAGTATAATCCGAACTGTCTCGTCAACATCATCTTCAGTGGCGACCACGACGTGATGAAGCGACTTGCTTTCGGCAATCAGGAACTTGACACTTCTGACCCGAATGCAGACCAGAGCCATATCACCTTGCAACAAGGTGTCTATGACTGGGCCCTCGACACTTACAACTTCGCCTGTCGTAAGTGGGGCGATGAGAACGTGGTCGGCTTTGACGTGCATTGTGATGAAACGAGCATCCACGCCCATGTGCTGACAGTTCCTGTGGAGCAAGTTAAAAAGCGCGGACGCATCGCCAGCGAGTATGTCAAGAACGACGACCCTACTGTGCGTCTTTCAACAAAGGATTGGAAGGCTCTGCCGAAGGATGAGCGTGCCCTTTATACCAAGACGGAGGCATCAAAGGGTATGGTAGAGCGTGTGTCTTACGCTAAGGTATGGGGTGAGACTCGTAAGGAGAAGTCGGCATACCTCTCTCAACTCCATACCGACTACCATGATGAGGTAGGTTACAGGTACGGTCTTGAGCGTGGCATACCTTACGAGGAGCTATCCGAAGAGGAGCAGCGTGAGCGTAAGCATAAGAGCAAGGTGGTACTTGAGACAGAGCGTCAGGCTAAGTTGGCGGTTGCTGATGCCATGCAAGCAAAGCAAGAGATGGAGCTGCGGACGGAGGCATACAGGGAGGAACGCAACGAGATAATACACGAGGCTCAGCAAGCATGGCAGAAGAAAGAGAACGCAGAGAAGGCACTTGACAGTATGAAGGATTATGCAGCCCTTGCCATGATAGACAAGAAGGAATTGAGATTTCCTCTGCTTGACCTTGGCTTACCTATCAAGACTGCCAAGGATGCTGTAGCACAGGAATTGGAAATCAAGATTCCGAACATCCTCGGGCAGAAGGAATGGCGCAACGACCGCATCACGAACATTAACGCTATCATCGAGACCCTCGTCACAGCCATCAACGAAAAGCGGGACGAACAGAATGCCGGTGTCCGTGAGTCCGTCAACAAGCAGTACACCTACTATATGCAGCAGCTTAACAAACTGATTGAGACCAACAAGTCGCTGCATGCCAAGAACGAAGCCGTCATCAAGGAGAACAACACCATCAAGGCTGAGAACACACGAGTAAAACAGCGCATCTCCGAACTTGACGGGAATGCAGTGGCACGTGTTACTGCACAGAAGGATGCTGTCATCAGTCAGCTAAACAGCAAGGTCAACACCCTCCATTCAGAAAACACCTCACTCAAAGCTGACCTAACAAAAGTGGAGAACGAGCGCAACAGACTCGCTAACCAATGGAACAACCTATGGGAAGAGCCAGAGTTCAGCGAAGCATGGAAGCTATACCAGTCCCGTAAGAAGCGTGAGCAACGTGAGGCAGAAGAGCGCAGAGCTGCAGAGCAACGTGAGGCAAGACTCATCGCTGACCGCAATACAAATATCCTCAACCGTTTTATCACCGAAGGTCGCCAGGCACAGCGGGAGTTTGCACTCTCCACTCGCAACTACAACTTCAACAACAATGAACTCCTCCGCATCTATTACGCCATAATAGCCATAGCTAAAAGAGACAATATCTCCCTCACCGACAAATCCGACATAGCTAAGGCTACCAATTCTTTCCTTGATGGTTGCGACTGGTCCGGAATGTTCTCCACCCGCATCAGCTGCTGCAAGTCCTGGACGAACCTCTTCGCCGCCAAAGAGGTAACCTTCCCCGACAACATCGTCACCAACTTCATCGACTTCGTTAACACCATGTCCTGCAACGCCTCCACCTACCAGTCCCTCATGGGCTCTAACGGCTGCGCCGACCAACTCACCAACTGGGACGGCACCCAGAAGCGCAGTCTTGGGGCACCAACGAAAAAGAAAGGAGGCGGACTATCAATATAGTTAATGCAAAAAAACACGTCCTCAAATGCAATATTGTGTTTAAGAATATTTTGAATTACTATTTGTTAAGAGCCGGTTTAGATGTAGTAAAAAATTTCGGCGTTTCTCTCAGCTCAGTCAAATTATTTTGAAAACACGTCTTGCATTAGTGTATGTTATCATTTCGTAATGCTCCGGTGTTAAGATTAATTTCATGTTAGCAAGCTTCTTCTGATAATAAGACTTTAGGTCCTCGTTTGGGAAGAAGTGATGGGGGATACACATATCCGTCCCCCACAGGATTTTCAAGCAAAGCCCATGATTAACAAGCTCACGAATCTCATCTACAGGCATGAATGCCGTATCGACGTAGGCATTCGTATAGGTTGACGCGATACGTATGGCGTCGTTTAACGGCCTGCCATGAGCCAGAATAAATGTCACATCCGGATTTGAGGCTATAAGTGTTTCGTACTTGCTGCACAGACAACAGTCCTTATTGCCGGTGTGTATAAGCAACGGCAGGTCTAATTCCCGAACAATATCAAGCACTTCCGCAAACTGTTCTCCATCAGGGTCCCAATCGTCAGGATGCAACTCTGGATGAACTTTCACACAGCGCCATTGTATGTCAGATTCTAAAAACCAGGCGATGTTTCCTTTCAGTCCCTCTGGAGTGATCCACATGATGGGCAACACACGTTCCCCGTCAAGTCGAATGAGTTCATGGAGTTCTTCAAGTACCTTTTCATAGTTCTCCTCGCACATTGTTGTCGATGACACCACATAATGTGCCACACCTACGTCAGCCATAAGTTTGCTGACGTAGGTGGGAGAATAGTATTGGTCGAAATATTGACCAACATGAATGTGGGAGTCAAGCAATAACAACATTTTAGGAGGTTAGAAAAGCGCATGAGACAAAGGGCGTTTTTCAATTTCCGCATCAATGTTCTTCAAATACGCATCGAAATCCATGCGCAGTTCTGATGCCTTCGTTCTAATCTTGTCCAAAGAAAGTTGTAATTGATATAAAAATGCGAAAAGCGATGTCTCTGTATATACAGATACTTGTGGAGTAGTACGTCCTTTGTAATATTTTGAGAAAGTAGTCTCGTTTGACTGGTATTTAACCATAAAACATAGAGAACTAGCGCTACATCCCAAATCTAGAGTTTGCTCGCTTGAGAGTTTTTTAAGTGCATCCTCAAGTTTTTTAGTGCTTTTGATACATTCTAAACCGACAATACCTCCAAGAATTGGGGGAATTTCGCAGTCACCTATATTTTGATTGTGATTTTTATCTAAAAATGCGGGAGAAAGATTGCGAACGCTTGCAACCTTTTCTCCTGCATACTTTATGAATGGGGAATTTATCTTTTGCTTAACCTCAAGAACGCAATACACGCCTTCAACAGGAATATATTTCACACCATTCTCATTTACAACAAATGGTGTCACAAGTTCATCATAGATAACAATGTCTATTTGATCGCTTAGACTCCCTTTGCTATCAATAACAACAGCTCTATCTATCCCATATTGTTTGGGAAGATATTTGCGTAGAAATTCTATCCAACAGCATTCCGATGCATCACCTTTTATAACAGGATGGTCTATACTTTTACTATTGAAATTGAGACTTGCTCCCATTACTTCTTGGGCATGCACAAACAAATCCTTTATCTTGTTACTCGAATCTGCCATCTATAATAGTCCCTTTGCTTTATACTCTTCTACGAGACGTTTGTTTAGAAATGCCACATCACAGAAATGGTGGTTTACAGCGAACATATCACCTCCGCTCTCATTGTAATTGCGTACGAGACATCGAGAGCAATAGTTTCTGGCTTCACATTCAATACATTGTGGAAATGAAGCTTGGGTAATAGTTCTTAAGTTCTTAACCCGTTCGCTAGTCTCCCATATTTCTTTCAACGACTGTTTATAAACGTTCCCCAAAACATAATCTTGCCATCCAGCGCAAGGATATACATCGCCGTTTGCTGTAATACAACAATTGTCATAACCTACTCCACATACAGGTTGCGCTTTGTATCTTTCAAGATTAAATTCTATGCTGTCAGAGATGGGTAATTGCTCTAATGTTTCATCTCGATATTGTGTATCATGCTCAATAATATCACGAATAACGACTTCTGTCTCCTCAAGGGATAGGCGTTGTGCAAGATTCTCTGTATCCAAATCTGAACGAGCCATCATAATATAGTCTGTTTGAGCCTTTATCTTAAGTGATTTAGCATACTCAAGCACTTTGTCGTACCCTTTACGATTTGCTTTCATTATAGGGCAAGAGATTTGCACAGGGATATCTGCGGCAACAAGTTTTTCTATTGCAGCTTTAGTTTTTTCAAAAGCCCCTTTGACAGTCGTGTTTAGATCGTGAATTTCTGGATTCATTGAATAAAGAGAGACTTGTATCAACGACAAATTCACCTTTTTCAATCGATCTATTTGATCATCCTTCAACGATATGAGATTTGAAAGAATAGATATCTTGAGATCCTTCTCCCTACAATATTCTGCGATTTCCACAATATCCTTATGCAGGAATGCCTCTCCGCCTGAGAGTGTTACATGTATGCCCCCCATAGCAGCAAACTCATCCAACAAACTCTTTACCTTCAGAGTAGGCATGTCAAAGCCGTGATTTTTCTTCTCATTGGGTATGTAGCAATGTATGCACCGCTCGTTGCAACGACTAGATAGTTCAAATTGTAGACTTGAGATTAAAGGACGCCCTTGAACTTCTTCAAGAAAGAAATCCTGTGTGTTTTCCTTAACATTCTCTTCTGTCCACTGATAATAATTCTCAACAAGTGTTTTGGGATTGTTTATCGAATATGTAAAATCAACGTCTTTTGCATTAAGTTCTTCTATACTGTCTCCCAATACAATGAATTTATCTTTTGAAAGACTTTCTGCAAAATCAAGAAAATCAGATTTCAATGTTTCAAATGAAACGCCTTCGTACTCATTAATGAGTTGTTTAATTATATCATCAACGAGTTGAGGGCCTCTTGTAATCATTTTAAGCCACAATGCCCCATTCTCATCATAGGTTCGATCATGACGAGTTAACTGATTGGTGATATAACCATAGTGCTTTGTTGTACGGATAAATGTGTTTTTTGACTGTTTAATATACATAATTTATAATTCATTTTGGGTGATTGTAATCGCATACTTGATACCTGTATCCGTTATTCTTACCAATGGACCTTGACAACGGGCGTATGGTTCTATCAGACGCTGACTAACCATTTGATCGAGAAAATCAAACATTTCTGATTTGTTGTTGTAGATGTCAGGGGGAAGAATAGTACTAACCCTCACACTACCATCGCGATTCTGTTGAGTCAATTTTTCTAATTCAATTATGAAATTATTTATTGTCATTTGTTTTGATATGGTATTTTTATTCAATTTTGCGATTTCACAGTAAATCGGGTTTATCTCAAAATGCTTCCCGTTGAATTCATTGAAGCTCCGCTTCATGCATCGAATACAATAATCACTTGAATCGCAAGAAACACATTTTTTATAATCTTTCTCCCTGACATTGCGGAGTTTGCGTAATATAATATTACTATACCATATATCGTCCAGCGTGTCAGATTTTACATTACCTAGAACCAATCCTTGCCACCCTGTACATGGAGTTATATTGCCATTGGGCGCAATACACAAATGGTCTTTCGCAATGCCACAAACTGGCTGTTCAAGATATTTAATAAAATCGAAATCTGGAACATCGTCATTTGTGAACTGTTTACGAATTTGTTTATTGTAAAAACCTATGTCATATAAGGCTATTTCTCGCAAAAATGTTTCTGTCTCAGACAACTTCACTCTATAAGTTAGATTGTCTGTTGTTAAGTCCTCTTTAGGTAAAAGAATTTGTTCAACACGCAAGGTCGCTCCTATGCTATTTGCATATTTTAAGATGTCTAAAACTTCTGCAATGTTTTGCGTCATTAAAGGCGTGCCGATAATTACATCCACTCCTGCCGCTGCCAGATGTTCGATGGCATTCCTCGTTCTGGCATAAGACCCTGGTATAAGGGTAATCCCATCATGGATTTTTGAAGACATTGAATATAGGGATACCTGAACAGAAACTACACCTAGATTTTTAATCCTGTCTACATACGTGGGGTCAAATTTTATTAGATTTGAAAGGATTTCTACTTTTAGATTCTTTGATTTACAATACTCTAAAACGTCCCATAGATGTGGATACTCAAAAATTTCTCCACCTGTAAGTCTGACAAACAATCCACCCATCTGGGTAAATTCATCAATCACTTTCTTAAATGTTTTTAATGGCAGAAATTGTGCTTTGTCTTTTATGTCATTGGGAATGTAACAATGTATACAGCGTTCGTTGCATTTGTTTGTTAATTCGAAAACTAGAGCATTTAGAGGGTAAGCGAAGTCAGATTCTTGTATGTCGTCAAATGTTTTCGTGTCTGGACAACAGGACGATTGACTTGTAGAATCTTCAATCTCATCAATAAAGCCAAATGTAAATAAATGATGGTAAAATTCTAATAAGTCTGTTTTTAGAACATTCTTATCGACATCTATGTAATCATTCGCCTGCCTTATACGCGAGATTATGTCTTCTATGTCAATAAACTTATATGTAATAGGGCGTAACCAGTCCTTACCAACTTGATCATAAGACATACTTCGTCTGTTTTCCAAGTTAGCAATATGTACATAATGTTCTGTATATCTAACAAATGTATTGTAACTTAATCTTATTTTCATATGAATAATATAATCATAGAGAGAGGAAACTTGAATTCCTCCCTCTATGATGTTTTGTAGTTACTTAGATCGCTCACAAGCCTTGCAGCAGGGCTTAGCGCCAAGGTCGATAAGGCATGACCAAACGCCTCGATCCTCAGTATTTGCAGGGCAACCTGCAGCGTAAGAACCTGTAGGAAGGTTTTTAGCAATCATCTGTGCTTTCTGATACTTTTTCATAATGATTCAGTATTAGAGGTTAATGTCTTTATCCTATCGACCGACTTGACTTTCTGTATTACTTACTTCCTTTACAGCGTTTC
>R03__coassemble_1141_pt1 | contig 13015 bp, 6 predicted proteins | sample R03__metabat2_low_PE_024 | metagenome-assembled genome bin R03 | reverse complement strand
ATTTGTTAGTATTGTTTAACAGATAGGCGGATAACTTGCTGCAATGTGGGTTAAATTCACAAATGACATAATGAACAGATTATCAACAATAGTGCTGGCTTTGACGATGACCGTAGCAGCAAAAGGACAGATGCTATCTCCGATAAACGGGGCGAAAGGTGTCTGCGTGGATACTCATCTCACGCTGACATTCAGCGACTCGGTGGAGGTTGGCGACCATGGCATGATACGCATCATGGAGGTGGCTACGGGCCTATGCATCGACTCGCTGGACATAAGCATTCCGGCAGGACCGACAGAGCCACGGACATACGGCCCAGAGTGTGACTACACGAAGGTGGCATACGACTACTCCCGCTCTGCGATGGCCACAAACAGGACGGTACGGCCAGGCACTCCGAGTGGTGGTGCTGAGCCTACCCCACCCGACTATCAGCTGAACATCATCGGCGGCTTCACTGATGCGTTTCATTTCTATCCCGTCATCGTCCACGGCCGTGTGGCCACAATATACCTGCATAACAACATGTTGGAGTATGGGAAGGAGTATTGCGTAACGATTGACAGTGGAGTATTCCGTGGACAAGAGGGCATCAGCGACTGGCGTTTCTCGACGAAGGCCGCGGCTCCTACAGCTACGACGCTGACCGTGAACCATGACGGCTCGGCAGACTTCTGCACCGTGCAGGGTGCGCTGGACGCTGTTCCGGACTTCTCCGCCACACCTTATTATATCAATATCGCTCAGGGCGACTACGAGGAACTTGTCTATACGCGCAACAAGGCAAACGTACACATCAAGGGCGCAGGGATGGCACGCACAAAGGTGCACTATGCCAACTGCGAGGTGTTCAACCCGCATCCACTGACGCTGAAGACAAACGAATTGCCAGGGACATTCCCATCACGGCGTGCAGCATTCATGCTCGACAACTGTCGTGATATGACAATGGAGAACATAACGGTGGCAACAGACATGTGCGGACAGGCAGAGGGCTTGCTCATCAACGGCGAGCGGATAGCTCTGCGAGGTGTGCATATCATTGGCTCGGGCGATGCTATGCAAGGCAACGGCACGATATACATGGAGCGTTGTGAGATGGACGGTGGCGGCGACACCTTCCTCGGCCGTGGTGCCATCTTCCTCTACCGCTGCTATCTGCGTAACGATGGCGGACCATTCACATGGATTCGTAACACCGAAGGGCATCATGGCGATGTCTTCGTGGAGTGTACGTTCTCGACATTCAACGGACAGCCTGTGGATCTCGGACGTTGCCCTTCGAACAAGGGACGGAGTTATCCTCATGCCGAGCAGGTGATGATACGTTGCTGGACGGCAGAGACGATTCCGGAGGGATGGAGTGCCATAGGCGAGCCGACGGCATACTTCGCTGAGTATGATACACGCAACATCATGACCGGCATGCCTGTCGATACGTCCCGACGCCATGAGTGGTCGCATCAGTTGGATGGTGTGAAGGACAGCGAGACAATACGCAACTATTCTACTCCGTCATTCGTTCTCAATGGCTGGATACCAGAGTTTTAAGCTGAGAGGTTAGAGGTTAGAGAATAGAGGTGAGAGGTTAGAGGTTAGAGGTTATTGGAAAGAAAAAGCGAACTAAGTACAGATAAGAACAACTTGGAATGATTTATAATGTTAAATAATATTCGGATGATATTCCATTGATGATGACTGACCGACAAGAAAACAACCAAGCACGTAGTCTACGCTTCGAGATAGCGGGTCTGTACTACCACATTCCTTTCAAGGAGAGGGAGTGCGGCAGATGGCAGGGTGTGCTTGAACCGGAACCTGATAACCCGCACGATGAGCATGCCATACGCATTCGCAAGGCCGGAGGCATGACGGTGGGTTATGTGCCGAGAAAGAAGACATGGTACATAAAGAAGGTTATGGAGAAGCCGTACGAGTGCGAGGTGCGCATTACGCCGTTGTATGACAAGGGCGAGATGATGGGACTCGTAGGGACGTGCATCGTCCGCGGCGAGGGCGTAGGCAGCATAGACCGACGACGCTTTCGCGATTCCGACATCGACGGATATGACGATGAGCCGGTAAAATGTATGACGATAGATGCTGACTCTGACGCCTACCGCAACGGCCGCTACAGCATCTTCATCGGGAGCAGCGCAGACAGCATCGAGGTGGTGGGCTATGAGGCAGCAATGCGTAAGGTATGGCGGTTGGAACAGCTGATACGTGAAGGTGTTCGGCATGTGGCATCGGCAAACACATCGAAGCCGTGGACATCGCCTCGGAAGGTATGTCTCACCGTAAAGCTGCGGATGCCTTGGTGGCGTCGCGACCGTGTGGTGTTGAAGAAGAAGGCGGTGGAGATGCTTGAGTGTGACGTCTATTGGATAGAACGCCGACAGTTAGGCGTACAGCCTCTGCGCTACCGTATAGCAGAGAAACGTGGTTCTGGCGGTGGATTGTCGTGGGCAGACATGCCTGGGATGTCGCTACGTGATTTGTTTTCCATCGGGAGTGGCATACTCACCACACCATCTGGAATACCATCGCAGCCTACGGACACCATGGCTGCATTCGACTGGGAAACCTTCGAGATGCAGATAAGCTCTGACGAATACTTTTATTTCAGATGTTAAATCGGTGAGATCTGAGAGCTGAGAGCTTAGAGGTTAGAGTGTAGAGGTTAGAGGTCAGAGTGTAGAGGTAAGAGGTGAGAGATGAGAGCTGAGAGGTTAGAGTGTAGAGGTGAGAGTATTCAGATAGTAAAAACATATTAACAAGTTCTCCTATTGGAGATTATAGGCCTATGAACATACTAATTTTTGATACAGAGACAGGCGGTGTGAATGCTGAGATGAATGATATCCTGCAACTGTCATATCAGGTTATCGACGGACAGACTTTCGACGTTGTGAAAGAAGTGAACCATTTCTTCCCCTGGCCGGAGGAACGATGGCGAGTGCAATGGGGCGCAATAGAGGTTAACGGACTGACGGAAGAGGTATTGGCAACAAAGACGATGTCACGCCGATTCGATGTCCTCAACGAGTTCATCGACGACCTCGCGGAGTGCGACATTTGCGTGGCTCATAACGGCGACTTCGACAAGAAGTTCATCAACGCCACCGCACGTCGTGAGGGTAATGTCCCCATCGACTGGCCGCGGATGATAGACACTATGAAGACGACAGCAGGCCTCTGTCGTCTCCCAGACCGACATGGTCGTTCAAGTTACAAATGGCCAAAGCTTATCGAACTCGCCGAATGTCTCAGCATCCCTACCGATGATATCAACCTCCATGACTCATCTGCCGATGTAGAACTCACGAAGCGCTGCTTCATAAAGCTTGTGGAGAAGAAATTCTACAGATTGTAGGGACGAGGGACAAGGGACAAGGGACTAAGTACAAGGGACAAGGGACGAGATATTCCGTATTTATATTTCTATTACAATCACTAAACAAAACATCATAAATAATGAAAAGTAAGGTTATATTATCTCTGCTACTCGTTTTCACAGCAATGACAGCAGCAGCACAATGGAAAGTTACAGGTTTCAACCAAGATGCACAGACAATAGAGCTGCTGCAGGTAGTACCTACTGATGAGGGTACTGTCGTCTATGCGCGTTACACATCCCAAAAGGCGAATAACTTCGTCAGGCTCAGCACTAACGCACGTATCAAGGCCAATGGCAAGACGTACAAGATAAAGGATGCTGTCAATCTCCCTATCGAGGACGAAGCAGAGCCACGCTGGCTCTATTTTGCCAAGGCTGGCGAGAAGTGTAACTATATGATGTTGTTTGAGACATTCCCCGTTGAGAACGGATTCGAATATATTGCCTCCGACGACTCTCCTAAGTATAACGTCACAGACATCACAGTTCAGCCGATAGATGAGAAAGATGTAATGAACACTCAGGATTTCCTCAACGAGACTCCTGTCACCATCTTTGGAAAATATGCCACCGACGGCGACTGGACCATGTATTACATACACGATGATGTCTCTGTCATATGCCGTGCCACAAGTTTCATCCGTGGATTCATGGAGCCTAACTCAAAGGAGTTCTATGTCACCATCACAAACGATTCTCCACACGGAGTGCTCTTCGATCTCGATAAGGTGTACGTCAAGGGACTGAAGAATGAGAAAGATGGCCGAAAAGAAATCTCTCTCGCTCTCTACGAGCCATCAAGCTACGAGAAGCTTAAGGTTAGCGAAGACTATGAAGCAGCCGCGCGCGCCATCGGCGAAGACGGATATGCCGCATACAAACTTCGCCAAGAAGCAAAGAGGACACACTCACAGGTGGCACGTGTCGGAAGCCTCATTATTGCGGATATGATGGATAAGCAAAGCAGAAATAAGATTAACGAATATCTGAAAGAGCATAAAGGCGAGCGAATGGCTCCGATGCGCACAAACTCAATAAAATCCGGTGAGACTTACGAAGGCTACATCGCGTCAAAGAAGAAGAAGGGCTACAAGACAGCCATCTACATTCCGATTGCCGGTTCTACCTACGAATATATCTGGCCATAAAGCTATAGAACCTTTAGTATAGACAATATATAAGTAGAAAAAAACTTATTCAACCAAAATCACTTGTTATAAGACAAATTCCTTGCGATTTTCTTGCATATCCTGAGAATTATTCGTAATTTTGCAACAAAGAGAGTTATGAGGTGCCGTTCAGATAAGGAAAGCTATTCTTCCACGATGAAGTTTGTTGCGACTGTTGCCTTATTTATCATCTGCAATAAAACACCTCGGAATTAAAGTCTTTCACACCATCCATAACTCAGCATGTATTGGTGAAACCAAGATACAGAACTAATTGCCAAAATGACCGAAGAAAACATGCAGCTCTCTGAGCTTAAGAACATAATTGCTGCGGCAGGAATGGGAACCTGGCGCATAGAAATCGTGGAGGACGAACAGCCACGCATGATGGTAGATGACAAGATGAAAGAACTCCTTGGCATCACAGGGCTGTCATACACTCCCGAAGAAACCTACCTCCAGTGGTTCAACCGCATAAAGCCGGAGGAGGTCGATGGCGTGCTCTTAAGCGTCAACAAGATGAAGCAAGGTATGGTTGACGAGAACACATACCTGTGGATACACCCGCAGAAAGGCGAGCGCTATGTACGTTGTGGCGGCACTGGCGAAAAGGTTGCAAAGGGATTCATACTGCGTGGCTACCATTATGATGTTGACGAGCATGTGCGTCAGGATCAGAAGCGTGAAGCCATTCTGGCGGCTTTCAGTCAGGAATATCATACTATATGGATGATCAACAAGAAAGACCTCTCCATGGAATTCATACGCTCAACGGGTATTACGACCATTCCGTATGCAGCCCGTCTGAATCAGGGGAACAGCAACATCGACGAGGCTCTTGAGAAATATGTGGCTAAGTATGTCGTTGAAGAAGACCGTGAGAGGGTTGGCCGTGCAGTAACGTCGGACGTCGTTATGAAGGAAATCAAGCGGCACTTGATTTACGCCGTAAGCTATCAGCGTCGGGACGACGAAGGACGCCTCACCTATCACCAGATGGCCTTTGCCGACGCTGGAAACAGTTACGTAATGGCATTCCACGATATTGACGAGCTGATGCGCCATGAGAAACAGAAGCAGGGGGAAATGGAACAAGCCGTCCAAGCTCTGAAAGCCGCAAACGAGGAGATTGAAGCCGTGCACCTGGCTCTTGGTAGCGGAGACTGGTTCATGACATTCGACGAACACGACGAGATGACATCGTGCACATGGAGTCAGGAATTCCGTCGCATGGTAGGATACACATCGGCAGAGGATTTCCCCGATGAGCTGCATTCATGGTACGACCTTATGAACCCTGACGACCTTGACCGTGTGTTGACACACTATTGGGATGTCGTGCACGATCACACAGGCAGAAAGACATACAACGTGGATTACCGACTGATGACGCGTGATCGCGGTGAAAGATGGTTCCGAGCCATAGGCCGACTGACACGACGTCATGACGGATCAGCGATAAAATTCTACGGCATCTTCTTGGATGTAGATAACGAAATAAAGAATCGTCAACGGGAACGTCGCGATTACTCCAACCTGATAAACGCCCTCAGCACTGTCTATATGGATGTCATCTTGGTTGACATGAAGGCTGGCACTGCACAGCCGATAAAGATGGACGTCATCGGCAAAACACTTGATGGTGGATATTTCTCCATCGAGGACCGTCCTTACAGCATGAAATCATTTGTGGACAATTATGTCCATGCAGACGACAGACAACTCTTTGCGCCCATTGTCAGCATAGAGAAATGCCGTGAGTTCTTTGTAAGCCGTGACAGCTATTCGTTCAACTTCCGCTCTATACGCGACACAAAGACGCACTACGTACAGGCACAGCTCGTAAAGTTGCCGTCTGACCAGGACAAGTTCGTCATCGGCTATAAGGATATCGATGTCGAAGAGGCTGAACGCCTCGAGCGCATCCAGCAAGAACACGAGTCATTAGGCGTCATAGAGGTTCTAAGCTCCGAATACACCTCACTCTTCCTGATGAACGCCAAGACACGAACATACAAGACACTTCGTGCCAGCGCAACCGGCGTTGCCGTGTTAGAAGAACATGACAAAGCACAGGACGCCCTCTATCACTATGTAGATACTTATGTCGCCGAAGAGGACCGCGAGATGATGCGCCATGCGTGCACCATAAGCGTCATGGAAGAGAATGTCCCCGAAACAGGCATCTACTCCAAGAGCTTCCGGCGGTCAGAGGACGGAAAGACACAGCACTTCCAGATGAATGTGGCACGCTTCATCGCTGCCGACGGCACAGGTTACTTCGTGTTTGGATTCCGTGACATGAGCGCAGCAGTAGAAAGGGAGATACAGACACAGCATGCACTTCAGGAGGCCTACGATGTGGCTAATGCTGCCAACCGCGCCAAGAGCGATTTCCTGCAGACAATGTCGCACGACATACGCACACCGATGAACGGCATCATTGGCATGACAGCAATAGCTGCCGCACACCTCGACGACAAAGAGCGTGTACAGAACAGTCTGCAGAAGATCACACAAGCCAGCCGACACCTGCTGAGCCTCATAAACGAGGTGCTCGACATGAGCAAGATAGAATCAGGGAAGGTGTCACTCTCCGAAGAGGAATTCAATCTCTCTGACCTGATAGACAACCTGATAGCCATGGTTCGTCCACAGATAGCCGAACACCAGCATGAGCTCACAGTTAACATTCACCATGTGGATCATGAACTCGTCATAGGCGACTCGCTGCACATACAGCAGGCTTTTGTCAACCTTATGAGCAACGCCATAAAGTACACACCAAACGGCGGAGTCATAAACCTAAACATACGAGAGATTCCATGCAATCAGGAACGTGTGGGCTGCTACGAATTCGTCTTCAAGGATAATGGCATAGGCATGTCAGAGGAATTCCTCAAGCACATCTTCGAACCCTTCACGCGTGCCGAAGATGGACGTATCGACAAGATTCAGGGCACCGGACTCGGAATGCCTATCACAAAGAACATCGTGGCCATGATGGGCGGAGACATCAAGGTAGAGAGCCAGCTCAACCACGGCTCTACATTTACCGTGACCATCTTCCTGAAACTACAACAGACAGATGCTAAAAAGAATGAGAGGTTTGCTGACCTCTCGGTACTCGTGGCCGATGACGACGAGATGAGCATGACAGGCGCTGTGAACATCCTCGAAGAATTAGGCATGACGGCCGAAGGCGTTCTCTCGGGGAAAGAAGCCTTACTACGCGTGGTGGCACACCATGAGGACAAACAGGACTACAACGCCGTAATCTTAGATTGGAAAATGCCCGAGATGGATGGTGTGGAGACAGCACGTGCCATACGCGCAGAGGTAGGAGAAGAAGTACCTATTATCATTCTCTCTGCCTACGACTGGACAGACATCGAAGAGGAAGCACGTGCTGCAGGTGTCAATGCCTTCATAAGCAAACCGCTATTCAAATCACGACTTGAACGGTTGTTCAACGAACTTGTAGGAGATCACGAAGCAGAAGAAAGCACGTCTCCGTTGCAAGGGTTGGAACACATGGACCTCTCTAATTACCGTTGCCTGCTCGTTGAAGACAACGAGCTGAATGCAGAAATAGCCATGGACATACTCGAAGAGACAGGCATGCACGTAGATCATGCGTGGGACGGAGCAGAAGCCGTAGAAGCTGTCACCACAGCTCCCGACGGAAAATACGACCTGGTTCTCATGGACATACAGATGCCAAAGATGAACGGATATGATGCCACACGCGCCATACGTGCGCATGACCGGAAATACTGCAAGAATATTCCGATAATAGCCATGACCGCCAACGCCTTTGCAGAAGATGTGCAGGCAGCACGAACAGCAGGAATGAACGAACACATCGCCAAACCTTTGGAATTGGCCGTATTAGCACGAGTGCTGGAGAAATGGCTCATAAGAAAATAAAATCGCCATATAAAGAGGACATCCACCATGACATAGTAATGGATACAACCTGCATCCTTCTTATTCTGCCTATGATGTTATTAGCTGAAAGCATGTTTCAACTGGCATACTCAAAAGACACCTTCGGGTGTCTTTTCTTGTTTAGTGATGATAAAGCTTTAGGGCGTATATGTTAATTTCTTTCTTAGAATCTAACTTTAGTTTACCTTGCGATAAGAATTATTGTCGTGTTGTTTGCTTGGAACTGAAACTCGTGTAGCACATCATAACACAGGTTTTGGTAGTTTGTAACAAAATCATTTTGCGAGATAAATAAAGTAAAGACTCAGTAATTACACAACAAAGACCGAGTAATTACAAAATAAAGACTCAGTAATTACATTTCAATTACTGAGTCTTTGCTTTATTAGGTGTATCAAATTAAAATATCAAATATAGCAAACTGCATTGCCAATAGATAGTAGCGGGATTACTATTCGTCACCATTTGTACATCGGTTTAGTGTCAAATCACATCCTTATATGCATGGACCAAATAGGCCCACTTTGTTATTGAATTATCCATGCAACAACTTCCCGAACAGTGCAAACATCTGCATCACGGTCTCTTTGTTGCCGACAGGTATCTTGATATTTGTCTCGCCGGTCTTCTCGTCTGTTTCTATAAGATTATCAACAAGTTGTTTTGTTGCTTCCGGTGACTTCAATGTTTCAGCCAAGCCACTGAAGAAGGACACTCCTTGGCTGATAAGTTGTTTCGGTTCGGCATGTGCAGAAGTACGATGACCACTACCCTCCCCTTCTGTACTATTGTTTGCAGACGATTCGTCGGATGAAGGAACGGACGGATTTGCCTCGCCTGATGAAATTGACGAATTGTTGCCTTTTGCATCAGAAGTATCTGGGGTCTCCTCATCAGCAGCATCCATGTCGGCAGTATCCTCGCTACCTTGCGGTTCTTCATCCTCATCAACATACTCAACCTCTGGTGGTTCGGGAGTGTCATCCATAACGGCTGACAATGTCTCCATAAACTTCTTGAACTTGTCGTCGCTGACAAAGACGGCATCATCGCCACCGTCAAGCACGCCCTCAAACATCGATGTCTTGAACTGCAGTTTTCCTATCATGCCCTCTTCAATCGAGTCTTTAGATACGAGGTTCAGAATCTGTACGGGCTTCTCTTGTCCGAGGCGGTAAATACGTGCTATGCGTTGCTCAAGGATGGCGGGATTCCATGGTAGGTCGAGGTTTATCAACGTGCTGGCAACCTGCAGGTTAAGACCCGTAGAACCAGCATCGGTGGAGATAAACACACGACTGTCAGGCATAGTGGTGAAGTTCTCAACAATCTCCCCTCGCTGTTTAGCCGACACTTTGCCGCAAAGGTATTCAAAGCGCACGCCTCGTTTCTCCAGTTCCATAGCCACAAGTCGCGTCATACGCTCCCACTCGCTGAAGATAACAACCTTCTCGTCACCACTTTCAAAGATGCTGTCAAGCAGATTCATCAACTCCGCTATCTTATAGTCGTGACGCGTCTTGAGGTTCTGCTCCAGAATGAAGGTGCTGTCGGCCACCATGCGCATTGACGCTAACAGCAACATAACACGACGGCGGTCGGCCTCGGTCATGAAATGAAGCTTCTTGTACTTACTAAGAATCTTTGTCAATTCCCACTTAAATTCTGAGTGCTCTGCTGCTTGCTGCTGGGTCATCGGGATGAGCAAATACTGGTCGCTACGCTTTGGCAACTGCAGTTGCACGCCCTTCTTCGTTCTGCGGATAAGGCGCTGGCTTATCTGCTCGCCTACAGCGTTGAGGTTCTGATAACCTATCACGCTTCCTTTCTCTGGGTCGAGCAGGATGTGCTCATGTCGGAACTGATAGTACGGGCCAAGACAGAACTGATCCACGAACTCCATATTGGCATAGAGTTCCTCGAGTTTGTTCTCGAGTGGTGTTCCTGACAGCAGTACTGCATAGCGCGACTCTATCTTGCGGGCAGCACGCGAGATGAGGGTGTCCCAGTTCTTCAGACGTTGTATCTCGTCCATCACAAGGACGTCGGTCGATAGTTTGCCTACCTCTCTGACATCGTTACACATCGAGTGATACGACACAATCTTGTATGGCGACAGCGAGCGGTAGATACGCTTTCTCATGGACGGAGTACCCTCAACGACAATCACCTTCGGCACCTGAATATATTCGCCATTGGCATCCGTAGTCTCAATATATTTCTCGCCAGTAAACTTTTCAATCTCCTTCTTCCACTGATATTTCAACGATGTAGGACAAACAATCAGCACACTCTCTGCCAGTCCCTCACGCTGATAAATCTCTGCTGCAGCAATAGCCTGAATGGTTTTGCCAAGGCCCATCTCATCGGCAATAATTGCCTTACCTGCACCAATAGCGAAGCGGATGCCTTCCTTCTGATAGGGATAGAGGTTGACAGTAAGCATCTCGTCGAGCACTTTGTCGCTATACTTCTCCGTCATCATCTTCTCGCGCATCGCCTTCTCGCGCTTCTCAATGATGTATTCCATCGCATCATCGTAGCAGCGGAACTCGGCATCTATCTGTGTAGCAGCATGTACGAAGGCATCAAACCGCGTGTAGGCATCATCACGTATCGTGTTGTTCTCATCGAAATACTCATGGGCAAGACTCTCCATCCGCTCTCTGCCATTTTCTCCAATGCGAATCTTCACCTTTCGAGGACCACGGTAGTCGATATACACAGAAGAATAAGCGGGTTCCTCACGGGCTATCTTCTTGCGTTTCTTCTTAACCCAATTCTTTACGGCCTCAAGATGCTTGCACGTTCCAAGCTGTGCCGTCTTGAAGTCAAAGCATGAGCAATAGTTCCACAGACTGTCCTTACCACGATACACCACCTTATACTCATTATGCTTGACGGCATTCCGAACAAGGAACTCCCCAGGCTGATATTCCGCATTCACCTCGCTGATGGCAAACAACTCACGAGTCGCCTGCTGCTGGCGCAAAGCCACCTGCCACTCCGCAAGCGTCATATCGGCAGGCTTATACATATTATTCATCTTCGGCACAACCACCTTCGCCCGCTTCCGCTTCGAGGTCTTTGAAGATGACTTTGCCTTATCTGTCTTTTTCTTGCTTGTGTCCTTTTTGTTTGTCATTAATAGTATTTGTCAAATTCCTTAAAATTTTTGCTCGTCAATTGTCTTTCCTTCTGCATCAACGGCCTTCCAGTGGGTTATATTCCTTGCCTCAGAAGAAATGCTTACTCCGCACTTGGTAACTTTCAAGTCTCCTGTCTCGTAAGGTATGGCATATCCCTTGGAGTCAATCTGCTCAAGGGCGTTTTCCACGGTATCATCAACCTTGAGTTCCAGAACGAAGACATCGCTATTTGTCTTGATGACGACGTCGGCTCTGCCAAGGGCGCTCCTGACCTCGGTGTCAACGATAGAGTTGAGCATCGAGAAGGCCATATACAGCAGGAGTTTATAGAAGGACTCACGGCTTTCCTTGTCGTCCCATTCGTCTTTCGTGATGATGTCGTACGGTATCTTTGCAATATATGCACGGAGGGCCATGATTGCCTCCGAGATGTTGCCATCAAACAAGGCATCTGACATCTTGAATATCAGAGCATTACCATCTGCGGTGGTTCGTTTGAGAATCAAGGGCATAAGACCGCTCACCATACCATTGCGCACCTCGAGATTAGGGAAATGCAGTATGTATGACCGCTGACGAGGGTTATAGGTGTCGATGGTGAGATAGCCGCTCTGATAGAGCAATGGCAGTGGTGTTTCAGCACTTTCGCAGGAGATATTGAATTCGTTCTCGCCAACCAAAGCGCCATCACATTTCAGGGCATCGACAAGAGGATAATGACGCAGATGCTCGATGAGGGAGGTCATCGTGCCTGACTCAAACCAGTAATGATTTGCATTCCTTTTCTCCAATGCTCGCAGAAGGCTGAATGGAGCATATACATCCTTGCTCTTAGGGGAAAAGTGATATCCGTCATAGTTCTTCTTTAGAAGCGCATAAGCATCAGCGACTGACATGCCTAACCCTTCCGCATATTCCTCTACACAAGGACGCATGAAACCGTCAAGTTCATCTTGCGTGATACCACAGATACCGGAGTATTCATCGTCCATCGATATCTGATAAAGATTATTCAGCTCAGAGAAGATGCTTAACTGCGAGAACTTCGTAACACCCGTAATGAAGACAAATCTCAGATATGCTCCATCCATTTTCACCGTCTGATAGAAACCACGTAGCATTGTGCGGATGCCTTCGAGCATCTCCTCATTGTAAAGGTTGCGCATCAGAGGGGTGTCATATTCGTCTATGAGCACCACGACCTTCTGACCACGAGTGTCATGGACGTAGCGTATCAGTTGGTCAAAACGCGAACCAAACTCGTCAATACGCTTCGAGGTGCCATACTGCGTCTCATACTTCTCCAGCATAGCGCCAAGAACATCCCTCATGCCTTGGAGAGTAG
>R03__coassemble_1134_pt1 | contig 13089 bp, 13 predicted proteins | sample R03__metabat2_low_PE_024 | metagenome-assembled genome bin R03 | reverse complement strand
AAGCCCCTACCTAAAGGCACTAACTTCGTGTCGCACAAGTGGGGGGATAGATACCGCTTGACTTGCTTTAAGCCGGCAGGCGATTATTCACTATTCACTGTTCACTGTTCGCTATTCACTATTGCATCGCGCCAATGTCAATAGGCAGCTGATGCGAGTTCTTTACCTCGCCAAGCACGAAGAAGGAGTTTAGCGAGCCAATGCAGTCGAGGTCGCCGAGGATGCGCAGTACGAACTGCTGATAGGCCTTCATGTCCTGTACATAAATCTTCAGCATGAAGTCATAGTCTCCCGAGATGTTGTAGCACTCTACTATCTCAGGGATGTTCTGGACAGCATTCATGATGCGTTGTGAGTTGTCAAACGAGTGCTGCTTCATGCTTACGTTGCAGAAGGCAATAAAGCCACGGTTTATCTTCTCGGCATTCAGCACGGCAACATATTTCTCGATGTAGCCCTCGCGCTCAAGGCGCTTGACACGTTCGAAGGTAGGTGTCGGCGAGAGGTGTATCTTTGCTGCCAGCTCTTTGTTGGTAAGTCGTGAGTCGTCCTGCAGGCATGAGAGGATGTGGATGTCTGTTTCGTCTAAAAAAGTGCTCATTTTTGGTGTAGAATATTTATACTGTAAAATGTTGAATTGTTACTTGATGTTGGAATATAGATTCTGTTTTTGGGTGCAAAGATAGTGATTTTTTCTGAAAATATGGTTCTTCTTGGAATTTATTATGATTTGTTGTAACTTTGCATTGTCAAAACATCACAACGGTTGATGTTAATCACGGCAATAACAACAAATAAATAATAAATAAAGAAAGGAACAACATCATGAGCAAGAAGAATCTTCACCTCGAGACCATCGCACTCCACGCAGGACAAGTGGCTGACCCAGTAACCGACTCGTGCGCAGTGCCTATCTACCAGACAACATCCTACGTGTTCCATAACTCACAGCATGCTGCCGACCGATTCGGACTTCGTGATGCCGGAAACATATACGGCCGACTGACCAACTCAACACAGGGCGTCTTCGAAGAACGTATCGCAGCACTTGAAGGAGGCGTTGCCGCACTCGCCGTAGCATCAGGCGCCGCAGCCATAACCTATGCCCTTGAGAACATCGTTCTTGCCGGCGACCATATCGTTGCGGCAGATAATATATACGGAGGCTCATACAATCTCATCACTCACACACTTGTGGGACAGGGCATAACAAACACTATCGTCAACATAAACGATTTCGCTGCCGTCGAGGCTGCCATACGTCCGGAGACAAAGGTGATATATGCCGAGACTCTTGGCAATCCTAACAGCGACGTGCTTGATATCGAGGGCGTGGCAGAGATAGCACACCGTCATGGCATAGTCTTTATCGTCGATAACACGTTCGCTCCTGTCCTCATCCGTCCGTTGGAGCATGGAGCAGACATAGTAGTACATTCTGCAACCAAGTTTATTGGCGGTCACGGCAGCTCGTTGGGTGGTGTCATCGTCGATGGCGGTAAGTTTGACTGGAAAGCCAATGCCGACAAATACCCTACACTGGCAAGTCCTGACTCGTCATATCATGGCGCCGTCTTTGCCGACGTTGCCGGAGCGGCAGCCTTCGTGACACGCATACGTGCCGTCATCCTACGCGATACCGGTGCGTGCATCTCTCCTTTCAACGCCTGGATACTGCTGCAGGGCGTGGAATCGCTTCCGTTGCGCATAGAGCGTCATGTAGAGAACGCCCTCAAGGTGGTGCAGTATCTGGAGCATCATCCTAAGGTTGCTAAGGTGAACCACCCGTCGCTTGCCTCCCATCCTGACCATTCACGCTACCAGAAGTATTTCCCACAGGGTGCTGCCAGCATCTTTACGTTCGAGATAAAAGGCGGACAGGAGGAAGCATGGCGATTCATTGACTCGCTCAAGATATTCACTCTGCTGGCTAATGTGGCTGATGTCAAGTCGCTCGTCATTCATCCTGCATCAACGACACACTCACAACTGTCGCCTGAAGAGCTCGCCGAGCAGCACATAACACCATCAACCATTCGCCTCTCGGTCGGCGTTGAGCACATCGACGACATACTCGCTGACCTGGAACAGGCATTCGGACAAGTATAAACAGCCCCCCAAGCCCCTACCTAAAGGCACTAACTTCGTGTCGCACAAGTGGGGGGATAGATACCTTTTGACTTGCTTTAAGCCGGTAGGCATGTCCCATTTTCCATTTTCAATTTTACATTTTCCATTTCCATTTCCCATTTTCCATTTTCCATTTTCAATTTTCAATTTTCCATTTTCAATTTTCCCTCATTTATCATTTATCATTCATCATTTATCATTAGAATATGGCTATTTATAACTCCATCATCGAACTCATTGGCAAGACACCACTGGTTCAGCTTCACAAGATTCAGAGTACAGAAAACATTCAGGCAAACATATTTGCCAAAGTGGAATTCTTTAACCCTGGCGGCAGCGTAAAGGACCGCATAGGACTCGCCATGATAGAGGACGCCGAGCGTAAAGGCATCCTAAAGGCTGGGGGAACCATCATCGAGCCGACATCGGGAAACACGGGCATCGGCCTCTCGCTTGTCGGTGCCGTCAAGGGATATAAGGTTATACTCACCATGCCTGAGACGATGAGCATCGAACGCCGTAAGCTTGCCGCTGCCTATGGCACCGAGATAGTCCTTACACCAGGCTCCGCAGGCATGAAAGGCGCTATCGACAAGGCCGTTGAGCTGCGCGACAGCACTCCTGGAGCAGTCATCCTGCAGCAGTTTGAGAATCCGTCCAACACGGCTTACCACGAGCAGACGACAGGTCCGGAGATAGTCAGTGACTTCAAGGCCGACGGCAAACAGGTGGATGTCTTTATAGCCGGTGTAGGCACAGGCGGTACCGTCAGCGGAACGGGAAAGGCCATCAAGGCGGCTTTCCCACAGGCTCACATCGTGGCTGTCGAACCGGCTACGTCGCAGGTTCTGGCAGGACAGCCGGCCGGTGCGCATCAGATACAGGGCATCGGAGCTAACTTTGTGCCTGGTAACTTCAGCCGCGAGGTTGTCGATGAGATATTCCCTGTTGAGAACGAGGCTGCCTTTGAGGCCGCACGCCTTATAGCAAAGACTGAAGGAATCTTCGTCGGCATATCGGCAGGCGCTGCCCTTTACGCTGCCACACAGATTGCTCTGCGTCCTGAATACGTGGGTAAGAACATCGTCGTGCTGCTTCCTGACACAGGCGAGCGTTATCTGTCAACGGCTCTTGTTGAGTAAGTGGCTATGGCAGACATGCGCGGATAAAAACTGTTGCGCAATAATTTCTTGTGCAAAATGTTGCGGAATCCTTGGTAGAATGATAAATTATGTGTAATTTTGCAGCATGTTTGGTGGGGTGAGTCCCTGCAACAGACCATATTACAAGTAAATTACAGAAGCTATGGATTATCAATTGCTCGGTCTCGGCATCAGCGCATGGTACACCATCGTTGTGGTGGTGGCCATGTTCGCGACGCTGATGTTCACGAAGGTACGCACAGAGGTGGCGTTCCTCGCAACAGTCACGGCACTCCTTGCCGGTGGCGTCATCAACGGTAAGGAAGCCTTCGAGGGATTTTCATCGTCGTCGGTCGTTGTCGTCGGCGTATTGTATGTTGTCATAGCCGGCCTTACACAGACGGGTGTCCTGAACTGGATAGTCAAGAATCTGATGGGTACGCCGAAGACGTTGTCAGCTGCAATGGTACGTCTGATGGTGCCCGTCGCTATGCTGTCGTCACTGCTCAGCAACACCACAGTGGTTGCATTGTTCATCAATGTTGTCAGAATGTGGGCGAAAAAGTTAGGCATAGCACCTTCGAAGCTGCTCATACCGCTGAGCTATGCATCAGGCATGGGAGGTATATGCACACTCATCGGAACACCGCCAAACCTCATCATATCGGGCATGTATGCAGAGGATACAGGTCAGGAGTTGAGCATCTTCGCGCCTACGCTTACCGGATTATTCTGTCTCGCTGTGGGCGTCATCTCGATGATAGCTATGCAGAAGCTGCTGCCCGTACGCCGTTCGCCTGCCTCCAATGGTAACGCTGAGGAATTCACAGTAGAGCTGACGTTGCCTGCTGACAGCCCATACGTCGGCATGACGCTACGTGAGGCGTACATGTCAAACCCTTTCAGCGAGTTCTCTCTTGAGCGTAATGCCATCCTTGCGATAAAGCGTTTCGATAATACATATGACAAACCGACGGGCGACGAGTTCATCATAGGCGGCGACCGACTTATTGTCTCGGGCAATACGAAGGACATCCTGCTCTTTGCAAAGCACTACGGAATGCAGTGCGACCTGCTGAATGAGGCTGTTGAGAATGACCCCGAGAACGTCGTCGTGGGTAAGAAGACCATCATCTCTTCACTCATCATGGTGGCTATGGTACTCCTTTCGGCCTTTGATGTCATGCCACTGCTGACCTCATGCCTATTGGCTGCCTGCGCCATGGTTGTCTTCCGGTGCTGCAGTGCCAACCAGGCAATGAAGAGCATCGACTGGAACATACTCATTGTCTTTGCCGGCAGCGTGGCAATAGGCAATGCAATAGAGGCTTCAGGCATAGCACTTGCCATTGCACATGGCCTCCTCGACGTCTGCGGAACAAATCCCTATGTCGTGCTTTTCGTTATGTGTTTCGTGGCTACATTCATCACCGAGTTCATCTCCAACACAGCAGCCGGCGCCATGTTCTATCCTATTGCTATGTCAACAGCTACATCCTTGGGCGTCAATCCTGTCACGTTCTGCATAGCACTGATGATAGCTGCGTCGTCAAGCTTTGCCACACCGATAGGCTCGCCGACACACATGCTTGTCTATAACCCTGGCGGTTACCGCTTCACAGACTTTGCCAAAGTAGGCTTGCTGATGAATATCATCATTCTCATTGCTAACATCTTCATCACTACGATGGTCTATCCGTTCTGATAGAAAGACTCGCGCAGCCCGCAGAGTGCTCTCTCATGCTATAAGGCAGGCACCTGCATGGGACACCAGTATATGCAAAACGCCCACCGACATCATACGTGTGTCGGTGGGCGTTGGTGTGTCTTGAACGTGTGAAAGCGACAAGTCTGTCTGTTGTGGCGTTACTTCACGAGGCCTTTCTCAAGATATTCGGCAAGGTTGGTACGCATGACAGACGCTACATGGTCGGCAGCAACCTTCTGCATGTCGTGCTGAACCATTATCTGAACGAGTTGCTCGAAGGTTGTCGTCTGTGGGTTCCAGCCAAGCTCTGTCTTTGCCTTTGTAGGATCACCCCACAGGTTCACGACGTCGGTCGGGCGGTAGAAGTCAGGCGATACCTCAATGAGCGTCTTGCCGACGAGTTCCTTCGGACCTGCCACACAGATGCCCTTCTCGTCCATGCCCTCGCCTTTGAACTCCAGCTCGATGCCGGCAGCCTTGAAGGCATAGTATGCAAACTCGCGTACGGAGTGCTGAACGCCGGTGGCAATGACGAAGTCCTCGGGTTTGTCGTGCTGCAGAATGAGCCACATACACTCAACGTAATCCTTGGCATATCCCCAGTCGCGGAGTGAAGAAAGGTTTCCGAGATATAGCTTCTCCTGCTTGCCTTGAGCGATACGTGCTGCTGCCAGCGTTATCTTACGTGTCACGAAGGTCTCGCCTCGGCGCTCGCTCTCGTGGTTGAAGAGTATGCCTGAGCAGCAGAACATGTTGTAAGCCTCGCGGTACTCCTTAATAATCCAGAAGCCATAGAGCTTGGCAACGGCGTAAGGAGAGTATGGATGGAATGGTGTCTTCTCGTTCTGTGGCACCTCTTCTACCTTGCCGTAGAGCTCAGATGTTGAGGCCTGGTAAATCTTGCAGGTCTTCTCAAGATGGTTGGTGCGTACGGCTTCGAGGATGCGTAGCACACCGACGGCATCGACGTCGGCAGTGAACTCAGGGGCATCGAATGATACCTGCACGTGCGACTGTGCTGCGAGGTTGTATATCTCGGTAGGCTGTACCATTCCAACGAGTTTGACGAGCGACATGGAGTCGCTCATGTCAGCGTAGTGAAGGTGGAAGTGCGGTGTGCCTTCGAGATGAGCTATGCGCTCACGATAGTCAACTGATGAGCGGCGGATAATGCCGTGAACCTCGTAACCCTTAGCGAGTAGGAACTCTGAAAGGTATGAACCGTCCTGTCCGGTGACACCGGTAATAAGTGCTATGTTATTGTTTGCCATTGTATGCAACTGTTTATTCGTTTAATGTTTTGATGTTTTAATTTTCCAAACTGGCCTTGTACCACTCGAAGAGCTTACGTACTCCGTCCTCAATTTCTACCTTATGAGTCCATCCGAGAGAGTGGAGCTTATCGACACAGATAAGCTTTCGTGGCGTGCCGTCGGGCTTTGTGCTGTCGAAGACGACCTCGCCTTCGAAGCCAACAGCCTTTACTACGAGTTCTGAAAGTTCACGGATGGTGAGCTCTTTGCCCGTGCCGACGTTGATATGACAGTTGCGTATCTCGCCGAGTGACGGTATGGCACCGCCTCGTCCGGCAGAGTGGTTACGGTCAACGGCACCGTCTGTCGATGCGCCATAGTGTACGCTGGAGTATTTCTCGATGCCTATGATGTCCTTGAAGTCAACATTCAGCAGCACGTGCACTGAGGCATCGGCCATATCTTCGCTCCATAGGAACTCACGTAGCGGTGTGCCTGTGCCCCAGAGAGTTACACGGTTGTCCTCTATGCCGTATTTCTTGAGGACCTCAAGGATACGCTCTTCGCTGTCAGATCCTGACACCCCTTCCACCGGCCGCTTATCCATATCACCTCGAATGGCATCCCATGCACCGTCGTGTATGAGCTTGGCGAGGTATATCTTACGCATCATTGCGGGCATGACGTGTGAGTTCTCAAGGTGGAAATTGTCATTCGGGCCATACAGGTTGGTAGGCATTACGGCAATGTAGTTAGTGCCGTACTGCAGGTTGTATGACTCGCACATCTTCAGTCCTGATATCTTTGCCAGTGCATACTCCTCGTTGGTGTATTCCAACTCGCTGGTAAGCAGGCAGTCTTCGGTCATCGGTTGTGGCGCGTTCTTAGGGTATATGCATGTCGAGCCTAAGAACAGAAGCTTCTTGACGCCATGTGCGTAAGCTTCGGAAATGACGTTGCACTGTATCTTCATATTCATCATCATGAAGTCAGCGCGATAGAGTGAGTTGGCCATAATGCCACCCACAAAGGCTGCGGCAAGTACAACAGCATCGGGATGCTCATCGTCGAAGAACTTACGGACGGCCAGCTGGTCAGTCAAGTCGAGCTCGCTGTGCGTCCTTCCGACGAGGTTTGTGTAGCCACGGCGCAACAGATTGTTCCATATCGCTGAGCCCACAAGACCGCGGTGCCCTGCAACATAGATTTTACTTTCTTTTGATAACATGTCTTTTTTAATTTGCAACTTTTGGTGCAAAATTACTAAATAATTCTCAAATTCCTTTGAATTACGGAAAAAAAGTGATAAATTTGCACATTATTTATATAAATAACAAAGAAACAAGTATATAAATTAGCAAATTAACAGGTATGATTGCAGCATTCGGTGCGTATCAGTTTGCCCGCTGACAAGCAGCCAAGCATATCATAAGCCGTTAGTTTGTGAATTTGTAAATTAGCTAACTTGTAAACTCAGAGTTTACTACTGACAATGAATGTAGCAATAATACTGGCCGGCGGAAGTGGCTCGCGTGTCGGTGGCGACATACCGAAGCAGTTCCTGCAGGTTGCCGGCAAGATGATTATCGAGCACACCATAGAGGCTTTCCACCATTGTGAGCGCATCGACGAGATAGCCATTGTCTCACGGCAAGACTATGTTGAAGACGTCAAGGCAATGGTCCGGCGCAACGGATACACTAAGGTACGGCATGTCTTGTGTGGCGGACGTGAGCGTTACCACTCGTCGCTGGCGGCTCTCGAGGCATATCAGGATGATGCCGACTGCCTGCTGTTCCACGACTGTGTACGGCCCCTTGTGAGCCAGCGGATTATCAATGACTGCCTTGATGCCCTCCGTGAGTACGATGCCGTTGATGTCGCCGTGCCGGCAACCGACACTATCATCGAGGTTGATGATAGCGGGCAGATATGCCGCATACCGCAACGCAGCACTCTGCGTAATGTCCAGACGCCGCAGGGATTCCGCCGTGGATGCATCCGTCGTGCATTTGACAAGGCCCTGCATGATACGGCTTTTCAGCCCACCGACGACGTCAGCGTTGTCTTCAGATACTTGCCCGAGACACCTATCAAGGTCGTTGAAGGTGACACAACCAATATAAAGATTACTTACAAGGAGGATCTCGCCTTCGCAGAAAGAGAACTCAAACATGGAAGATGTAAATAAATACGCCATCAAGTGCTTTCAGGACGAGGCACAGGCAATACTCGACTTGATACCACAGCTTGATGATAATTTCTCCCGTGCTGTGGATCTGGTGTTCCATTGCACAGGAAAAGTCATTGTCACAGGTGTCGGCAAGAGTGGCCATGTAGGCGAGAAGGTAGCGGCAACCCTTGCTTCGCTCGGCACACCGTCGTTCTTCCTGAACCCCCTCGATGCCTATCATGGCGACCTTGGCATGATTGCCAAGGGAGATATCGTCGTCGCCATAAGCTACAGCGGGAATACAGACGAACTGCTACGCTTTATCCCGTTCCTTATCGACCGTAAGATTCCAATCATCGGCATATCAGGAAATCCGACGTCGCTGCTTGCGCAGTACTCTGTCTGTCATCTCAACATAGCCGTCGATCATGAGGCTGACCCGCTGAATCTCGCACCTACGTCGTCGACGACAACGACGATGGTGATGGGCGATGCGTTAGCGTGCGCACTCGTACATCTGCGTAACTTCAAGCAGAAAGACTTTGCACGATTCCATCCGGGAGGCACTCTCGGCCGCCGATTGCTTACGACAGCCGAGGATGTCATGATCAGTGAGAACATGCCTATCATACCTGCAGCGATGAAACTTGGTGATGCTATCATCCATGTCAGCAAAGGCAAGCTCGGCATGGGTGTGTCTGTTGACGAAGACGGCGTCATCGAAGGGCTCATAACCGACGGCGACATACGTCGTGCCATGGAGCGTTGGCAGGAGCAATTCTTTAACCATACCGTCAGCGACATTATGTCCCGAAATCCTAAGACGGTAACTCCAAAGACGCGCATCGCTGAGATTCAGCGTGTCATGCAGACGCATAAGATACACAGTGTCCTCGTTACCGACCAGCATCACCATCTCCTTGGCATCGTCGATAACTACGCTTGCGAGGTGTAACTTATAACAAAAAAACAGACAAATGAACATAGCAGTAATCATAGCCGGAGGCTCCGGCAACCGTATGGGCCAGGACATACCCAAGCAGTTTATCAATGTCTATGACAAACCGGTGCTGATATACACACTCGAAGGTTTTCAGCGACATGCTGATATTGATGCTATCGGCGTAGTGTGCATAGACGGTTGGGAGAGTGTCGTGCAGGCCTACGCCAACCAGTTTAACATCACTAAGCTGCAATGGATAGTGAAGGGCGGCGGCTCGGCACAGGAGTCGATATACAACGGAGTGAAGGCTCTTGCCGGACATGCTCAACCTGACGACATCATCGTCATTCACGACGGCATCCGTCCGCTCGTTGAACCCGCCGTACTGACAGACGTTGTGGCGAAAGCCCGACAGTACGGAAACGCTGTGACGTCAATGCCTTACAACGAGCAGATATTCGTTGTCAGTGCTGACGACGAGACGACAACCACCCAGTACATACCCCGCGAGACGCTGCGACGTGTCAGTACGCCACAGGCTTACCGCTACGACCTGCTCAGCGAGAAGTATGCTGAGGCTTTCGACAGAGGCATCGGCATCGCCGGCTCTAACTATACTAACACCATGATGGTGCAACTTGGCGTCCGTCTGCATTTCGCTGCCGGCTCTGACAAGAACATAAAGCTGACGACGAAGGATGACCTTGAGCTCTTCAAGGGCTATCTTACTAAAGGTCAGGACACTTGGTTGAAATAATAGTTCTACAAAATTTTGTGTGGATAGCTTCTTCCTCACACTGTTTCAAGTAAGGAAGTAATAAGTAAGGAAATGAAAATTAAAAAGTGAGAGATGCATTACCTGCTTACACGCCAATATCTTCACATTTCTTACTTGAAACTTCTCACTTCTATACTTAGTGACGGTAAAACAATAAGTTGGTACGATTTGCCTCAGATTATGAGGCTATTTTGAGACCTACTCAGAGGGAGCGTAGCGGGCTACGTGACCGAAGATAGGACTCAAAAGAGACCATAAGATGGGGTAAAGCGTGCAAACTTATTTTGTACCAAGTTATTTTTTTATCGTCACTTAGTACTTCCTTACTTCAAACTAATAATACCACCCTCACACATTCTCGCAGAACCGAAATACAAAAGATATATGCAGAAGAACCATCCGTTATATAAGGAAGACCTCCAGCGCATCCTCAGCGTGCGTGGCATTGACTCGCTACGTGGCAAAAGCATACTCATCACCGGTGCCACAGGACTTATCGGCATGCACCTCATCGATGCGCTGATGCTCATGGGCGATGTCCATGTCTATGCCGTAGGCCGCAGCAAGGCAAAGGCGGCAGAGCGTCTCGGCGAGTACTACAGTTCGCCATGCTTCACATTCGTTGAGCAGGACGTCTGCAATCCGCTGCCCGACGTGCGTGTTGACTATATCATTCCGCTGGCAAGCAACACTCATCCGCTGGCCTACTCGCAGTATCCTGTCGAGACATTGCTTATAAACGTCAAAGGTGCCGAGCATGCCTTGAACCTTGCCTTGAAGCACAGCGCTACCGTAATGTATCCGTCGTCGGTGGAGGTTTACGGCAATGCACGCGGCGAGGATGTATTCACCGAGGACTACACCGGAGCCTTGAACCTTGCCAACTGCCGCGCATGCTATCCTGAGTCGAAGCGTACTGCCGAGGCACTGTGTCTGTCGTATGCTGCCGAACATGGCGCACGGGTGAAGATAGGACGCCTGAGTCGGGTCTTCGGACCTACCATGCTGCTGTCTGACAGTAAGGCGTCGTCGCAGTTCCTGAAGAAAGCTATCGCCGGCGAAGATATCATCTTGAAGTCAAAGGGTAACCAGTACTTCTCTTACACCTATGTCACCGATGCCGTATGTGCCATGCTTCACATCATGCTTAACGGCGAGAACGCTGTGGCATATAATATCAGCAACGAGATGTGTGATGTTCATCTGAAGGACTTCGCACAGACGTGCGCCGAGTATAACGGACGGGATGTCGTCTTCGACCTCCCTTCCGCGACCGAGCAGAAAGGCTTCAGCATTGCCGTGCAGGCCATCCTTGACAACACACGCCTTAAGGCCACGGGTTGGCAGCCGTACTACACTATGGCCGACGCCGTAAAGCGGACGGTGGATATCCTGAGAGGATAACCCCGCAATGCAGTACGTCTGACAATGTCATTCACTCTGTCTGACAATGTCATTCACTCTGTTTGATAATGTCATTCGCTCTGTTTGATAATGTCATTCACTCTGTCAGACAATGTCATGCGCTCTGTCTGATAATGTCATTCGCTCTGTTTTATAGCCTCAGAAAGTCTGGGTGAGGATGTAAAGACTCAGTGATTGCATTGTAAAGACTCAGTAATGATATTGCAAAGACTGAGTAATTATACAGTAAAGACTGAGTAATTACATCGTGACATGATGCTTCTTGTGCTGTAATGCAGAGTATGTAGGCCGTTTAGCCGGTACGTCTTGCGTTGTCGAAGAATAAGAAAGCCGCAAAGCAACGGGTGTCTTGCGGTTACAACATGGATATATTAGTGGGTTATTATAGCCCCTGTAAACAGAAATGCCACATTGCTTTATCAGCAGTGTGGCATTTCATTTATGCGCTTTGTCATGTCGAAGAAATACTTCAGATGATGCGGAATGCGTTTCTCTTCCGGCGGCAGCTGCATGTAGTCGCCATAGACGCCGCGCAGATAGGCATCATATCCCGGCATAAGGTCGATGGTGATGTCCTCGAACGGCATGTTGACGACCTCGCCTTCAAGAATCTTTGTGTCGAACAGCTCGCGTATGCCGTAGGCTCCGCCGTAGTTTATGGCGTGCCGTGTCGTGCCCCATGGGTGCATCTTGCAGATGCTGTCCATTTTGCTGAGCAGTATCTTCTGCATCTTGCTGCGGAACAGATAGCCGAGTGTCTTTGTCACGAAGCGTCCCCATTCGTGTGGCTTAAGCAAGAGCGACATATACTCGGCGAAGGTGTTGCGGGTAGAAATGGCTTCGTAACGGTTACGCAGTTTACGGTTCTTGGCTACCAGCTGACGCACCTCGTCGATGTCGTCGCTTGTGGCGTCGAGAGGGAAGACATCGATGAACAGGCCTATGACACAAGGCGTATCGGCACGTTCGATGAGCGTAGTGTTACGGTTGCAGAACTTCGGGAACGACAGGTTGTAGTTCGCTGTGTTCTCGGCTGTCACGAGTTCGTAATTGCCGAGGTCTGTCGTACGGCATATCTCAAGGAACCGCTCGTAGTCGGGACGTGGCATGCCGACATCGATGTCGTCGTCCCATGGTATGATGCCGTGATGTCGCACGGCACCTATGGCAGTGCCTCCTATGCCGTAGTAAGTCAGATTGTTGCGGTGGCAGATGTCATGAAACTCGCGCAGCACATCGGTGATGATGCGCTTCCATTCGCGTAGTTCGTCTGTTGTCAGTTCTTTCATATTACGTTAATTACGTTACGTTGGTAACGTAATGCAAATGTTCTGTTATTGTTTAGGTTGGTTCTATTAATTTCCACCGTAATGTTTAACTAATTTGTGGGCTAACGACCCCCTTCGGTTCCCCCGTTTTGCGGGGGACGGAAATGCCATCTTTACAGATCTTTTCAGCTCAAACTTTCATAACTTTCAGTTGCATAGCCCGCTATGACCCCCTTCGGTTCCCCCGTTTTGCGGGGGACAGAAACCTT
>R03__coassemble_1105_pt1 | contig 13291 bp, 11 predicted proteins | sample R03__metabat2_low_PE_024 | metagenome-assembled genome bin R03 | reverse complement strand
ACCCTATCATGTACCGCACAGGTCTGCTGAGCAGCCTCAACGATATGCAGGTGGCTATCTACACAGGTTCTACGCTGCATGAGGTTGCCAATGTCGCTGGCGCCGGCAATGCCATGGATCCTACCGACGCCTTAGGCATCGCTGGCTATGCCACCATCACGAAGATGATTCGTGTCATCATGCTTGCTCCGGTGCTTATCATTATGGCGTTCTGCCTTAAGAAGCCTTCGGCAAACGGTCAGAAGACAAAGATCACCATTCCATGGTTTGCCATCAACTTCTGCATCGTCATCGTTCTGAACACCCTGCTGCAGGAGTACATCCCGGAAGATACGTTCAAGACATATCTCTTCGGTGGCTCGTCGGTGATGGGATATATTGACACGTTCCTCCTGGCAATGGCAATGACGGCCTTAGGTGCTGACACCACCATCGCCAAGTTCAAGCAGGCGGGCGCCGGTCCGTTCTATCTTGCGTCGCTACTCTTCGTGTGGCTCATCGGAGGAGGTTACCTCCTTGCACGCTTCCTTGTGCCGGTGCTGAGCTAAAGTATAAATGAAGAATTAAGAATTAAGAATGAAGAATTATGATTACCGTTTTGCTTAGCGAAACGAGTAATACATAACCCACATAAGAAAGTATACAATAAAAGGCAGCCAATGATTTGGTTGCCTTTTCTTTGAGTATAAACGAAGAGTGCTACTTAGTATAAATGAGTAGTGCTGCTTTACGATGCACTACTGTTGCCCTTATTTCTTCCTTATTATTGTCAAGCCATCACGCAGCGGAAGGATTACTCGCGTCACGCGGTCGTCCTGCATGATATGGTCGTTGAAAGCACGTATGCCACGCGTCTGCGGGTCACGCTGGTATGCCGGGTCGGTGACATGTCCGTCCCAAAGGGTATTGTCGGCAAGGATGTATGCCCCTGACGGCATCAGCGGGAGGATAGCCTCGTAGGTGTCAACGTATGTGCGCTTGTCGCCGTCGAGGAATGCCATGTCGAACATGATGCCCTCCTCACGTGCCAGACGCGGTGCCTCGGTGATGGCATCGCCTATCATGAAGCGCACCCTGTCAGCCCATGGCGAATGCTCTATCCATGGGCGCGTGAAGTCCTCTTGCTCGTCGTTGATCTCGAAGGTGTAGACGCAGCCCCCCTCCAACTCCTGCCCCAAGGGCATTTGTTTCACGGCACGGGAGGGCTTTTTAACGCCATCTGACCTGTTGACGGTAATCTCCTGCTCTTCCCCTCGGGGAGGTTGGGAGGGGGCTTGAAGATGTTGTGAGGGAGCTTCCAAGCCTTCTGCCATGCACAGGGCTGAGTATCCGGAGAACGTTCCTATCTCGAGGATGTTCCGCGGACGTATCATCTGCACCAACATCTTCAGCAGACGGCCCTGCAGCCGCCCGCTGGCCATGCGGCCATGCAGCATGTGTATGTTCGTGGCCCGCCACAATCGGTAGAGGTATTCCGGCTCGTCGTCGCTGTGACTGAGCACATACTGGTCGAGTTCAGCCTCACCGTCGAGTGTCGTGTGGTTAGGGTCCTGTGTCTTTGAGACCATAGTTGTCTTCTCATTTAACAATTAACAGTTAACAATGAACAATTATGATATGTTCCACTCGCTTAGTTTTCTGCAGTAAAAGGTAATCATAAATGTTCATTGTTAACTGTTCATTGTTCATTGCTTAATTGCTTTCCACCAGCGAGGAAATGGCAAGACGGTAGCTGTCGAGGCCGAAACCGCAGATCACACCGCGGCATGCGGCAGAGATCATAGAGTGATGTCGGAACTCCTCGCGTGTGTGTACATTTGATATATGAACCTCTATGACAGGGCAGCGCAGTGAGCGTATGCAATCGTGCAGTGCCACTGAGGTGTGCGTGTAGGCACCGGCGTTGAGCACAATGCCATCATATGAGAAGCCGACCTCCTGCATCTTGTTGATCATTTCGCCCTCGATGTTGCTCTGGTAGTATTCGATGGTGACGTCAGGGAAACGCTCACGCAGCTTAGGGAGATACGCCTCGAACGATGAGTCGCCGTAGATGCCAGGCTCACGGACACCAAGCAGGTTCAGATTCGGGCCGTTGAGAACGAGTATTTTGGCCCCTGCAGCAGCACTCTCAAGAGCCCCCTGCCCCCCAAAGGGGGAGTTTGAAGGTATGTTTTGCTTGCTTGTATTCATTGTTTATGAATTTAATCAGAGTATTCTTGCCAGTATTTTAATTAGTAGATATATTAAACGTTCCTCCCTTGGGGGAGGTTAGGAGGGGCTACTGTACCACAACAAATCCGCCATTGTTAGGCATGGTGACCTTGAACTTGGCAGGCTTAATCTTCTGATGCTTAAGGACAGGGTTGCCATTCTTCACATTGTCAGTATAAACGGCACATTCCTTGTCGCCATCAAGCATAGGCAGTGATAGTGTCAGCTCGAGCATGCTGCCCGTAGCATTGTTGCCGGCAACATACCATGTGCTGCCGTGACGACGTGCCAGGATGCAGTATTTGCCAGGGTATCCGTCAACGTATCGCACCTCATCCCATTCTGTCGGCACATCACGGAGGAAGTCCATGCTCGTCTTGGCAGCAGGAGTGCTGGTCATGCCGCCCATGCCGAGGTTCTCAGGTGTGATGGCGAAGTTCTGTATAGGGTTCTGGAAGAGCACTGCCTGTGCCAGCTCGTGTGTGTCTGTTGTGCGTCGTGTGTTGCCCTTCTTGTTGTCTTTGCCGATGGTTTTGTTCATGAATGATCCACCGAACTCCATACAACCTATGGTGTTACGTATAAACGGATGGGTGGCGGTATTCTCTGCCTCGTGGTCGCAGAAGCGCTGTTCAAAGAAGATATTCTCACTTGCCAGCACGGCCTCTGAGCCTACGTAGTTAGGGTACATGCGCTCCCAGCCACGCGGAATGGTACATCCGTGGAAGATGACCATGAGTCCGTAGTCGTTGGCGTCAGACAGGATGTCTTCGTAAAGACGCATCGTCTCCTGCTTGTCACCACCAAAGAAATCGACCTTTATGCCCTTGACACCAACCGACTTCAGCCATGCCATCTCCTTCTTTCGTGCTATCGCGTTGTCCATCATGTTAACAGGACCCTGCTCAATGTCATTCCAGTAGCCACTTGAGCTGTGCCAGAGGAAGACGTCGACGTTCTTTGAGTTGGCATATTTAATAAGGTCAACCATGCGTTCCTTGCCGATATTGGTATCCCAGTAGTTATCGATGAGGACGTACTTGTAACCCATTGCGTTAGCGAGGTCGATGAAGCGGACCTGGTCGTCGTAGTTAATAGACTTGTCCTGCCATACTATCCAACTCCATGTTCCCTTTCCGTACTCGTACTTCTGCGATGGTTCGAAGAGTGGCTCGACATAGTCCCATGGCACTGTCGTCTCTACGATAGGCTTCAGCGAGGTGCCTACGGTGATGGTACGCCATGGCGTATGGCCTGGCAGTGCGAATGCCGGCTCTATCGTGCCGTTGCCGTTGTTCTCCTGAGGCATAGGGAATGCCACGGTGTAAAGTCCGTTGCCGTGATATCCTGAGAGGTGGCTTCCGCAGTAATGTGAGTCAACACCGGTCTCTGACAGCAGCACCCAGATGTTCTTCTCAATGAACGGCTGCTTCTTAGCGGCCTTGCCTGTGTTAGCCACTTTGCCCGTCGGAATCTTGAAGAGGCATGGGAATGTGTAGCCTTCGCCATACTTTGAGGCGTTGATCATCTGGTCGTTATAGACGTAGTCCTCCTCGTAGCTTGGCTTAGTACCCTTCCATCCTATCATCGCCGTGCTTTGTGGAGAGAGGAAGGTGGTGGCATTGTCAGGGAAACGGAATCCCGTACGCTCGTTCATGATGCGTATGCTGGTCTTCTTGCCGTACTGCTTGTCAGGGACACGCTCTATCTCATAGCGGAAAGCAACATCGTTGTTGCTGACGCAGAAGCGCACGGTGAACTGGCGCTGCTGACTGTTCTCGAATGTCACGCAGAGGATGTTGGCGTCCTTCGTGACGTGGCTCTGCTTCGTACGGTCCATGTCGTAGTCGATGTGCTGCTGCGACTGCTCGTCCTTTACGAGCTTCAAGCCGGTGGAGAAATCACCCATGCTGGCTACGAAGCCTAACGGACTGTCGCGCAGGACTTGACTGCCGGCGTATGAAACATAATAGGATGCCTTGCCGTTGTTTATGCCGACGCTGACCCACAGTTTGCCGTCAGGACTGCTTACCTGCTTCATTTCAGCGGTAGCAGACAGTGCCATGATGGCACAGAAGATAGATAGGATTAGTTTCTTCATTATTTCTTATTGGTTTTTGTTGATTTCGTTAGTCTTTTTTTACTTGTGAATTTTTCGCAACGCAATGCTTTTGGCATAAAATTCGCTAGTAAATTTCATGCAACAGGTAACCTCGCCACTCCTTATCCATTATTCATGAAAAAGCGAGGAAATCATAATTTTGGCACAAAGTTAATGAAAAAAAATGAAAACACAAGCGTTTTCTTTGCATAAATAATAAATTATGACTATTTTTGCACTTATGAACAGTGATGAAGAACTTATAAAACGCTTCAGACGATACCTACGCCTTGAACGATCATACTCAGAGAATACGCTCGATGCATATATGCGCGACATCGGCCGTCTGGCTGATTTCCACCCCGGACTGCTGCAGGTTGAACTGCCCGACCTGCAAGAGTTTCTGGCCCAGTTGTTCGACCTTGGCATCTCACCACGTTCGCAGGCACGCATACTCAGTGGCATACGGACGTTCTACAAGTTCATGATGCTTGAGGGATATGTTGAGATTGACCCTACCGAACTGCTTGAGTCGCCAAAGCTCGGTGAACATATTCCAGAGGTGCTCAGTGTCGAAGAGGTTGACATGCTTGAGGCGGCGATAGACCTCTCGGAGGCTGAAGGCCAGCGTAACAAGGCCATCATCGAGGTGTTGTTCTCATGCGGGCTGCGCGTGTCAGAGCTTGTCACGCTGCAGATGTCTAACCTCTATCTTGATGAAGGCTACCTGCGGGTGTTAGGAAAAGGCAATAAGGAACGTCTGGTGCCTATCTCACGGCGTGCCATCGACGAGCTGCGCTACTGGTTCATTGACCGTAACGCGATGAAGATAAAGCCTGGTGAGGAGGATTACGTGTTCCTGAACCGTCGCGGTGCGCATCTGACACGCACGATGATCCTTATCATGATAAAGCGTCTCGGCATTGCCGCCGGCATCAAGAAGACCATCTCTCCGCACACACTCCGTCACTCTTTCGCCACAGCATTGCTTGAAGGCGGTGCCGATCTGCGCTCCATTCAGGCCATGTTAGGTCACGAGAAGATTGGCACGACTGAGATATACACGCATCTCGACATGTCGCATCTGCGCGACGACATACTGAATTGTCATCCGAGAAATAAGAAGTACGAAACCTAACAACCCCAACCAACCGGACCCACCCCCTGCCCCTCCGCAAGGGAGGGGAGTAGATAGTACAACTAATAAACGGACAATGAACATCTTTGACTTATAAAGACATGTTCACTGTCCGTTATTTTTCAATCGTACACGTCGTTATTTTTGCATACAATAGTAAGAACATATTACTCCCCTCCCTCTATGGGAGGGGTAAGGGGGTGAGTCGGCTGGGTCATTCTTTTACTTTGCCATCTCCCCACACAGTCTGTCTTGCAGGCCGCGAGCGAAGCCCATGTCCCACGTACCGTTAACGAGAATGGCAAAAGCGAGCAGATGTCCGTCGGGCGTCGTGACATAGCCGGAGAGTGTTGAGACAGCATTTATGGTGCCGGTCTTTGCACGTACATTATTGTATGTGTTACCGTTTCGCATGCGGTTGCGTATCGTTCCGTCAACACCGGCTATCGGGAGGAGCGAGTACATGCTGCCGAAGAGTTTCTTCTTGTCATAAACGTGACACAGCAAATCGACTTCGCTGCGCGCCGTGCAGCGGTTGTCATGAGAGAGACCGCTACCGTCAACGATGTGATATGAATCCTGCTTGATGCCCGCTTTCTTAACCGTGGCACGCACAACGTCACGGCAACGCTCGTACGTCCAGTCCTTATTGTCCTTGCAGAGGTTCAGCATGATAGCCTCGGCGTATGTGTTGTTGCTGCGCTTCAGCATGCGCTGAAGGACGCGTTCGCAAGGTGTCACCATGGCAAAGAGATGGCGCCGGCCCTCAACAGGCGTCATGGAGACATCCCATGGCTCAGAGGTTGAGAAGCGTATGCTATCGGCCATGAGTTGCTTGCCGACAATGCTGGCGAAGTAAAGCTCAGGGTGCCGGACGTGGCGGCCATTTGCCTTGCCCTCGTTGAAATAGAGCGGAGTGAACGAGAACTCATCGCTGAGCGGTGTCTTGTCCCACTGCCAGCCCTTCTCCTGCATGATGATGGCCTTCAGATGGTCGTCAACGATGATGCGTCCGTCTATGGAGTCAACCTCGAGTTGGTGTATGCTGTTGGCCACGGCACGTACGTCGTCCATGGTAAGCGTAGGGTCGAACGAGCCGCGCAGGTATATGTCGCCCTTGAAGTACGGATGTCCGATAGAGTCCTTCAGCACCTTTCCGTCTGCCGAGACGGTTGTCTCGAAGTTGAAGTCCATGCCTCGTGTGGTGAGGAATGCCGTCGATACGAACAGCTTCTGTGTGCTGGCAGGCTTCATCATCATATCCTCGTTGCGTGCAAATACCACCGAGTCGGCCGTTATGTCATAGACGTACATGCCGAGCTGATAGCTGCGTGCCAGCGTCTTCGTCACGCGTACGGCCTTCTTCTTGCGGTGACGCTTGCGACCAGTGGTAACGTATTGCGTTGTCGTTGTGGTGTAAGTCTTCGACTTCTCGATAACGGAGTCAAGGCGTACGGGCAGCGGCAGGTGAGCATCAATGCTGTTGTCGGCAAGCAATGACGTGTCAACGCTGTCGTTATCGACAGAGTCGTTGGCATCAGCAATGGGGACATTACGGCGTGTGGCAGTCATCATAGCGGCCTCATCGCTACCGCCTCGGCCTGTCAGTGATGCGAAACGTGGCACCTGAGGCACAGCAAAGACAGGGACAATCCGTGCCGGACTGTCCTTCTTGGCTTTCTTTGCGACAGTGTCATGGTCACCGACAGCGTATGCTGCCAGCAGCGTTGCAAAGAGTATGATGAATAATATGTATCGTTGTTTCATTAAGAATAAGTAGCCCGGACATGCAGTATCTGCCTCTTTACCTCTTTGAAAAAGACTCTTAGATGCATGACGTTGGGCTTTTTCCTTCTTTGGGAACGGCTCTCAGATATAAGGACTATGCCTTTCCCCTTCTTTGGGAACGGCTCTCAGATATATGAACTATGCCACTTCCCTCCTTTGAATTGGCTCTTAAATGCGTAGCTTTTAACTCTTTAACTCTTTAACTTTTTAACTTCGAGCTTGCTCGATCAGTTGCCCACCGACAGCACGCCGTACGGCCCAGTAGTGCCGGCACGGTAGCGAGTAAGATTGTCCACGCCGCCCGTGTCTGTCGCGTCGCCGTCGGTCATGCCCACGTAGTTACCTCCAGTGTTCATGTTCCAGCGGCGGTGGCACACCGAACAGGTTGCTATGCCGTCGTTGCTGACCTTCAGCGGCTTAGAGATTACGGGTATGGCTTCTGAGTCGAAGCACACCGGACACTCACGGTCGAAGGCATAGAACTCGCCTGTCAGCGATCCGAACCCTACGATGAGGGCATCGTTCATGCCGAGCGTTCGCGTGCGATATTCATCTTTCTGGTCCCAGCGTATCGTTGACGAGAGTCCTGCGCTTGTAGTGAACGAGAACGTCTTCTTAGCCTCGTTATCGACAATGGTGCAGAAGACGCCCGTCGAGATGCTGTTCATGGCCGATGCTAACGATGCGTCCATGTGTGTGGAATTGTCAATGACGAGGTAGCAGGGGTGCCGGCTGAAGGTGGCATCGCCTGTGCATGAGAGAAAGCCCCCCATCCCCCAAAGGGGGAGCATTGTTAATATGAGCCTGAAGGCAGATGCCATTCTGTTTGTTTCCATAATCTGTGTTTGCTGTCAAAGCATTCTGTAAAGTTCCCCCTTTGGGGGTTAGGGGGCTTAGCAAAGCAGCTTCTTCTCCGCCTCATCAACGCGACTGAAGTTGAAGCCGTCAAGGATTGACGTCATCAGGCTGTTGATGCGGTCGTTGCAGAGGTTACCGATAGAGCCTTCGTGGGTATGGTGAATGTCCTTGTTCGGCGTGAAGTTGCCGGCTTCGATGTCCAGGCCCACCTTCTTATATGCATCGCGGAACGGCATGCCGTTTGCTGCGAGGCGGTTCACTTCCTCAACAGAGAAGATGGCATCGTACATCGGATTGTCCAGAATATCTTCCTTCACCTCCATCTTGTTGATGATGTAGGCAGCCATGGAGAGACAGTCCTTCAGTTCGTCGAAAGCCGGAAGGAATACCTCCTTGATAATCTGCAGGTCGCGGAAGTATCCGCATGGCAGGTTGTTCATGATGAGCATGACCTGCTGCGGGAGTGCCTGCAGCTTATTTGACTTGGCACGTATGAGCTCGAAGACATCAGGATTCTTCTTGTGAGGCATGATGCTTGAGCCGGTGGTACACTCCTTTGGCAGTTTCACGAACGAGAAGTTCTGCGAGTTGAACATACAGGCATCAAACGCCATCTTAGCCACTGTGCCGGCAACAGATGCCATTGCGAAGGCCACGTTGCGCTCCATCTTGCCGCGTCCCATCTGTGCATACACCACGTTATAGTCCATCGTGTCGAAGCCGAGGAGGTCTGTTGTCATCTGACGGTTAAGGGGGAACGACGAGCCGTAGCCTGCGGCAGAGCCCAGAGGGTTACGGTTGGTCATCTTATATGCTGCCTGAAGGAACAGCATGTCGTCGGTCAGCGACTCGGCATAGGCACCAAACCACAGGCCGAAGGATGACGGCATGGCTATCTGCAGGTGTGTATAGCCTGGCATGAGGATATTCTTGTATTGCTCAGACTTTGCCAGCAACTCGTCGAAGAGTGACTTCGTCTCGTTGACGATGTCACGGAGTGCGGCGCGTGTGAACAGCTTCAGGTCAACCAGGACCTGGTCGTTGCGTGAGCGTCCGCTATGTATCTTCTTGCCCATATCGCCCAGCTTGCGGGTCAGCATAAGCTCAACTTGCGAGTGAACGTCCTCGATATCGTCTTCAATAACGAACTCCCCACGCTCGCAGACAGCATAGATATTCTTCAGCTCGGCAAGCAGTTGCGGCAGCTCATCATCAGCGATGAGCCCTATGGTGTTAAGCATGGTGATGTGAGCCATAGAGCCCAGCACGTCGTACTTGGCGAGATAGAGGTCCATTTCGCGGTCGCGACCGACGGTGAAGCGTTCTATCTCCTTGTTTATTTCAAATCCTTTTGACCAGAGTTTAGCCCCCACCCGGCCTCCCCGAGGGGAGGAGTTGTTTGATATGTTTTGTTCCATTGTTATCTTACTTGTGTTTTTATTTGCATTATAGTGGAATATATTCTGCTCAAAACTTCATCAATATTCCCTATAATATCCTCATTGTTAAATCTTATTACCTTATATCCTATTTCCTCAAGCCATTGAGTCCGCTTGGCATCATATAGCATTTGAGATGGTTGTGCATGATATCCACCATCCACTTCCACTATCAGTTTGCTGTCAACACAGACAAAATCAGCAATGTATGCGCCTATAATATGCTGCCGTTTGAATACATGCCCCAATTGATTTGCTCTCAGTTCAGCCCACAAACACCTCTCTGCTTCAGTCTGATGTCTGCGGTTCTCTCTTGCAAACTCTTTTAGTACGTCATATAACAAAGGGTCCGCGGTCTGATAACTATATCCCATGAATATTGCTATATTAACCTTCTTCTAACTTTAGGTGGGTTCTATTAATTCCCACCGATAAAATAAACAAGTTATGGGCTAATATCGTTTTGCCATCTTTTGGTCTCTTTTCGATTCAAACTGCCAACTCTTTCGGTCGTTATGCCCGCATAACTCCATCAAGAAGTTGACACTTTGACCTCGAAAATAAACTCAAAATCTGCCAAAGCGAATTAATGGAACCCACCTTTATCTATTTTAGAGGGACCTTCTATATGTATAAGTCATAACGGCAAGAAGTCACCATCTGAAATCCAGTAGATAGTAGAAGTAACTGAAATTCTCCTCCCCTCGGGGAGGTCGGGAGGGGGCTTCGTTGGGCTTTACATCATCTGATACGGCAGCTGCGCCAGCATATCGGCGGTGTTGTCGATACCCTTCTCCAGCTTTTTGCCTATCATCATCTTCAGCATCATGTTAAGCTCGGTCTTCAAGGTAAGGCGCATCTTCGAGCCACCGGCACTGACTGGCAGCACCTGTATCCACAGCGTGGCATCGATGGGCGATGCTCCTGTCTGCAGTTTTATGCATCGGTTGAGTTCGCGTTCAACGATGTGCAGTTCCATGTTGCCAAGCATTGGCACAGGGAAGATTATCTGGTCGCTGCTTAGTTCCACCTCCTTGAGCTTCTCAAGCTGTGCGGGGTCCTGTCCGGCCTCACGTATTTTCTCGGCTATCATGGGGTTGTTGATGGCGTTGTCGATGATGGGACGGAATGTCTCCAGGTCAGCGAGCTTCTGGTAAACCTGTTCGCAGGTAGCATGAGGTATGAATTTTACTTCGCTTTCGTATTTTGCCATACGTTTGTTGTTTGGTGGTTTTGTGGTTTAGTTGTTTGGTTGTTTGAAAATCACAAATAAAATTCTATAGAATGATATATATGTAATCACCTATCACCCATCACCTAAACACTCCACGTATCAGGCGACTTGCGCCACTCAGCGAGTACGGCGAGGTCCTCTTCCTTGATGTAGCCGGTCTTGGCGGCGATGGCTGTGGTGTGCTCATAGTCAGAGAGTGTGACAAGGCGGAGGTTTGCCTCGCGGAATGCCTGCTCGGCCTGTGGGAAGCCGTAGGTATATGATGCCACCATGCCGACAACGTCGTAGCCCGCCTTGCGGAGAGCCTCAACAGCCTTCAGCGATGAGCCTCCGGTAGAGATAAGGTCTTCGATGACGACTACCTTTGAGCCTTCTGGGATGGTGCCCTCTATCTGGTTGCCCATGCCGTGGTCCTTCGGCTTCGGACGGACATAGCAGTATGGCAGCAGCAGCTCGTCGGCAACGAGTGCGCCCTGTGCTATGGCACCTGTCGCAACGCCGGCAACGGCAGTGGCTTCAGGGAATTCTGTGTTGACAAGGTGTACGAGCTCCTGCTTCACGAACGAGCGTACCTCTGGGTAAGCGAGAGTCTTACGGTTGTCGGTGTAGATTGGCGACTTCCATCCTGAGGCCCATGTGAAAGGGTCATTAGGCTGTAACTTGATTGCTTGGATAGCGAGCAGCTTGGCTGCAAAGGCATTCTGTACTGATTCCATTGTTATATTTCTTATTTGTGTTATTTGCTTTTAATGTGCAAAGATACTGCTTTTAATGTGCAAAGATACTGCTTTTTCCTGAATTACGGGCAATAACACTGTGTATCTTTACATCTTTTAAGACGAGCGGGCAGAACAGCCATGACACGCCAAGGCTCATTTTAATACGAACTGGTCCATCCGAGTGAGAGGACGCTGATGTGCAGATCGGGCACATCGCGAAGCATGAGGAGGCATTCAGAGACTGTCGCGCCCGTCGTTATGATGTCATCAACGACGGCTATATGCTTGCCGCTTACCTTCGTGCCGTCGGCAAGACGGAATGCCCCGCGGATATTCTCAAGGCGTTCCTCACGGCTCATGGCCGTCTGACTGTCGGCAAACCGGACACGTTCCAGCACATCGTTGCACACCTCAAGTCCTGTCACCTCGGCAATGCCACGGCACATCTCCTCGGCCTGATTGTAGCCACGCATATGCTGTCGCTTAGGTGTCAGCGGCACAGGGATGAGCACCTCTACCGGCTGTAGCAGTTCGATGACGGCATCATTGGCAGCCATCTGCCGGCCCATCATGCGGCAGAGGTCGGCTTTGTTGCCGTATTTCATCGTGTGGAGGAGTGTTCCGATGCTCGTGCCTGGTATGTAGCTATACACAGCGGCGGCACCGTCAATGGGGAAGAATCCCCAGAACAGTCGTGCCAACTCGTTGTCGCTGACCGTTCCGTGAATGTTTGCTGGCGTCCACTGTGCCATGCACGACGTGCAGAAATAGTGCTCGTGGCTCAGCAACCGGCTGCGACAACCAAGGCATGCGGGAGGCAGCACGGCGTTAATAATCTTCTTCAAGTTCATCATCGCCTATGCACTCGCGTGCCTCTTCAAACAGGAATCCGCGTCCTACGGCAAAGCGCAGGAGCTTCTGGTTTATCTCATAGCTGTTGCGGCCCTTGACGGAGCGGCGCTTCTGCTGTATCAGCGGGCGCAGCAGTTCTATCCAGCGGTCAGGGTCAACCTCGTCGAACAGCGGGTCGGAGACAGCTCGGCTGATGCCTTTCTGATACAAAGCCTGCTCTATCTTGCGGCGTCCCCAGTGGTTATACTCCATCTTGTCGTGGATGAAGCCGCGGCAGTAGCGTTGCTCGTCGATATATCGCTCGTCGATGAGATAAGCCATGATGCGGGCCTGAGCATCGTCGGCGACGCCCCATTTCTGCATCTTCTCGAGCATCTCCTGCTGGCAATGCTCGGCCTGCGAGCAGAGCAGTGTGAGGCGCTGCAGTGCCTGTTCTTCGGTTATCGGGTGCGGGTTGTTCATTGCTTTAGTATGGGTAATGGGTGATGGATGATGGGTGGTGGCGGTTGGTGATAAGGATTAATTGTCCGATATCGGACAAGTGAGAGGACGGCCGTGACAAGACGGCGCGGCTACCTTGTGCCTATTGCGCTGCTATCTTATGCCGATTGCGCTGCTATCTTGTGCCGATTGCACTGCTATCTTGTGCCGATGACGACGCGGTCGTTGCCGTACTGGTCCTTCATGAGCTGCACATCGCGGTAGCCAAGGCTGCGAAGGAGGTCGCAGACATCACTGCCATAGGCGCGGTTTATCTCAAACAGGAGGTGGCCTCCGCTACGGAGAGCCTCGCGTCCCAGCCGTGCTATGGCTCGGTAGAATAGCAGCGGGTCGTCGTCGGGTACAAATAGTGCGATGTCAGGCTCATGGTCGAGGACGTTACGTTCCATCTCGACAGCCTCCCGCCGGCAGATGTAAGGCGGGTTGGAGACTATAGCCCCCCAGCCC
>R03__coassemble_1102_pt1 | contig 13319 bp, 10 predicted proteins | sample R03__metabat2_low_PE_024 | metagenome-assembled genome bin R03 | reverse complement strand
TCAGCGGACACTTTTTGCGGTTGCCGGCGGACCGAATCCGCGCAATTTTCCAATAGGAGAGGTAGGATTTGTTTTGTATGTATTATTGTAGTGTCCGTTGTTGAAAGCGTTGGCACCGATAAGCTCGATAGGGCCGAGGAAGACAATCTCGTTGACATTGTCAGAGATATCCTCAAAGGCATAGTCGCCGACGATAGCTACGTCATACGATGTGTTGTTGTCTGGGTTGGTGACCTTTGCAGGCACTACAGCAGTAGGGTTGGTAGATGTAGAGCCGAGCACCATGACAGCGGTAGCACTTGATGCAAGGTAGTCGTAGTTGTTACCCGTGGTCTTATAGCCATCGCCAGCACCTGTGGCGCTGAATGAGTAGGTGTAATCCTTAGCATCATGCCAGTAGCAGTTTGTTGCCTTATACAGATCCTCATTGCCATTCTTACGGAGGTTGATGGTAACATGGTTCTTGAGGAACTGTGCTGGTGTCTCATCAGCATTGCCGAAGCGGTGGTCCTGGAGGTTAGGGTCTGACTTTGCATTATCAGAAGCAACATCTCCCTCTACCTGTGTTGGAGGCACATCACCAAGGAATGTGATACTGTTGAGGTTGTCGCAGAACTCGAAGGCGTAGTTGCCAATCTTTGTCACGTGCTTAGGGATGACGATACCCTCAAGGTTTGTGCAGGCATAGCAAGCATACTCGCCGATGGTCTCGAAAGAAGGAGAGATGAACGTACCTGCCTTGCTGGCCTTGCCCGGAGGGAAGATTACGAGAGTCTTCTTATCCTTTGATGCGAGCATACCGTCGGTGTCAGCATAGGTTGTGTTATTGTCGTCAACGTCGAACTTCACAAGGTTTGTGCAGTACTTGAATGCCTGGGCATCGATGCTTGTAGCAGAAGCCGGCACCTCTACTGTGGCAAGGTTGGCACAGCCACGGAAGGCCTCAAAGCCTACAGTTGTGACATGGTCAGGGAGATCGATGGCACCGATGCCGCACTCCTGGAAGGCGTTGTCGTTGATCTTTGTGATGCTTGAGTTCTCACCGAAGTCGATGCTCGTCATACTTGTTGTCTTATAGAAAGCCTTCTCAGGGATGTTTTTAATAGATGACGGGAGCTTCACCCACTCTAACTTTGTCAACTCTGCGAAGCAGTTGGTTGGAAGGCTGGTCAGCTTGGTGCAGTTAGAGAGGTCGATAGATGTAAGCCAGTGATTGTTGTCAATCTCATTGCACCCTGAGTCGAATCTGCCTAACGTGGTAAGGCGAGAGCCCTCCTCGAAGGATACGGCAGTACCGGCACCGCAGATAGATGTTCTGCTATTACTAGAAGCACCGTCAGCCACGCCGAGCTGTGTGAGGTGGCTTGGGAATACTACATTCGTCAATGGCGTGTAAACGATAACGCGGTCACCGATAACGAGCGATGCTGATGTATCGTCAGTATGCTCGAATGTCAGCGATGCCAGCGATGTCATGTTCTGCATAGCCTCATACTGTATAAGCTGCACAGAAGCAGGAATCTCGAGGCTTGTGATGCTCGCCATCCCATAGAATGCTTCTGATCTAATGTACTTCAGATTCTTGGCAGACTTAAGATTAAGCCCTGTGAGCTTACTGCTCTGGAAAGCATTTGCCAGGATTTCCTCTGTGTCCTCATGGATGCTGTATTCACCCGTCTTGGCAGCAGGACAGCTGAGGAGCTGCTTATAGTCAGCAGTATAGAGAACACCGTTGAGAGAGGCATATACCGTATTGCCGTCAGCGACGTTGATAGCCTGCATTTTTGTGCAGTTTGCAAAGGCGCCATCGCCAATCTTTGTCGTTGTAGAAGGGATATTTACTGTTGTCAGATTATTACATCCATAGAAAGCACAGTTTTTTATGTCCGTCACTCCCTCAGGAATGGTGACGGTCTTGAATTTGCATGCCTGGAAAGCGAACCTATCGATGGCTTTTACTCCATCAGGGATAGTCACTTCTTGTTTTGATGTGTACTTACCCATTGGACAAAGACAAAGTGTATCGCCATATTCCTTATCTTCCACCACAGGTTTCTTATAGAGAATGCCGTCGTAAGCACAATAGGTAGGGTTACCATTGGCTACAGTGTAAGTCGTGATATATGAATAATTAGAGAATGCTGTGAAGTGATTAGTCTCGGTGATGTAGAAGCTTTTGAATGTCGAAGGCAGATTGACAGTGGTGAGCTTTTTGTAGCTGTAGTCTCCAGCCAAGACATGACCATCTGCATAGGTGACACCCTCAGGGATTGTAATCTCAGTAATAGCTTCGCCACTCTCGTTGAGGAATGCGAACATCTCAAGGTTTGTGTTGTTCTTGATGAGCATGTCGGCACCCTCCGTTGACTGGGCAACCTTGAAGGTTGTATTACCCGATGCCACCGTAATCTTTGTAAGATTAGGCATATATGCTCTTGCAGAGGATGAATTAGGATTAAAAGTTTTAAGCGAGGCAGGGAAATTCAGTGTCTTAGCCTTACAACCTGTGAGATGAACTAAATACACAGTTGTTAAATTCTCAGAAAAGGTGAGAGAGGTGATGTCTGACTGTGCATAGGTGGTAGCACCATACTCGTTTGCAATAGCGGTAGATGCACCAGGGCCGCTTTGAACGACCGTCAGAGTCTTATTCTCTTCAGTGGTGATAGTTCCCGGAATGACGACATCGCCGGTAGCTTTACAGAAAGCCACGCCACAAGTGAGACCCTTCGTCTCATCGTTCTGGATGACGAAGTATCCGATGGACGTGTCGTTTCCCGACCCTGTGGTGTATGAGTAAACGATATCGTCCACGGCATAGCCCCACGAGTTGAGTGCCATGGACAGCAAGGCACACATGATTAGTAAATGTTTTTTCATTGTTTTATGATTTTAGTTTCTATAGTAATCTGTATTAGACGAGATATAGTCGGTCTGCATGGCTGTCGTAGTAATACTGCATAAGACATGGATGGGCATCGTTATGTCCATTCCCATTTATACATACAAATCAAACAGATTCTAACTGATGTGTTATAAACACAAAAATTATCTCTTTTATCAAAATAGCGATGCAAAGATAATAATAAATCTTAATTTTACCCCCCCGAAAGGTTAATTCACGTTAATATTCGCATTTTTTTGACATATTTGGGGTAAAACAGACGAAAACACAACTGTCTGCATGGCTTTATACATATTATAAAATAAAAGGACAATGATTAAAAGTGATTAAGATGAAGCGACAGACAGTATCACTTCTTTAATAGCCTCTGACAGCTCCATTCAATACTTTCGGTGATGTCAGATAATTCACATAGCATCACAAAGACTCAGCAATCACACAGCAAAGACTCAGTCTTTACAATGTGATGACTGAGTAATTGCAATGTAAAGACTGAGTCTTTGCTGCACAACATAACACATCTTACAGCATAATCTGCATTATTTGAGACTGCAATTTAGTGCTAACGAAAACCTGGGAGGACCTTATAAACTCGATTTTATTACTGAACTTTCGCTTCCTTTTTTTGTCAAGAATTATAGAATGTTTAACTCGACGGCCGAAGGGAAAGTCAATTCAAGAAGCCAGATTGGAATGAATAAGAAAGGTTAGAAGGAAATAAAATCTCACCTTTGAGATTTTATTTCACGCTTCTAAATGTGCAAATATAAATCCAAACAGTTACCAACATTTCACAAAATATTGTGAATTTACTTGCATATATGGATAATTATTATTACCTTTGCAAGCAAATTCACAATATATTGTTATCGGAGGGCTTATGCGAAAAGCGGATATTTATGTAAACAAGGTGTATGCCGGACAACTGACGGAGGATGACTCACGTCATTACACCTTTGACTATGATGAAGCATACTGCAAGGGCGATGATGCTCATGCCGTATGCTTAGCCATGCCATTGTCATGCCGGCATTATGAGTCGGAGTATCTGTTCCCGTTTTTCAGCAACCTGCTGAGCGAGGGCGAGAACCGCAAGTTTCAGTCGATGCTGCTCAAGATTGACGAACGCGACGACTTCGGTTTCCTGCTTGAGACGGCAAACTATGACACCATCGGATGTGTAACGGCAAAACCCTCAGCAAGATGATAGAATACAGCAGACAGACATTGAAGGAGATGTTTGACGGCAAAACAGTGTCGCCCGTATTGCCATATACATCACTTGACTCTGACCGTGAGACGGCAGAGCTCGTTGCGAAGGGCAACGGCAGAATATCACTCAGCGGTGTGCAGCCCAAATACTCGATGGTTGTGGATGACGGGCAGTTGCGCCTGACAAACAATGGCGAACAGGGGCATTACATTCTGAAGCCCGCGCCTACAGCCATGTTCATTCTTGACAGAGAGTATTGTCCGATGAATGAATACCTCACAATGCAATTGGCGCGTCAGGTGTATGGCATTGAGACAGCACCTTGCTGCCTGTGTCAGTTCGGCAACGAGCAGATAGCATACGTTGTCAAGCGCTTCGACATAAAGGCTGACGGCACTAAATATCCGCAGGAGGACTTTGCGCAGTTGGCAGGACTGAGCAAGGCAAATGGCGGTGATGATTACAAATACGACGTCTTGAGTTATGAGGATTGTGGAGAACTAATCAGGAGGCATGTCAAGGCAGCCCTTGTTGAGTTGCTCAAGTTCTTCCGTCTGGTGACGTTCAACTATATCACGCTTAACGATGATGCCCACCTTAAGAACTTCTCCATCATGGAAAGGCGGAGAGGGGACTATGTGCTGACACCTGCCTACGACCTTATGAACACAAGCCTACACCTTAGCATGCCAAGCATCTTAGCACTGAAGAAGGGGCTGTTCAAAGAAGGAATGATTATAGACGATACTCATAGCGTCAACCGAAAGTCATTCTTTGAATTCGGATGCAGGCTTGGCTTACCGCAGAAACTTGTTGAGAAGGAGCTGAATAAGATGGCACAGAATTACCCTTTGGCACAGGAACTCATAGAAGGCAGCTTGTTGAGCGATGAACTGAAACGCTCTTATCTATTGTCGTATAATTATCGTCGTTTCACTATCTCAGAGTAAATCATCATGGAAGAAATAGGACAGAAAATCAGGAACCGCCGCACGCAGCTCGGCATCAACCAGCAGACACTTGCCGACCTCGCCGAGGTTGGCATCAACACCGTTGTGGCAATAGAGCGTGGAACGGGGAATCCCTCCGTTGCCACACTACAGAAGATCATCGCTGTGCTCGGGTTGGAACTGAAGCTGGTGTAAGCGGATTGTAAGCGTAACTGACGCCTTATATCACGCTATGCGTCTTCAAGATTCTCACACTTTAATCTCAAAAGAGCATCAACGCGTGAATGGTGCAAAATCACAGACATTTACGCTCATTCGTGTTATCATCGTCGTTTTCATCAAATATCGTTTGTTAACATTATTGCAGCAATGTTTGCAGAACATTTGCAGCAATGCTTTTAGGTTCAATTCCCATTTCCTAATATGTGTAGTACTCTACAACATTCGGCAAGTGGTTGAGCATTGTCGTTACCCAGGACAAACGAACTGTCCCAACTGTTATATCGTCATTGCAAAGTTATCGGCCAAGAAGTCATCTTCATCATACAAATCCTCAATCGTTGCTGCTGTTATCTCATCCGTTGGAATCTGATGTCTATCCAAGAGAGCCAAGGTGTCGAGAAAGTATTCACGTGTCATGAGACTGTCATCCTGATGTTCAATGAATCTCATCAATGCCGTAATACGTCTCACCATGTCTTCAAGTTGGCGTTTTGCTGCAGTAGCGACATCCCGTTCTGCAAAGTTAAGGTGGGTTCTATTAATTCCCACCGATGAAATGTTTAATGTTTGATGTAATATCGTTTTGTCATCTTTACGGATCTTTTCATTTCAAACTGCCAACTCTTTCAGTCGTTATGCCCGCATAACTCCATCAAGAAGTTGACACTTTGATTCTGAAAATCTCTCATAAATATGCCAAAGCGAATTAATAGACCCCACCTTAAGTTTGCCTTGCTTGGGGACAACAACGCCTACCTCGCTGCCTCCGAAGTGCTTGGGGATGATGAACACACCGCTTTTTATCTGCACACGGACCGTCCGGGTGAGATAGACCTTTATCACTATCTCACTCTTGCCTTCATTTACGCCACTCTTTCCGACCTTGCCGGAAAGGATGAATCTCATTTTGTCTGCCATATTCTGTTGCTTAAAAAGTTAAACATGGAGCGCTCTGTTATTGGAATCCGAGTGCATAGTTACAATTTTAGTTTGGATTATACAAGAGCTTTTGCAGCAACATTTGCAGCAACGTTTTTGTTTTGAGGTAATAGAAAATCGGCTAACTCGCTGACATTATGGAGTTAGCCGATTCTGTTTTGTGCGCCTGACAGGACTCGAACCTGCACATCGTAGGACATCAGATCCTAAGTCTGACGCGTCTACCAATTTCGCCACAGGCGCAGTAGCTTTGCATCCACCTGTGGATGGAAGCGGATGCAAAGTTACATATTTTAATTAAGAATGAAGAATTAAGAATGAAGAATTATGATTTGTTAACGGCACAATCACGCTGCGCGTGAAGTTAAAGAGTTAAAGAGTTAAAGAATGAAAGAGTTAGGACAGCTTGTTAATTAAGAATTAAGAATTAAGAGTTAAGAATTATGATTTGTATTTGCTTGCCTATATTACTGGACGAAAGAATCATAATTGTTAATTGTTAATTGACGGATAATTATGATTACTGTTGTCTGATAACCACAAGCAAGTAGTGCATGTCATAATTCATAATTCTTAATTGTGGTTAGGAATATGAAGCCGGCAGGCATTTTCCATTCTCCACTTTCCATTCTCCATTTACAGATTCTCCATTTACAGATTCTTCATTTACAGATTCTTCTTGATGAGTTCTATCATCTCCTTGTACTCTTCGTCAGAGAGATAGACCTCGCCTGGGTTCATACGGAAGAGGCCAGGGTAGTCAGGTCCGCCGACGTACTTTGGTGCAAGGTGGAAGTGGAGGTGCGAGAGTGTGTCAGAGAATGCGCCGTAGTTGATCTTCTCAGGGTTGAAGGCACGCTGCATGGCACGTGTAGCCTGTGTGACGTCGGCCATAAAGTCGTTGCGTTGCTGGTCGTTGAGCTCGTTGAGGTCATTGACGTGTCCGTCGTATGCCACGAGGCAACGGCCGTGGTATGTCTGCTCCTTGAAGAGGAAGAGGCGTGAAACACGAAGGTGGCAGATCTCGATCATGAGATTGTGAAGTGTCTCGTTGTTGGTGCAGTAGAGACAGTCTTTAGGATCGCTGTACATTGTTTTATAGTTAAGAATTAAGGAATTAATAGTTAATAGCTATCCTTAATGTAAGGATATTGCTGCAAAATTAATAAATAATTTGGAATATCGGCCAATAATTGAGAATTATTTTGTACTTTTGCAGAAATTTATACAAGAATTCTATCTTTTGTTTACACATATGACACAATCAGTAGCAGAAATACTTCGTAACACGCGTGAGACACTGTTCAGCTTTGAGGTGCTGCCGCCTCTTAAGGGCAAGAGCATGGAGCAGATATATGCGACGATAGACCGTCTGATGCCGTTCCATCCGGCTTTCATAGAGGTGACGACACACCGCACGGACTTCACCTACCGCGAGGTGCAGCCGGGGCAGTATGTGCGTGTCGAAGACCGTATGCGTCCGGGCACCGTTGCTGTGGCGAGTGCCATAAAGCAGAAGTACGGCGTGCCTGTCGTGCCGCACATCATATGCTCGGGCAATACACAGCAGGAGACGGAGAACGAGCTCATCGACCTCGCATTCTTTGACATCTTCGACCTGCTGGTGCTGCGTGGCGACAAGTCGAAGATGGACAGCAAGTTCATTCCGAAGGAGGGGGGTCTGCACTATGCCTCAGAGCTTTGCCAGCAGGTGAACAACTTCAATGCGGGCAAGCTGCTTTATGGCGATCAGCATGACACGCTCGCGGGCAAGCGTCCGTTCACATACGGCGTTGCGGGATATCCCGAGAAGCATGAGGAGGCGATGTCACTGAATGCCGACCTTGACGCGCTGAAGCAGAAGGTTGATATGGGTGCTGGGTATATCGTGACGCAGATGTTCTTCGACAACAACAAGTACTTCGACTTCTGCGAGCGCTGTCTGAAAGCCGGCATAACAGTGCCTGTCGTACCAGGTCTGAAGCCGCTGGGCACGCTTAACCACATGACGATGCTGCCACGTGTGTTCCATATCGACTTCCCTGACGAGCTGGTGGCTATGCTGCGGCAGTGTAAGACAAACGACGACGTCAAGAAGGTCGGCGTAGAATGGGCTGTGCGACAGTGTCAGGAGCTACGTGCAGCTAATGTGCCGTGTCTGCATTTCTACACCATGAATGCTGCAACGGCGATAGAGAAGATAATGAAGGAATAGCCCCCATCCCCCAAGGGGGGAGTTCTTTTAATAGCTAAGTTTGCTAATCCGACTGGGGACATCTACATCTCAAGACAAGTAATTTAGGATGACGATAAGAGAAGCTTTAGATAATGGCAAGCACCTGCTGTTGGATGGCGGCATGGGCACAATGATTCTGCGCTATGGACTTACGGAAGAGGATTTCCGTGGCGAGATGTTCAGCGATTGGAAGCTGCAGCTGAAGGGTAACAACGATATCCTTGTACTGACGCGTCCTGACGTCATCAAGGACATACACAAGAAGTATCTTGAGGCTGGCTCAGATATTATCTGTACGAACACTTTCTCATCTCAGCGTATCACTCAGTCAGAATACCTTATGGAGGGATATGTTGAGCAACTGAACCGTGCCGGCGTCGCTATTGCCAAGTCTGCTCTAGAGGAGATTCTCGCAGAGGAGAAGGCTGCAGGAAAGCCGGCACGTGACATCTACATTCTTGGTGACGTAGGTCCTTCGGCCCGAATGCTGTCCATGAGTGACGATGTCAGCAACCCTGCTGCACGCAGCATAACATTCGACGAGATGGAGGATGCCTTTATCCAACAGATTCGTGTTCTCATGGACGAAGGTGTTGACGGCATCATCTTCGAGACATGTTTTGACACGCTGAATGTCAAGGCAGAGATTTCCGCTTATCAGAAGATAAAGGCGGAGAGGAGTCTGGAGGGCAAGCCAGTGCCTGAGCTCTTTATCTCGGTGACTATCTCTGACGCATCAGGCCGTACACTCTCCGGGCAGACGATTGACGCTGTGATGACATCCATTAATCATGCTCATCCTCTTGTCTTCGGCATGAACTGCGGACTTGGTGCAGAGGCTTTGCTGCCATACATACGTAAGATAAAAGCATCGCAGAATAAGACCAACTGCCAACACCAAACCTACATCTCATGTCATCCTAATGCCGGCCTGCCGAATCAGTTTGGCGAATATGACGAGACGTCGGAGGATCTGGCACGCCATATGCGCCCGATGCTTGACGAAGGACTTGTCAGCATCATCGGTGGTTGCTGCGGCACAACACCTGAGCATATCAAGGCACTACGTGATTTAATTACAAGGTACGAGGTACAAGGTACGAACTACGAATCACGAATTACCAAGTCACCTGAGACATCTGATATAGACGGAAAGTCGGAGGCCACGCCTTCAACGATTAACACATACTCCGGATTAGAAGCTTTTGCATATACTCCTTCTGACTTCGTCGTTGTCGGCGAGCGGTGCAACGTTGCCGGCTCGCGTAAGTTCCTGCGACTTATCAACGAGAAGAAATACGACGAGGCGCTCGACATAGCACGCACACAGGTTGAGAAAGGCGCCATGGTCATCGACGTGAATATGGACGACGGATTACTCGATGCCAAGGCCGAGATGACGACATTCCTTAACCTCTTGATGTCCGACCCGTCTGTCTGCCGAGTGCCTATCATGGTTGACTCCAGCCGCTTTGATGTCATTGAGGCAGGACTGAAGTGCTGTCAGGGAAAGTGCATCGTAAACTCCCTCTCGCTGAAGCAGGGTGAGGAGGAGTTCCTCCGTCATGCACGTGTATGCCAACGTCTGGGCGCCGCCGTCATCGTCATGCTCTTCGACGAGGAAGGACAGGCCAACGACTATGACCGCCGCATACAGATTGCCAAACGCGCATATCGTCTGCTGACAGAGCAGGTGGGATATAATCCTACCGACATCATCTTCGACCCTAATGTGCTCACCATAGCCACAGGCATGGCAGAGCATGCCAACTACGCCCGCGACTTCATACGTGCCACTGAGTGGATAACTGAGAATCTGCCAGGGGCACGCATAAGCGGTGGCCTGTCGAACCTCTCATTCGCTTTCCGTGGCAACAACTATCTGCGTGAGTGCATGCACTCCGTATTCCTGCATCATGCCACAGCCGTCGGCATGAACATGGCTATCATGAACCCAGCCACCGCAGTCAAGTATGACAGCATCCCCGACGACATTCGCGAGGCAATAACGGCTGTCATCATGAACACCAGCGACGATGCCAGCGAACGGCTGACGGAGATTGCTGCAGAACTACTTGCAAAGCAACAGGCAGAGAAAGCGCTAAAAGCCGATAAGCCTGCATCTGCACCTTCAATATCAGCAACAAGCGACAAGTCAAATGATGCCACTCCTGAGCAACGTCTGCAGACGGCTCTGCTCAAAGGCATCACGACAACGCTTGATGCCGACCTGCATGCTCTCCTCGACAAAGGCGAGACTCCGCTGACAATTATCTCCGGACCGCTGATGGACGGCATGAACCGTGTCGGCAAGCTCTTCGGCGAAGGCAAGATGTTCCTGCCTCAGGTGGTGAAGACAGCCCGCACAATGAAGAAAGCGGTAGAGATTCTTGAGCCGTATTTTGACAAAAACGACAATGAAGGTAATAGTCGTAGTGCTGGTAAGATATTAGTTGCCACCGTCAAGGGCGATGTCCATGACATAGGTAAAAACATCGTCGGCGTTGTGCTTGCGTGCAACGGCTTCAACGTCATCGACCTTGGCGTCATGGTTCCGAAGGACACCATCGTCAGCGAAGCCATCAAGAACAATGTTGACATAGTATGTCTCTCAGGACTCATCACTCCGAGTCTTGAGGAGATGTGTCACATCGCCGAGGCCATGCATAAGGCCGGCCTGCGCACACCTATCATGGTTGGCGGTGCCACAACAAGCGAGGTGCATACCGCAGTAAAGATTGCTCCGCTATATGCCGGACCAGTATTCCACATGCGTGATGCGGCACAGAACCCTGTCGTAGCAACACAACTCCTTAACCCCGAGACACGCGAGGAGACAATACTCCGTAACAGCAGCCGCCAGCAGCGTCTGCGCATGGCTCAGCGTAAGAAGACACAGGCGCTGAACGTACAACGTGCCATGTCGGGCATCGACGAAGAGAAGGCATCACTGCAGAAGCGTTTCTCATGCGAATGGGACACATACACGCCGGTTCGTCCGCCATTCATCGGGCAGGGCAACGAGCGACGCATCCCTGTCACCAAGCTCATCCCGTGCATCGACTGGCTATACTTCTACTGGGCATGGCGCGTAAAGGAGAACAGTGACGAGGGACGTCTGCTGCGTCAGGACGCTGAGGAGATGCTGCAGCAGATGGCAACAGCAACTGACGCTGACGGCAACACGCTGTACGACGTACGCACACTGCAGGCGTTCTATCCGGCACGTGGCAAGGCCGACAGCATCGAGCTGGGGCTCACACAGATACCTACGCCACGACAGTCGGCACTGACTGCTAACGGCAGGCAGCGTGAGCAGTGTCTCTCGCTCTGCGATTTCGTCTCGCCGAAAGGCAACGACTATGTTGGCATCTTTGCCACAACGATGTCACAGACATTCGTCAGCAGACTTGAACGTCTTAAGGACGATGGCACCGACGACTACACGATGCTGCTGCTCCAGACCATCGGTGACCGCCTCGCAGAAGCTGCGGCAGAATATCTTAGCCGTGAGCTTGCATCTGGATACACAAGCGACAACGACGGCAGCCGCAGCCAGTGGCACGGCATACGTCCTGCCGTCGGCTACCCTTCCCTACCCGACCAGAAGGCTATCTTCACACTCGCAAAGCTAATACCTTATAATAATATAGGCATCCGGCTGACAGAGAACGGTGCCATGTACCCACAGGCAAGCGTCACGGGATTGTACATCTCACATCCCGAGGCAACATACTTCAATGCATAACCCGCATTGTTCATGCAGGAAATGGAGATAATAAGGCTCTCTACAAAACAATGATGCCCGACAATATCACTACTATCGGACATCATCGATCAAAGAGAAAATCTTGATCTTCAAAACATATAAGGTGGGTTCTATTAATTCGCTTTGGCGGATTTTGAGGTTATTTTCGAGGTCAAAGTGTAAGAATCTTGAAGGCGCATAGCGGGCTATGCAACTGAAAGTTCTTGCAGTTTGAGCCGAAAAGAATCCAAAAGACGACAAAACGATATTAATCCCTAATTAATAAGTTTTATCGGTGGGAATTAATAGAACCCACCATAAAACTACTATTGTGTATACGAACCACTTACACCCCTATCCTGGAGGCTTGCGTAAATAGTTATTAGACATGGCAGGTATTCTGGCTCTGCCACAATGCCGGACGTCTTCCCGAGGATCTTGGTACCCCAGTGACTTTACACGTTGCCCAGCATCATAATGCGGCATACAGCTGCAGGAACAGCTCAGGATTCGCACCTGATTCCCTTGCACATCACTCCTGATGTTTCCATATCTGCCGACAAAGGTACTACTTTTATCTCAAACAACCAAGAAAATATCATAAAATCTTCACAAAAGCTTTTATTTGTTACACAAAGACAGCTTGCACTTGATGATACACGTCTCATGATGCGTCACATGATGCGTCACACAATGAAACTAAACGGGCTGGCTCCACAGCGATGGAGTCAGCCCGTTTTTATATAATGTTCACTAACAATAGTGATTGCATAAAGATATGCATACATTTAGATTGTCACGCCAAGACTATGGGCAAACAGGACGAATATTTTCCCCGACATAGCGACTGCCGCCTGAATTTCGAGGAAGGGACGAAAAGACTAGCATGCTATACGCTCTATCGGAGTAGTACGGTGAATAAAGAGACGACGACCAATAGTAACCAGCAGCATCCTTATTGCCGATACCCGTGCCGGCGAATTGGCCGGTGACAGGCAAGAAGATGTATTTGTCAGTATAATTAGTTTTCTTACTCTGTACCTTATAACCGGCGACACCGTTGAACACAGAGTTTCCAGAATCATACCACGTCCATGTGCAGTTAT
>R03__coassemble_1076_pt1 | contig 13623 bp, 10 predicted proteins | sample R03__metabat2_low_PE_024 | metagenome-assembled genome bin R03 | reverse complement strand
CTTTTAATACCACTACTACTGGTGTAGTGTCGCTATGATATTCGTGCTAACATTTTTGGACATTAATCATCATTAATAAGCCATTAATCACCATTAATGCTCCGTTTCCAATGAAGCGAGAAAAAAGATTGATGTCAGATTAATGTCAGATTAATGGAGATTAATGTTTACATAGATATCAACGATGCATTACAATAGTTTGTGGTAATCATAATTCGTAAATTCGTTAATTTATTAATTCGTTCATTCGTAAATTTGAAATATCATGCAAATAATAAAAGACAAGGAATACGGAGGTGAGCGTCCGCTGTATGCCAGCCATGACCTGCGTTTGGAGAATGTCACCATACATGTTGGAGAGTCGAGCATCAAAGAGTCGTCGAACATCGAGGCTGAGGGCTGTACGTTTGAAGGAAAGTATGTCTTCTGGGAGACCGATGGCTTCAAGATAAACAACTGCTACCTCGCAGAGAGTGCCCGCTCAAGTCTTTGGTACTCACGTAATTGCCGCATGATAAACTGCCGTGTCGATGCACCCAAACTGTTCCGCCGTATGGATGGTATCTACGTGGAGAATACCGACTTCCCGAACGGAGAGCAGTTCCTGTGGGATTGCCGTAATGTTGAGCTGCATAATGTGACGATACAGAACTGCGACTACGCCTTCATGCACACCGAGAACATCCGCATCAGCGATTATCGTCAGGACGGAAACTACAGCTTTCAGTATGCCAAGAACGTCGTGATACGCAATGCCGTTATCAACTCCAAGGATGCTTTCTGGGAGGCTGAGAATGTCACCGTCTATGACAGCGAGCTCAACGGTGAGTATCTTGCATGGTACGGCAGGAACATACGCCTCGTGCGTTGCCATCTCACGGGCGAGCAGCTGCTCTGCTATGTTGACGGTCTCACACTCGTTGACTGCACCTTCGGCGAGGATGCCAACCTCCTCTTTGAGTATTCCACCGTCAACGGAAATATCAAAGGCAACGTCACCAGCATCAAGAATCCTACCAGTGGGTGTATCGAAATCAAAGGAAAAGTAGGCGAAATCATCTGGGACGATAACCAGAAAGAGCCTGGCGATGCAGTAATTATTGAAAAGTAACATGCGGCCTCTCTCCCCGTTCCGTCCTGATGTTGCTGGATGCTTTTCAGAGATCGGATAATGGATGTGAGCGAATAATGTGGGTGCTAATGTTAGTGGCAACGAGACCGAATACGGCACAAAATGCCCTGAAATACCCTCTCTTGAGAATGATAGATATTACGATGATGTAAAAATAAAAGTCTTGCCTCTGTAATATTATGATCTACGATTTTGATAAGCCCGTCAATCGCTTCGGCACCAACTGCTATAAGCATGACGAAATGCCCAACCAGGACACCATCGCGCTATGGGTGGCCGATATGGACTTTGAGACAGCACCCGTTGTTCAGCAGGCTGTGAAGGCGCGCATGGAGCATGGATGCTTCGGATACACCCTCGTCCCCGACACATACTACGACGCTTCGATACGCTGGTTTGCACGCCGTCACGGCTGGCAGACACAGCGTGAGTGGTACATATATACCGGCGGTGTCGTTCCGGCGGTGTCCGCAATCATCAAGGCTGTAAAGAATTATCAGCCAGGAGCTACTGCTCAGGACCTCGTCGGCGAGCCTAATACGTCGCACGTGAAAGTCCTTGTGCAGACGCCGGCATACAACTGCTTCTTCTCAAGCATACTGAATAACAACTGTTTGCTTGAGGAAAACCGTCTCGTATATAACAACGGATATTATACGATTGATTGGGATGACTTTGAGCGGAAATGTTCTGACAATGATGTAAAGATTTTTCTGCTCTGCAATCCGCACAATCCTTCGGGACGAGTGTGGACCGTTGACGAGCTAAGGCGTATGGGCGCTATCTGCAAGAAGCATAATGTCTTTGTCATATCCGATGAGATACATTGCGAGTTTGTGAACCCAATAGCCCCCCAAGTATCAGCAGCCCCCCAAGCCCCCACGGAGGGGGGATGTAATAGAATGAACTCGACTGGCAATGAGGCAAGCAGTCAAAACATATTACTCCCCTCCCTTGTGGAGGGGTACGGGGGTGGGTCTGCCTACACTCCCTTCGCTTCTGTCTCTGATGCGCCATGTGCTGTGTGCGTCTCTCCGTCCAAGGCGTTCAATATTGCAGGCCTGCAGATTGCCAACATCATTGTTCATGACGAGGCCATCCGTAACCGCATAGACAAGGCAATAAACATCAATGAGTGCTGCGACGTAAATCCTTTCGGCGTCATTGCCCTTCAGGCGGCTTACACGCTGGAGGGCGAGGAATGGCTCACGCAACTCAATGACTATATCTACGGCAACTACGCGTGTGCGTGCGAATATATTAAGGAGAACATGCCGGAGCTTACCGTCACGCCACTCGAAGGCACATACCTCATGTGGGTGAACGTCTCGGCATGGGGACGGCCGTCAGACGAGCTTGCGCAGTATCTCCTTGACGAGGCCAATGTCTGCGTCAACGCCGGCATGATGTATGGCGACGTCACTGGTCGCGATTTCATTCGCATCAACCTCGCTACACAACGCGCCCGCCTTATGGAAGGGCTGAGGAGGATAAAGGAGAAGAAACCCCTCCTAACCTCCCCGAAGGGGAGGAACTAATCCCTCTAAAACCCTAACTAATCTCTCTGAAAACCCTAACTAATCTCTCTGAAAGCCCCTCCTAACCTCCCCAAAGGGGAGGAACTTTTAATAGTTTTGACTGCTTGAGATGCTATGGGTTAAAGGGCTACAAGTAATGGATGACGATGCGAAATGAATTGCATAGTAATGTAATTACTGGGTAATTGTATGGTAAAGACTCAGTAATTACACAATAAAGACTCGGTAATTATGCGGTAATTACTGAGTCTTTGTGTTGTAGAAAACTCTTTATACTCATCCATGATATTAGGAGTGAGGATGTAGTTTGCATATTATTGCTGAACTAAAGCATAGACTTTCTGTGGTCATTTTTTGAGGTTAGCAGTGTCGCAAGTTCGGAAAGAAAAATTGTGCCTTCGTCATAGCAACCATGAGGCACAGAGACGATGTATTTGCGCCAGATTGTTCATCACCTTCGGTGTCATTCTTGTCCGCGTCATGTTGTAGCGTGTCTGCATGTTTACTAACATTTCTGGGTTTATGCCTAAAGCTGCCTCTACAATCAATGCCACATCGCTTGTGACTGGGCGTTTTGCATTGAGTATTTCGTTCAGCATGGTGTATGATATGCCAGTATTGCGTGAGAAGTCCTTCTGTGAAATTCCTCTCGTCTCCAGTTCCTCTTTGAGTACCTCTCCTGGATGTGTCGGTAGTCTATTCACTGTCTCAATCATATTACTCATTATTTATAATGGTTCGACAATTCTGTTAATCTGCATATGGTTATTCTTGGCATTGTGCTCCTCTCGTTTAGTGTGAACTCCAATCGGTATTGCATGTCCACTCTTATGGAATATATACCTTCTCTATTGCCATGCAGAGCTTCAAAGTTCAGTGATTTCAGTGGAAACAAATCTTCCTTTCTCGTGGCTGCCATCAATGTGTCCACACGTCTCTGGTACAACTTTACTATCTGAGGCTGAAAACGATGTTTTTTTGTCAGAACATTTACCAGTTTCGTATAGCTCCTTCAGGTATGTTTGGTTATATTCTATCTCCATAAGTCCCGGCGTCTGCTTGTAATATGTATGGCTTATTTCGCCATCGTCGTAACATTAAAAGTACTGCAAAGGTAATAAAAAAACTGTGTTTCACGAAAAAAGTGAAGTGTAGAGCCTTGTCTTTTGTCCTTTTTTAACAGAACTGATATAACATAACTACTTGTCATAACGCAGAACTAAGCGAGAGGTTAGTGTGACAAGGGAAAGAATACAGGTGGGTTCTATTAAGGTGGGCTCTATTAATTCCCACCATAACATTCAACTAAATTGAGTGGCTTAACGTTTTGTCACCTTTTGGATTCTTTTCGGCTCAAAGTGTCAACTCTTTCGGTCGTTATGCCCGCATAACTCCATCAAGAAGTTGACACTTTTACCTCGAAAATAATCTCAAAATCTGCCAAAGCGAATTAATAGAGCCCACCTTAATTCCCAGAAAGTTCAGGACATGTCCCAAAGAACTCTCGGAACTCGTCCAGGAAGTTAGGGGTGAAGATGTCATTGTCAGCGTTTGAGAGTATCTCTTGCTTTGTCCAGAATTTTCCGTCGGCAAGTTCTTCCTTGCTCGGAGATATCGGTTCGTCGTAAACAGTGCGGTGGACATACACCAGTTCGCGCTCGCGAGCACCCTCGAAGACATAATGTCCCATGGCTATCGGCTGGAAGTCGGTGATTCCCAGCTCCTCGCGCACTTCGCGGCGCAGAGCCGTCAGCACACTATCGCCTAACTCCGCCTTCTGGTTGCCGTTGCTGTCGAGACACTCGCTGTAGTCGATATGTCCTCCCACGGCGGTGTCCCATTTGCCTGGCTGGATGTCTTTCCACAGCGGTCGCTGTTGTAAATAAATTTCACCTTGCGAGTTCATGACGTGCAAGTGGACGACAGGATGCAGCACACGTGTGCCGCTGTGTGCTTCGCCGCGTGTTATCTTGCCGAGTATGCGTCCGTCGGCATCGGTAACGGGAAATATCTCTGCTTTGTTATCTGTCATAATTATGTGCTTGTTGTGTTATGGCTATGCGCTTGTTGTGTTACAGCCTTGCGCTTGTTGTGTTATAGTTTTGCACTTGTTGTGTTACAGCCTTGCGCTTGTTTGGTTACAGCCTTGTACTTGTTGTGTTATAACTTTATTACCTTCGTAAAACAATTTTGCAGTTCGTCCTCCGGCAAGACAGGCTCCTCGCGGAACAGTCCGAAGAGCGTCGAGCCACTTCCGGACATCATGGCGAAGTCAGCACCCATCTGGTACAGCCGCTCCTTGATGGCGCCAAGCTCAGGGTGCATCTCGAACACCGGCCCTTCGAAGTCGTTCGTAAGCCTGCCCCGCCATTCCGTGACAGGCAGCGTTACGACATCGCGGCAGCAGAAGTCGGGCTTCGCCGGAGTAATCATGCCGTACGCCTTCCCCGTCGATACTGCAACGTCAGGCTTCACGAGAGCGAGGTGGTAGCCCTTGAGCTGTGGCAGCCCGCCATCAAGAGGCGTCAGCACCTCGCCAATGCCGGTGGCATAGGCAGGCTGACCGGTTATGAAGAAAGCACAGTCGGCACCCAGACGGGCTGCATACTGCTGCATCTGCGCTGTAGACATCCCGAGGCCGAACATGTCGTTCAGCACCAGTATCATGGCCGCAGCATCGCTCGAGCCGCCACCCATGCCCGCCTGCGACGGTATATATTTAATAAGGTGCGCGTGCACGCGAGGGAGCCGATAGTCACGGGCGAGGATATTATACGCTTTGACCACCAGGTTGTCCTGCTCCGGGCAGAGTAGCTCAGTCACCTGACCGGCATCGCCGGCGGTCTTTGTCAGCAGGTCGCATGGCACGTCCGACGGGTAGTCGTCGCCCATCACTGTCACGTCGAGTGCGTCACGTAGTGGTATAGGGTAGAACACCGTCTCGATGTCGTGATATCCGTCGGGGCGTCGGCTGATGAAGTTCAGTCCGAGGTTTATCTTGCAACAAGGAAATATTGTCATACTGAGTGATGTTTTGGAAAAATATTTTTGCAAAATTACTCAAAACATTTGTATCTTGCAAATAAAATGCGTAACTTTGCACCCGCTTTAAGAAAAAATATCCAACCCGACAACTTTAACCTACCAGAATAATGGCAGAAACAACCCCAAACAATACACGCCGGCCACGTCAGCAGACACCCGTGGACAACACCTACGGCCACTTGCCGCCGCAGGCCATAGAGATAGAGCAGGCCGTCATCGGTGCCTTGCTCATCGATGCCGAGGCCTTCGGTGTCGTCAGCGAACTGCTGCATCCCGATATCTTCTACGACCCACGTCATAAGCATATCTTCACCGCCATCCGTACGCTTAACATGAGCGACAATCCCGCCGACATCCTCACTGTCACCGAGGAGCTGCGCAAGGAGGGAACGCTTGAGCAAGCCGGTGGAGCAGCTTACGTCGTGGAGCTGTCGGCACTCGTATCGTCGTCGGCAAATGTGGAGTATCACAGCCGCATCCTGGCGCAGAAATACATGGCGCGACAGCTCATCTCCTACGCCAGCAATATCGAGACGAAGGCCTTCGACGAGACAATAGATACCGACGCGCTCATGCAGGAGGCCGAAGGCTCACTGTTTGAGCTCTCGCAGCGTAACATGAAGCAGGACTATACGCAGATAGACCCTGTCGTACAGAAGGCGTATGAGATTCTGCAGAAGGCAGCCGCAAACTCCGGCGGCCTGACAGGCATCCCGTCAGGTCTTGACGACCTCGATGCTGTCACCTCCGGCTGGCAGCCTTCCGACCTTGTCATCATCGCCGGACGCCCTGCCATGGGTAAGACGTCGTATGCCCTCTCCGTTGCCAAGAATATCGCCATCGACTATCACATCCCTATCGCCTTCTTCTCACTCGAAATGAGTAACGTGCAGCTTGTCAACCGTCTCATCTCCAATGTCTGTGAGATTCCGGGCAATAAGATACTTAATGGCCAGCTCACCCCTGACGAATGGGAGCGCCTCGACCAGAACATCCGCAAGATGGAAGGAGCACCGCTGTACATCGACGATACCCCGGGCCTCTCCGTCTTCGAGCTCCGCACCAAGGCACGCCGTCTTGTCAAGGAGAAAGGCGTTAAGATAATCATGATTGACTACCTGCAGCTGATGAACGCCAACGGCATGCGCTTTAGCTCACGTCAGGAGGAAGTGTCAACCATTTCGCGTTCGCTGAAAGGCCTTGCCAAAGAGCTTGACATTCCTGTCCTGGCCCTCTCGCAGCTCAACCGTTCGGTGGAGAGCCGTGATACGGGCGACCAGAAGGGCATCGACTCTAAGCGTCCGCAGCTCTCCGACCTCCGTGAGTCGGGTGCCATCGAGCAGGATGCCGATATGGTACAGTTCGTACACCGCCCTGAGTATTACCATATCTACCAGGACGACGCTACCGGCGCCGACCTCCGTGGCATGGCGCAGATCATCATCGCCAAGCACCGTAAGGGTGCCACGAAGGACGTCCTGGTGTCGTTCAAGGGTGAGTTCACACGCTTTGCCAATAAGAGTGAGCGCGATGCCGGCGTCCCGTTTGACGATGGCGGAGGTGAGATACGCTCGTCGGCTCTTAACACCTTCAGCGACGATCCGCTTGCTGGAGCTGACGCTCCACCGCCAGCAGAATTGACTGACTTGCCTTATTAAAATAAGGTGAATATGCAAAAAGATAACAATTTATTTGTAAATATCGAATAATTGTTGTAATTTTGCACCTTAAACGGTAAAAAGATTAAAAACTGAAACTTTTATAATATAATATGAGCGATAGATTATATATTTTTGACACCACCTTGCGCGATGGCGAGCAGGTGCCGGGATGTCAGCTCAATACTATTGAGAAAATTCAGGTTGCAAAGCAGCTTGAGGCTCTCGGTGTTGATGTCATAGAGGCTGGATTCCCTATCTCAAGCCCTGGCGACTTCAATAGCGTCATCGAAATCAGTAAGGCCGTCACATGGCCTACTATCTGCGCACTGACACGTGCCGTAGAGAAGGATATCGACTGCGCAGCAGAGGCGCTGCAGTATGCTAAGCACAAGCGCATCCATACAGGCATCGGAACGAGCGAGAGCCATATCCGATACAAGTTCAACTCTACTCCTGAGGAAATCATCGAGCGTGCCGTGGCTGCTGTGAAGTATGCCAAGAAGTACGTTGAGGATGTCGAGTTCTATGCCGAGGATGCAGGCCGTACGGACAATGAATATCTCGCACGTGTCATCGACGCTGTCACAAAGGCAGGTGCTACGGTATGTAACATACCTGATACGACGGGCTTCCGCGTGCCTAACGAGTACGAGGAGAAGATCAAGTATCTCTATGAGCATGTCGATGCCTTTGCTGCTGGCAAGTCTATCCTCTCAACCCACTGCCACAACGACCTCGGCATGGCAACGGCAAACACCGTGGCCGGCGTGCTGGGCGGTGCCCGTCAGGTGGAGGTTACGATAAACGGCATCGGCGAGCGTGCCGGTAACACCTCGCTCGAGGAGGTTGCCATGATCTTCAAGCTTCACCCTGAGTATAACATACAGACCAATATCAACACGACGAAGATATACCCAACAAGTCGCATGGTGTCGTCGCTGATGAACATGCCGGTGCAGCCTAACAAGGCCATCGTCGGCAAGAACGCTTTCGCTCACTCGTCGGGCATCCATCAGGATGGCGTGCTGAAGAATGCTTCAACATACGAGATTATGGACCCGAAGGATGTCGGCATTGACGATAACGCTATCGTGCTGACAGCTCGCTCGGGCCGTGCAGCCCTCAAGCATCGTCTCCATGTCAACGGTGTTGATGTGGAGGGTGAGAAGCTTGATAAGATTTATGAGGCATTCCTCAAGCTGGCTGACAAGAAGAAAGAGGTCAACGACGATGATATCCTTGTACTGGCAGGTGCCGATCGCTCAGACACTCATGCCGTCAAGCTTGACTTCCTGCAGGTTTCTACAGGTCTTGACAACAATGCTAAGTGTGTCGCTGCCCTCGGACTCGATATCTCTGGACAGAAGTTCGAGTCATGCTCAACAGGCAATGGCCCTGTCGATGCTGCCATCAAGGCTCTCAAGAAGATTATCCTCAAGGAGATGACGCTGAAGGAGTTCACCATCCAGGCCATCTCAAAGGGCTCTGACGATGTCGGTAAGGTGCACATGCAGGTTGAATACGACGGACACGTATATTACGGATTCGGTGCCGATACCGACGTTGTAAAGGCCAGCGTAGAGGCTTACATCGACTGTATAAATAAATTTAAGGTAAAGTAACAATGGCAAAAACATTATTCGATAAGATTTGGGACGCTCACGTTGTACAGAACGTTGAGGATGGTCCTACACAGTTATACATAGATCGCCTCTACGCTCACGAGGTGACAAGTCCGCAGGCTTTTGATACGCTGCGCGACAAAGGCATAAAGGCGTTCCGCCCTGACCACGTCATCGCAATGCCTGACCATAACACTCCGTCTGACCAGCAGGAGGTCATCAACGACCCTATCGGACGCAAGCAGGTGGAGACGCTGAAGGCTAACTGTGAGGAGTTCGGCATCAAGCACTTCACCATGGGCACCAAGGACAACGGTATCATACACGTCGTAGGTCCTGAGAAGGCACTCTCGCTGCCGGGCATGACAATCGTCTGCGGCGACTCGCACACTTCAACACACGGTGCTGTCGGTGCCATCGCTATGGGCATCGGTACGTCGGAGGTTGCTCAGGTGCTTGCTTCGCAGTGTATCCTGCAGACAAAGCCGAAGACCATGCGCATAAACATCGAGGGCGAACTGCCTAAGGGCACCACCGCAAAGGATGTCGCTCTCTACATCATGGCACAGATGACAACATCGGGCGCTACGGGCTATGCCGTCGAATATGCTGGCTCTGCCATCCGTAACATGTCTATGGAGGGTCGTCTCACACTGTCTAACCTCTCTATCGAGATGGGTTCGCGTGCCGGACTTATTGCTCCTGACGAGACAACATTCGCTTACCTCAAGGGACGTGAGTATGCTCCGAAGGGTGCTGAATGGGATGCTGCCGTGGCTAAGTGGCGTGAGCTGAAGAGCGATGACGACGCTGTCTTCGACAAGGAGGTTACATACCGCGCTGAGGACATCGCACCACGTATCACTTACGGTACCAACCCTGGTGCTGGCATCGCTATCGACGAGTGCATCCCTACGACAGACGGCATGTCTGAAGCAGAGAAGGAGCAGTTCCTCGGTATGCTTGACTATATGCAGTTCCAGCCAGGACAGAAGCTGGAGGGCACACCGGTTGACTACTGCTTCCTCGGTGCTTGTACCAACGGACGTATAGAGGACTTCCGCGCTTTTGCATCTGTCGTAAAGGGCAAGAAGAAGGCTGACAACGTTACAGCATGGATTGTCCCGGGCTCATGGCTCGTCCGTAAGCAGGTCATCGAAGAGGGCATCGACAAGATTCTTGAGGAGGCTGGCTTCGAACTCCGACTGCCTTCATGCTCGGCATGTCTCGCCATGAACCCTGACAAGATTCCGGCTGGCAAGCTCTCCATCTCTACTTCTAACCGTAACTTCGTAGGTCGTCAGGGACCAGGCGCGCGCACTGTTCTCGCCTCACCGCTCGTAGTGGCTGCATCGGCAATAACAGGTGTCATCACCGACCCTCGCAAGCTCTAACTCGTTCCGTTATCAGTGGCTCGGCCACCTTAAGATAAAACCCATGGCAAAAGAAAAATTCGACATCATACAGTCAACCTGTATTCCTATTGAGATTGACAACAACAATACTGATAACATCATACCTGCACGTTATCTCGCATTCACCACACGCGACCCTAAGTTCTATGGCGAGGCTTTCATGCACGACCTCCGCTACGACGCTGACAACAAGCCTGTGGCTGACTTCGTAATGAACAAGCCCGAGTATAGCGAGGCGCCTCACAAGGGTGTTCACGAGATAATCATCGGCGGACAGAACTGGGGCTCAGGCTCATCTCGCGAGCATGCTGCATGGGCTATCGCCGGCTACGGCGTACGTGTAGTCATCTCCAATTCATTCGCTGACATTCACCGTAACAACCTGCTCAACTGCTTCGTGCTCCCTGTTATTGTGAGCCGTGAGTTCCAACTTGAGCTCTTCGACACCGTCAAGGCTAACCCACAGGCAGAGGTGAAGGTTGATGTGCCTAACCAGACTGTCACCAATCTTACAACTGGTCGCTCTGAGCACTTCGACATCAACTCTTACAAGAAGTATTGTCTCGAGAACGCTTACGACGACATCGACTTCCTGCTCTCTAACACTGACAAGATCGTCGCTTTCGAAAGCAAGAAATAAGGTGGGTTTTATTAATTCCTACCATAAGCCCTGCTGTCACCTTTACACACCTTTACAATGAAGCATAACAAAATAGAGATCATGGACTCCACTCTCCGAGATGGAGAACAGACTTCCGGAGTATCTTTCGTACCACATGAGAAACTCATGATGGCACGCATGCTTCTGCGTGATGTCAATGTTGACCGCATCGAGGTGGCATCGGCACGCGTCTCTGACGGCGAGAAAGAGGCTGTCAAGATGATATGCCGTTATGCGCAGTTGGCTGATGTCTTAGATAGGGTAGAGGTGCTCGGATTCGTTGACAAGGGACGCTCGGTTGATTGGATAGAGGAATGTGGTGGTAAGGTCATCAATCTGCTGTCTAAGGGCTCGCTGAAGCATTGCATGCAGCAGCTCGGTAAGACGGCTCCTGAACACATCGCTGACATACGCCGTGAGGTGGAATATGCTCACTCCAAGGGTATGGACGTTAACCTGTATCTTGAGGATTGGTCGAATGGTATGAAGCACTCACCGGACTATGTCTTCCAGATGATGGAAGGTCTCAAGGACTGTGGCATCAGACGCTTCATGCTTCCCGACACTCTCGGCATCCTTAACCCACCGCTGGCAACAGAGTTTATTGGTCAGATGGTGACGCGATATCCGGATATCCACTTCGACTTCCATGGGCACAACGACTACGACCTCGCCGTCTCTAACTCGCTATCGGCTGTACTTGCCGGTGCGGCAGGATTGCACGTGACGGTGAATGGACTCGGTGAACGGTGTGGTAATGCTCCGCTCAGCTCCGTGGCTGTCATCCTCAAAGACCAGTTTAACTCGGAGGTCGGCATTCATGAGGATCGGCTCTGTGATGTCAGCAAGCTTGTCGAGTCGTACAGCGGCATTCCTATCGCTCCTAACCAGCCTATCGTCGGAGAGTATGTCTTGACGCAGGTGGCGGGCGTTCTTGCTGATGGTGACAACAAGGACCGCCTGTATTGTAACGAACTGACGCCTGAACGATTCGGACGGAAGCGTGAGTATGCTCTCGGCAAGAGCTCCGGAAAGGCTAACATCGAGATGAACCTTCAGGAACTTGGATTGGAGCTTACGCCTGACCAGATAAAGAAGATAACACAGCGTATCACGGAACTCGGCGACCGTAAGGCTGTCGTCACGCAGGAGGATTTGCCATTCATCGTCTCTGATGTCCTCAAACACTCGGCACCGGAAGAGGAGGATAAGGTGAAACTGCTCGGTTATATGGTCAGCCTCTCATACGGCATAAAGCCTATCGCATCTATCAAGGTGAGCATATACGGGCATGAGTTTACTGGCGACGCTACCGGCGACGGTCAGTATGATGCCTTTGTGAAGGCGCTGCGCCGTATTTACCGCGACAAACTTGGGCGCACGCTGCCTGATCTCCTTAACTATGCGGTATCCATACCGCCTGGCGGACGTACCGATGCCCTCGTACAGACGGTCATTACGTGGCGTGACGGCGAAAAGATTTTCCGTACGCGTGCTCTTGATGCCGACCAGACGCAGGCAGCCATCAACGCGACATTTAAGATGCTTAATAAGATTGAAGACCAATAGGCCTTCAATCTTTTTTTGATACATAGCTCACTTGTTTATAATATTTAATTTGTGATTTCAAATTACCCAGAGAACTGAAGATACGACTACACCTAATTATTTATAGGTGTGTCCTATTTAATTTGCTTTGATAGATTTTCAAAGAAAAGATAGCGGAACACACCTGAGATTACGAAACCTTATTGTATATAATATGGTATATAGCCAAGTGTCGTATTGACACTAATCAAAACTTGGAGTAAAAATGAATAAAAACTGAAATTTTCTTTAAAAAGATTTGGCAGTTTCAGAAAAAGTCAGTACCTTTGCATTCGCTTTTGAGAAATACCTCTCCACGGTGCTCATCTGAAGCACCCTGCGACGCCATCAACGAAGCACACGAAAGACCCTCAACGGAGGGCATGAAGAAAGAGTTCTTTGAAAGATTTCAATAAACAGACAAGTAGTACAAGAAGCGAGTCTTCCCGACACTCTCAGCCATACCTGGCTGAGTCGTACAATCGGAAAGACTTGGGTAAAAAGAAACTAACCGTCAAGAGAATACCTTATATAATAATAGAGGTATTGAAAATCCTTAACGAATAGTATCCGAGAAGCGTCCTGAATCAGTCAGAAGCATTACCGTTTACAAGCAGTACGGCGTGCCGGCAAAATGGTACACAGTACATATGCAAACGGCAGATGTAAAGATATTTTACTATGAAGAGTTTGATCCTGGCTCAGGATGAACGCTAGCTACAGGCTTAACACATGCAAGTCGCGGGGTAACGTGATTGAAGCTTGCTTCGATTGACGACGACCGGCGCACGGGTGAGTAACGCGTATCCAACCTTCCCATTACTTGGGGATAGCCCAGTGAAAACTGGATTAATACCCGATGTGGCTGAGAGATGGCATCTGATCTCAGCTAAAGGTCAGCGGTAATGGATGGGGATGCGTCTGATTAGGTAGTAGGCGGGGTAACGGCCCACCTAGCCGAC
>R03__coassemble_1070_pt1 | contig 13647 bp, 11 predicted proteins | sample R03__metabat2_low_PE_024 | metagenome-assembled genome bin R03 | reverse complement strand
CAATTTGCTTACAGTTTTTGTTAATATTTGTTAGAAAACCAATCGGTAGCTTCTTAGGCCGCAAGAGGTATTGAATGAGGCGGTCAAACGCTACCAATGAGGCGGTCATTGGTAGCACTTACAATCCTTAAGTGCTACCAATGGATTTTCAGTTCTAATCAACATGATAAAATGACAGCATAAGGTAACTACTCAGCGATATACAGAGGTAGATATATTACAGAGATTAAAACAACTGAACTTTACCTTTATTTGTCAAGACAAAGGCAATGACATACGAAATGACTCCACATATATTTATGCTTCACAAAACGTAAATTAACGTAAATGTAACGTGAATCCGAGACGCAAATTTATCAAGCAACAATAATTTACGATCTAATTTACGTTTCAATTGCGGTAATTCGCGTTAAAAGTTTCTTGGAGTCACTTTGTATATTAGTGCCAAAATAAAAGAGTTAGCAGATATCTGAACTATGCGAAACTATCAGTAACATAATCCGAATGCCCATAATGGAATTTTATTTCCAGAGGCATATTCTATTCCGTCTGCTGCAATGAAAGCATTGTCGAGGCTTGCTATCTGTTTGCCGTCTTTTGATTTTCCACCAACCTCTATGGTGTATTTTCCATCGATGACGAAGTCTCCGCTCTTGGCATACTCTACACGATGATTGTATTTCAACTGCCCCACGAGGAATGTCTCGCGCCGTGTTCCCTGATTAACGCCACCGAGTGATAATGCCTCCATAAAGTTAGGATTCTCCAGGTATATCTTATCGGGCTTTTGTAATCTCTTGATACTGCTTTCGTCAGAGTACAGGAGGTTCAGCAGCCTTGCACGCCCGAGATGTTGCAGATACGTCACTGTCGTGTTGCGCGACGTCTCAATCATGCTGCTCAGCTTTGTTATATCCACCTGCAGCGGCACGTTGCTGGCTATTACGGCCAACAGACTCTGCAACTTACGGATGGCGCTGACCTCTATGCCGCATAACTGTGGCAGTTCCTGGTTGATGATATATTCTACAACGTTTTCTATTCGCTGCAGATAATCTTCCTCGCCCTCTGTAAAGAAGGGGTAGTAGCCACGTTCCAGATATTCGTCAAAGTATGCCAAGGGACGGCATTTCGCACATACGGCATCACACGTGGCATTGGGATTTGCGAGCAGTTCGTCTAAGGCTACTAATGGCAGTTCTATCTTGTGCTTCATCAGGAGATACTCTCTGAATGACAATCCCTGTATCTCGTATGCAATACATCGGCGGCTGAGGTCTGCCTCGCCGTTCAGGATGTTAAGCATCGAAGACCCTGAGATGACCACCTTAAGGTCAGGATAGTCGTCATAGATATTCTTTATGTCGCGGCTCCACCCTTGGTATTTGTGTACCTCGTCGATGAAGATGTGCTTGCCACCACGCTGATAGAATGTTTCTATGAACTCCGGCAACGTGTGTTGAGTGAAGTATGCATCATCAAGACTGACGTACAACTGCGTCTTGTAGTCTATGCCGTTAATCTTCAGATATTGCAACATCAACGTTGTCTTACCGACTCCCTTGGCTCCGCGGATGGCTATGAGACGGTTGTTCCAGTGAATTTCCTTCATCATACTCCTAACGTATTTCGTGGAGCAGAGATTGATTTTACGCTTGCATTTGTTTACTAAAGATTCCATAAGACTACATTTTGTGATATGTCAGAATGCCATATATTGCACGAAAATGCTTTCTGTAAATAGCATTTCGGTGCAAAAGTACAAAGAAAAAACGATACAACCAAATTATTCAGCATTTTTCTTGCAAAAACTTACATTAGGCACCAGATTTCATTTGAACATATGAACCATACCTATTCACGATTATATTTGTCCTTGAAAAAGATTGACAACAGCTGAGCAGTTACAGCATCAGGTTTTTCTGTTAGAAGTAGTTAATAATTTTCCACATAAAGTTAATTACCCATCAAAAACAACAGACATTTCAGAAATTCTTTGTAATTTTGCCACCATGATAAAACATGCACTTATATCTGCTCTGCTCATCTGCGTCACATGTTCAGCCATTGCACAGACACGAAACATCAACGACGGAGTTGATGTCAAGGATGGCGTTGCCACTCAGACGACAGTCTCAGGCATGACAGACGAAACAGCAACAGGGTACTCCCCCACCCTATCTGCTCGGCCTATCTATCAACCTGACTATACATATCCGGCAATAGAGTCTCTTGACACGCTACACCTTCCGCGGCTTAACAGCCATGGTCAGGTGATGCCCATCATGCATCCTTTATGGTATGGCAGTTTCTGGGGCGGATGGAACTCATGGGGATTGCACGAGGGACTTAATGTAAGCCTTGGAGCATCTGTCTTCGCACAGTTCGGCAAAGGAGCACACGGTGGAGCAGGATTTGCCCAGTCTATTTCGGCAATGTATGCCATGTCTCTTACCAACCACCTCTCTGTTGCCATCGGAGGATATTTCAACAACATCAACTGGGGGAACGACAATACTCGTAATGCCGGATTGTCGGCCGTATTAGGCTATCAGTTTGACAAACATTGGGAAGCATATCTCTACGCTCAGAAGAGTTTGATGACAAGCGGCAACTACATGCCCCGATATATGTATGATGCTGCAGACATCAACGACCGCATAGGTGCCGCCGTGAAGTATAATTTCTCACCATCGTTCAGCGTACAGCTGTCGGTTGAACGCGACAGCCGCCCTCTATATGCTCCTCAACAACAAACTGACCGGACACGACAGCATTAACCCTGTTAGTTTTTGGAATTGCAAGGTTGTAAAGTTTGACGTTTGACATTGCCAGAGTGTCTTCTCCTGAGAATGTCAGACAGTTTATAACGAATTGTTAAGATTATTAGACAATTTGTTTGGCGGTTTCAAAAAAAATATCTAACTTTGCAAGCGAACATTAATAACTCAATGAACTATGTCATACGAACAACAAGCAAAACTTGAGGTGCTGAGTGCTGTAAACAGCATTGACTCGATTGCAGAACTTAACGAGTTCAAGAATCTAGTGGCACATTTCTTCGCTGCTAAGGCACAGAAGGCCATTGATGCTATGTGTGAGAGCGGCGAGATCACCCCGGCTATGATTGAGGCCTGGGGCGAGGAGCACATGCGTACCCCTTATCGTTATGCAGCACATCGTTCTTGATACCAACTGTCTCCTGCAGACGCTGCCGTCTATAAGCCCATACCATGAGGTGTGGAAGGCTATACTGGATGGCAGGATATCCTTGTGTGTAAATACAGAGATACTCGAGGAATACGAAGAGATTATTGGCAATAAGACAGCCCCGCAGATAGCAAAGAATGTGGTTAGACCATCGCCCGACTCTCTACGACATATTACCAAGAGTCATACATACACTTCAACCTGATAAAGCAGGACGAGGATGACAACAAGTTCGTGGATTGTGCCATTGCAGCCGATGCACAATACATTGTGTCCAACGACAAGCATTTCAAAGTATTGAAGAAAATTCCTTGGCCAATGGTTGCTGTACTCAAATTAAAACAATATTACGAGGAATATTTAAGATAACTAATCACTCAAACATGCGTAACAACAGCCATACATACCAGACACATGCAACCACCCTTGCATTAGGGGGGGTAATGTAATACACTTATATTCAATCAATTACAACAACAAGACCTGCTATAGACATTCAATATGACGGATGGCTGTAGCAGGCCTTTTTGCGTGTATAATCAATTGAAGGCAATCTGAGTATTCCTTAAATCAAACAACAAATTATACTAAAACCATAAAACTAATATGAAGAAACTCTTTATCACCGCCCTCGCCATGCTATGCATGAGCATTGGCACCTGGGCAGACACGGAAGTATCCTCGGCTACAGAACTGACCACAGCCCTGAGCAGTGCTCCTACTGATGGCACCGAGACAGTCATCACCCTGACTGGCGACATCACTGGTACCGACACAGACAGCGACAACAAGGATTTCACTATCCCTACAGGAGCAAAAATTACGCTTAACCTGAACAACCACAACATCACGGGCAGCGGAAGTGGTACCATCTTCTACAATGAAGGAACGCTTACCATCAATGGCGATGGTGTTATCTCTGGCGGTAAGGGCATTACTTATGATGGTAACGTATCTGGTGGTGCAATCTTTAATAACGGAACCCTCACAATCACAGGCGGCACGTTTAAAGATAACGTATTTGAAGGTCTTGGAGCCGTCGTTTGCAGTGCCAATAATTCAACACTTTCCATCTCAGGTGGTACGTTCAGCAATAATAAAGCCCAAATTGGCGGAGTCATCTTTACCCATGCGGGTACCAATTTCACAATAAGTGGTGGTACCTTTACCGGAAATAGTGCCACCGGCGGCGGCGGTGTCATCAACACTTATCAGACAGATGCAATAACGATAACAAATGGTACCTTTTCGAATAACACGGCCGATTATGGAGGTGTTATTTACGGTAGTGTCGTCATCGAAGATGGAATATTCAGTAATAACACAGTCGAAGGGGGTGGAGGTGTAGCATATGTTGAGCGAGAAACTGTCACTATCAAAGGCGGAACTTTCAGTCAGAATTCAGCAGATATACATGGTGGAGTCGTATGGGCAAAAACTGCCATAGTCTCGGGTGGAGAGTTTGTAAAGAACACGGCTGCGAGTTTTGCTGGAGCTGTGTTAGGCACCGGTAGTTGCACAATATCTAATGCTACGTTCAAGGAGAATACGGCTGCGTATGGTGGTGCAGCAATGAGTCCCGTTACCTGCACTGTCAATAGCGGCGAGTTTATCAACAACTCGGCAACTACGGCCGGTGGTGCTCTCGCAACCATGGGTACTATCACAGTCAGCGGTGGCACCTTCGATGGCAATGCATCCGCAGCCGGTGCCATCGGTGCTGTGCTGGATGGAGACGATGGCTCTGTCACAAGCGAATATGTGACTATCAACAATGCCAGCGTAGTGCTCAAAAATCTGAAACTACACTCTGGCTACCAGCTTGATGGCGTAACCCTTACCACCACTCCGACATGTGCTCCCGCTGCACAGGTTGTAGATAAGGATGAAAATAGGTACTACGTAGAAGAAACGACTAACGCTATATTCATCGACGGAGAGTCATACACAGGCACAGAGCTGAGTAATAAGAATGCTACTTACTCACGTACCGTATCTAACAACTACGGAACCATCGTACTGCCATTCAAGCCTACAACGGTTACTGATGGCGTAACATTCTATACGGTAAGCAATCTGAATGGAAGCAATCTCTCCATCGAAGAAGTTGCCTTGGACGATGTCGTAGCCAACAAACCTTACATCTTCAAGGCCAATGCTGCAGGCACGCTGACCTTCTCAGCTGAGAATACTACGGTTTATGCTGCTCCAAGCGAAGCGCCTACCAACGAGACCTCTTGCGGCGTCACCATCATCGGGTCTTACACCGAGATGGGCTCTTCGGGCAACGTGGCTACCGACCAGACAAACTACGACTACTATTACATCAACGGCGATAAGTTCTGGAAGGCCACAGGCACACTGGAGGTTAACGCCTACCGTGCTTACCTGCGTGTCGCTAAGACAGGCAATAACGCTAAGAGCCTGAATATTGAGCTCGATGGTGCTACTGGTATCAAGGCCGTCAGCAACGAGGCTTCTGCATCAGGTAATAATAATGCATACAACATCGCCGGTCAGCGAGTAGCACCGACAACGAAAGGCATAGTTGTCGTTAATGGCAGAAAGATAATCAACAAGTAACCCTCAAATAGCAAAACAGTTATGAAACGAACATATATCGCCCCTTCAGCAAAGACAATCTCTCTTAAGGCAAGCGCCATTCTCGCCGGAAGCCCTGATTACGGAGGTGAGAACAACGGCCATGGCGTATCACAATCAAAGCGCAGATACTCTGACATGGATGATGACGACGACGAATAGAATTCGCCTTCCACACCACTATTACAACAACAAGCCCAGGAGTCGTAAGATTCCTGGGCTTTATACGGTTATAATAAAGGTGGGTACTGTTACTCTCGGTGTCAAACACGACTATGATGAGTGGGTAGTAATGGGTAACTGGCAATTAACATAAGGTGGGTTCTATTAATTCCCACCGTATATATTATTAATTATCTGGGGGGTGACGTTTTGGCATCTTTGTGGCTCGGCATTTCGTCCCGTAGGCGAAAGCTCAGTTCAAACTGCAAGAACTTTCAGTTGCATAGCCCGCTATGCGCCTTCAAGATTCTTACACTTTGAATCTGAAAATATCACACAAATCTGCCAAAGCGAATTAATAGAACCCACCATAACCCACATTGAATAATCACCACACATCACATTGCTGACGCTCAAGACTTTCTTCGGGCGAAAGCGGAAGAGGCACGTTATTAACGCGGCAGTCAGTGAATGTGCAGTTACTGGTTTTGTAAAGATACCACGGACGGATAGCTTTCTCTATGATAAGATTACGGACATCGATATCTGCTATCGGTTCAGCAGAGTTTCCGTCGTAGTATATTCCGTAGTTCGCCGATGCCTTTGCATGCACGTTGTTAATGCGGAAGTTAGAGTATCGTGCAGGATAGTTTCCTCCCCGATAACCAAAGTAATTTGTCTCGAAGCGCAACACGGCACCTTGTACCGTAGCTATTGATATTGAGTCAATGAAGACATTCTCTATGTAACCGCCACGATCAAGGTTCGACTTGAAAAGCAACGCGTTCTTAACATTTCCTATTGTTACGTTCTTCATATAGACGTTCCTGACGCCCCCAGACATCTCAGAGCCTATGCACAAGCCGTTGCACTCGCTGTTGAAGTGGCAGTTGCGTATGATGATGTCCTCCGAAGGAATGCCTACACGCCGGCCATCGGCATCACGTCCCGACTTTATGGCTATGGCATCGTCACCCGTGCGGAATGTACAGTTCTCTATCAGCACACGCCGCGATGATTCGGGGTCGCAGCCATCGTTGTTTGGGAAGTGTGAGTCTATCGTGACGTTACGAACTATCACATCCTCGCAATAAAGCGGGTGAATGCACCAGAACGGACTGTCACGAAGCGTTATTCCGTCGATGAGAACCTGCTGGCAGTTGTTGAACTCAATGGCACACGGACGAAGATGAGCGTCCTTGCCGAAGATGCGCTCACCTACAGGAATAAGGCTGTCACCCATCTGCCGCAGACGTTCTACGTCTTGTTTTTCAGGAGTGTCGCCATGAGTGCCGTGGATGTTCTCCTTGAAGTCTGCGTTACCGCCCGGCATTCCCCAGCGTGACATTATCTTTCCGCCAGCAATGATGTCGGCTGTTCCCTCTCCACGGATGCAGATGTTATGCTGTCCGTAGGCATATATCATGGCATGACGGTTATAAAGCTCCGTACCTTCCCAGCGACTCAAGGCAGGAGGAAGGTATGCATCAGGATTATCGGTAAACATCAGCTTCGCTCCATCCTTTAAGTAAAGACACACATCACTCTTCATCTCTATAGGGCCATCCATCGTGTATGTTCCTTTTTCAACGGTAACAACACCTCCGCCTTCTGCCGAGCAAGTGTCAATAAGTCGTTGTAGCTCACGGCGACCAGATTCTGAAGGAAGAGTGTAGTTGCCGGTCATCTTCTTGAACGAAGCCTCGCGCACACTACCTGCAAGGAGTGACAGACGGCGTTCATCTGAGATATTCTTCAACGAAAGCTTCTCCTTGTTAAGTGTCTGTACGACCTTGCATATTGTGCCGTCCGCATTATAGAATAGAGAGTCGCAACATACATTACGCCTTACTCCGCAATGGTAATCAGGAGACAGCGTCCTGCTGATATCTGCCGTATGATAGAACAGATAGTCCTGCCCCTTGTATTTTACGATGGAGTGATGGTTTGTGCCGCTATTGACAGGATCAAGCAGGACACCTTGATAAGTGTAAGGGCCAAGAGGTGACTTTGCAGTACAATAGGCTATCTGTGACTCATGTCCACGGAACGGCCCGTCAGAGTATGACATATAATACACGCCGTTGCGCTTATGAACCCATACCGCCTCAAAGAAATCCTTTACACCTTTTATAATATGTACCTCTCCGTCATACGAAATCATGTCTTCGTTTAGTCGTATGCAACAAACGGTATTCTGTCCCATAAAGAGATAGGCCTGTCCGTCGTCATCAATAAAGACACAAGGATCAATGAAGTCGCGGTCGCAAACAACCCCAGGAGTATCGATTGATATCAGAGGATGCCCAAGCGGATCGTGGAAAGGTCCTGCGGGAGAGTCTCCTACGGCAACGCCAATATGACGCTTGTCTGTAGGATAATAAAGATAATACTTCCCGTTGCGGTAGATGCAGTCGGGAGCCCATGCGGCTGATTTTGCCCATGAGGTCTGAGTCAAGGGATTGAAGATGATTCCGTGGTCTGTCCAATGGACCATATCGGTTGTGCTGTACGCATGATAGTCCTCCATTGAGAAACTCACGGCATCGTCTCTGTCATGGCTTGGATACACCCACAAAGTGTCTCCAAAGACATGAGCCGACGGATCGGCCGTATAGGCATCAGTAATTATGGGGTTACCAGCCAGCTGTGCACTTAAGGCCAGAGGAAGAAACAGTTCTATAAAAAGCAGAATATGGCGCATAGGGCAATAGAGGTATTTGCAGTATTTTAGTGATGACAAAGATAAGTGGTTCGACAGAAACAGCATGGCTGATAGGACATGAAGGCATGTCTGTTGTATAAAATTTACTAGTAAATTTCATGCAAAAGATATTATGTTGGGACAAATTTACTAGCGAATTTTTCAAGAGACCTTATGTCATTGCAGTACAATCAACGAGAACGAAGATAACGTTAGTGTTGGCAAAGTCACATAAATCATGTAACTGTATGAATTAAGGTGGGTTCTATTAATTCCCACCGTAACATTAAACTAAGTTGTTGATAGTAACGTTTTGTCACCTTTCGGTATCTTTTCGGTTCAAACTGCCAACTCTTTCAGTCGTTATGCCCGCATAACTCCTTCAAGTAGTTGACACTTTGATCTCGAAAATAAACTCGAAATCTGGCAAAGCGAATTAACAGAACCCACCTTAAAGAATTACAAGTATGGAAGTATTAAGTATAGAAGTGAGAAGTTTTCAAGTAAGAAATGTGAAGATGTTTACATAAGCTGGCAATGCATATCTCACTTTTTACTTTTCACTTCTATACTTAATACTTCCTTACTTGAAAGATCTTAAATTCGTATTTCAATCGCGTACAGGTCAAAAACCTTACAGAGCCCGACAATATGTGGTTTGCTTCATCAGAGCACATGTATCAGGCTATACATGCAGAATCACTTACCTAACGGATGAGTTACATAATACCACCCTGGTTTTATGCCTGCAGGAATCTTTGCTGTTGTCAGCTGACAAGCATCACTCTCCTGACCATACCGGTTGACGGCAGTAACAGCATAGTACATCTGCCTCTTGGTCGGGACATTTATCTCTGTTGACAGGTAACGCGTAGCAAGAAGATTTTCTGCCTTGGTGATATCAACAGGACATTCATCAGACGCATAGATGTTATATGTAAGATAGTCGCCATCACTTCTGTCTATTGCACCTCGCCATGAAACATACGTGCCGACTGACTGATGATGTACACTGATGCTTCTTGGCGGCAATGGACGTGTCTGCCTGTTAGATGATATAGCAGGCGTTACTGACGGGTATCTGTCAAACTCCTGACAAACGAAGTCATACAGTCCTTGCAGATTACGGGTGAAGAAAGCAGAACGGAACATGCAGAATCCCATGCCTTGCTGACGCAGGACATACATTTCGCGGGTAATATCCTTGATGTTCCATTTGCCCTCATGCGGGTCAAGGAAGTATATTCCCAGGCCTGGCACCATGGCCTTTCCATAGCTTCCCTCCTGCCAATCGACGGCAAAGGGGTAGAAGTTATCACCACGGAAATACATCATCGGGAACTCCGCGTCCATCAAGCCAGTACGCATCCATTCCTTGGCATCCTGGAAGACACGGCTTCGGGCATTCCATCCGTGACTCCAGAAACGTGCGGTATCATCGTGTTTTCCTACTGGCGAACATGACATCTTAACCCATGGCTTCGCTTTCTTCACAGCATCATGAATAGCTGTTACGATACGAGTGATGTTCCGTCGGCCCTCTGATGCTGGCGGCAGCTTTGTCATCGACTCCGGATAACGGATATAGTCAAGGTGAATGCCGTCGATGTCATACCGACGTGTGATGTCAGCACAATAGCGAGCGAGATATGTCGCAACACGTCCGTCAGCAGGATTCATGTATCCCTCATCACCTATTTTAATAAGCATATCAGCATGTTGCTGACGCAGTTGCTTACATCCGTAGCCGTTCCATTTTCCTACAGGTATCGTAACGACCCACGCATGAAGTTCCATGCCACGCTTGTGACATTCGTCGATGGCATAAGCAAGCGCATCATAGCCAGGCGATTTGCCGGGGAATCCAGAAAGGCAGCCATCCCATGGCTCGCTGCCCGACTCTGTTGTTGATTGGAATATTGTTGTTGCACGGACACGTGTCTGGAGCAAGACAGTATTTATGTTAGCGCGATGCAACCTGTCAAGAATTGTCGTCAGCTCAGCCTTTTGCTTCTGTATGCTTGTTGCTGTCTGAGCATACGAGTGCGGCCAGTCAAGACCGCCTATCGTAGTAAGCCACACAGCACGCGTCTCTGTCTTCGGATAATTAACAGCAAAGGTACTGATACTCATGCCGAGCATCAGTACCAATATAATATGTCGGAATTTATTCAACAGCTATTATGAAGTTTTTATTACGAATTGTGTATCGTGTTTTTATTAATTACGTATCGTGTTTTTATTAAATAAGCCTCGTGTTTTTATTAATTATGCATTATTAATTATGCATTATGAATTAAATTATGCATTATGCATTACGAATTATGCATTACCTAAATTCTCTTCAGAATCTCCAGCAGATGATCCCATACAATCTGAACGGTAGGTATCAGCAGACGCTCTTCCGGTGTATGAACACCTCTTAAGGTTGGTCCCATGCTGACCATGTCAAGGTTAGGATAACGCTCAGAGAAAAGGCCACACTCCAGTCCGGCATGAATGCCGATAACCTTCGGCTCGCGTCCGAACAGCTCACGGTATGTCTGCGACGTAATGTCAACAAGATGACTGTTGGCACGTGGTTGCCATGCAGGATAACCATCTCCCTGTTCAACCTCAGCACCGGCAAGTTCGAAGCATGCCTTTACCGTTGCTGCCATATTCTCACGTTGCGACATGACATTAGAACGCTGCGATGTAACAATCTCAATGACAGAGCCATTTGAATGAACGCTTGCAAGATTGCTTGATGTCTCTACAAGCCATGACAGCTCCTCGTCCTGACACATAGCAAACACTCCATTATCAACAGCCTGAAGAGCATAGACAAGGCGGCGTGTGAGATCGGCACTATAGACATCAGTTGCATCGGCCGACGACATTGTCATCTCTATCGAAGGCTCTGTGGCATGAAACTCCTCAGCTACCTCCGATGCGAAGATGTTCCATGCAGCCTTGACGTCCTCCTTCTTTGCTGATGGCACACAGAACACTACTTTGCCCTCGCGAGGAATAGCGTTGTGCGCTTTGCCTGCGTTAATATCAGCAAGGTAGAGAGGCATCTGCTGCATCTGCTTGAATAGGAAACGTGCAATAATCTTTATCGAGTTGGCATGCTTCTTGTTTATATCATCGCCCGAATGTCCTCCGAGCAAGCCCTTTACGTCTGCCTCCATAAAGAACATTCCGGCAGGTGCTGACTCCTTCTGTCCTTTGAAACGTGCTGCTGTATTGACACCACCAGCACACGAGATAAAGAATTGTCCTTCATCTTCTGAGTCAAGGTTGATGAGATAGTCTCCATTCATAAACCCAGCTTTCATACCGGCAGCACCTGTAAGGCCTGTCTCCTCATCGCGAGTGAATACACATTCTATCGGACCATGCTCTATATCGTCCGAGCGGAGAAGCGCGAGCTCCATAGCACAGCCAATGCCGTCATCAGCACCCAGTGTAGTACGGTCGGCTTTCAGCCATTCACCGTCGATATATGTCTCAATAGGATCGTTGTCAAAGTCAATATCCTTGCCGGCAACACTCTCACAGACCATATCCATGTGTGACTGCAGAATGACCGTCGGTTTATTCTCCATGCCAGGAGTTGCCGGCTTGCGTATTACTACGTTACCTGTCTCATCGACAACAGTCTCAAGGCCGAGCTCCTCTCCAACACCTCTAAGATATGCAATTATTTTCTCTTCATGCTTCGATGGACGTGGAATTTCATTGATTTTAGCGAATTCATCAAAGACAATTTGCGGTTTTAATTCTTTTTTAGTCATTATTAGTAATTAAAAAATAGGTAATACGAAAGATTTTTACTAACTTTGCACCCGATTTAGTGCCATAATGGGTGCAAAGTTATAAAAAAATGATTAAAACATTGCTCTTTTCGGTGTTAATAATTGCTATATGCATGATATTTTTAGGCATCAAAGTACTTCTGAAGCCTAAAGGAGAGTTCACGTCTATGCATATCCACGACTCGCAGGCGATGAAGGACCGTGGAATACATTGTGTTCTCGATCAGGACCGTGAAGACCGCGAGAGGAGCATCATGAAGTGAGGAGTTAGGGGTTAGGAGTTAGGAGTTAGGAGTTAGAAGTTAGGAGTTAGGAGTTTTGATAAAATAAAGATAAATAAATATAACATACAAAATTATGAAGAAGAACATTTTATGCGCAGCCATCGTTGCTGCCTTCGCTGTTGCCGGTATGACATCATGCGACAAGTCAAAGAGTGCTGACGAGCAGCCTGCACAGGCTCAGAATGCTCCTGCAGAGCTCAAGATTGCCTATGTAGAGGTTGACTCTATCATGACACAGTATCAGTTCTGCAAGGACTATACAGAGATTCTGAAGAAGAAGGGTCAGAACATTGAGGCTACAATCCAGCAGAAGGGTCAGGCTCTTCAGACAGCAGCCAACAACTTCCAGGCTAAGATTCAGCAGAACGCCTACACACGTGAGCAGGCACAGGCCATCCAGGCTTCGCTTCAGAAGCAGAACAACGACCTTCAGGGTCTTCAGCAGCGTCTCGGTGCTGAGTTCCAGGAAGAGCAGGACAGCTACAACAAGGCTCTCCACGACTCTATCAGCAGCTACCTCAACCGCTACAACAAGGACAAGAAGTATTCAATCATCTTCTCTAAGTCAGGTGACAATCTGCTCTACTGCGACAAGGCATACGACGTAACAAAGGAAGTCATCGCTGGCCTCAACAAGGCATATAAGCCATCGACAGCCATCAAGAAGGATGCTGCTCAGACAAAGGCACAGACAAAAAAGTAACAGGCAGAAGTTTTCCAGCCTTCACTCCCTAAGGTATTGAAACACACAGATTAGGGAGCACTTCATACTTCATGACTTGAAATATAGTTATGTATCTCATGTATGGAGGTGAAAGAGCAACCTTCTATTCGCCAAAAACATCAATCAAGGGGTCAGACCCCTTGATTGATGTTTTTGGCG
>R03__coassemble_1043_pt1 | contig 13837 bp, 13 predicted proteins | sample R03__metabat2_low_PE_024 | metagenome-assembled genome bin R03 | reverse complement strand
ATTTATAATGTAATTATAATAACCCACTAATATAAACACAGATTGTAACAATGGAAAAAAGCGCATTGCAGATTGCACGTGCTGCCTATCAGCCAAAGCTCCCAGTAGCTTTGCGTGGCGCATTGAAGGCTGTTGAGGGTGAACCAACACAGTCAGTTGCTGATCAGGAAGAGGTAGAGCAGCTCTTCCCTAACACCTATGGTATGCCTTACCTGAAGTTTGAACCTGTTGATGAGGCTCCTGCTTCATTGAAGCTCAACGTCGGTGTTATTCTCTCAGGTGGTCAGGCTCCTGGTGGTCACAATGTTATCTCTGGTCTCTTCGATGGTATCAAGAAGCTTAACAAGGACAACAAGCTCTATGGCTTCATCCTTGGTCCTGGTGGCCTTGTTGACCACAACTACATGGAGCTGACAGCTGACATTATCGACGAATATCGTAACACAGGCGGCTTCGACATCATCGGTTCGGGACGTACAAAGCTCGAGAAGAAGGAGCAGTTCGATAAGGGTCTTGAGATTCTTCAGGCTCTCGACATCAAGGCTCTCGTAATCATCGGCGGTGACGACTCTAATACTAACGCATGCGTTCTTGCAGAGTACTACAAGGCTATCAATGCCGGTGTACAGGTCATCGGTTGTCCTAAGACTATCGACGGCGACCTTAAGAACTCTGAAATCGAGGCTTCGTTCGGCTTCGATACAGCAACAAAGGTTTACTCAGAGGTTATCGGCAACATCATGCGTGACTGTAATTCTGCTAAGAAATACTGGCACTTCATAAAGCTGATGGGTCGTTCTGCATCACACGTTACTCTTGAGTGCGCTCTTCAGACTCGTCCTAACGTAACTCTCATTGGTGAGGAGGTTGAGGCAAAGAATCAGACTCTCGACGATATCGTTACTTACATCGCAGAGTGTGTTACTGACCGTGCCAACCGTGGCATGAACTATGGCGTCTGCCTCGTGCCAGAAGGACTTATCGAGTTTATACCTGCTATCAAGAAGCTTATCTCTGAGCTGAACGATATGCTCGCAGCTAACCAGGCTGACTTCGACCTTGTTGCCGATGACAAGAAGATTGACTACGTCCTCGCACACCTCTCTGACGAGAATGCAGCTATCTTCCGTTCACTCCCTCTCTCTGTATCACGCCAGCTCGCTCTTGAGCGTGACCCACACGGAAACGTACAGGTTTCTCTCATCGAGACAGAGCAGCTCCTCGCTGAGATGGTAGGCAAGAAGCTTGCACAGTGGAAGAAGGACGGCATCTATACAGGTAAGTTCGCTACACAGCACCACTTCTTCGGTTACGAGGGACGTTGCGCTGCGCCTTCTAACTGGGATGCTGACTACTGCTATTCACTCGGCTTCAATGCTTCAATGCTTATCGCAGCAGGTAAGACAGGCTACATGTCATCTATCAAGAATACCTTCAAGCCTGCTGATGAGTGGATCGCTGGTGGTATTCCAATCACTATGATGATGAACATGGAGAAGCGTAACGGCGAGATGAAGCCTGTTATCAAGAAGGCTCTCGTTGAGCTCTCAGGCGAACCTTACAAGTACTTCGTACGTCATCGTACAGAGTGGGCTCGCGAGACTTGCTATGTATATCCAGGTCCTATCCAGTACTTCGGTCCTGCAGAGGTCTGCGATCAGCCAACAAAGACTCTCCAGCTCGAGCAGGAGTAAATCACTTGTGGTTTAGATGTTGACGGCTTGGCTGTCCTTGTCTATACTCTGTTGCTTGTAGAGTATGGCAAACATCTGAGTTACAGACATCTAAACAATAATTTATGAAGAAAACCTCAAAACGTACTACTGTACATAGGAGACATAAAAACTTGCTCAGCCGCCACCCTAAATGGGTGTGGTGGCTGGGCGGTTTCGTTGTTGTCGCCTTGTATATCTGGGCATTCTGGGCATTCTTCGTTTCACCTACATCCTTCCGTTGGTTAGCTCTCTATGGTGACAAGAACTACCCAGAGGGGTATGAGATACAAGGCATTGATGTCTCACACTATCAAGGTGATATAGATTGGGATGAGCTTCGCGGAGCAACGATAAACAAATGTCCGGTGCGATTTGTACTTATAAAATCCACCGAAGGATCAAGCTTCGTTGACGAGAACTTCGACGAGAACTTCTATCAGGCTCGTGAGCACGGCTTCATACGTGGAGCATACCATTTCTACAGCCTCAAGACACCAGCACGCACGCAGGCTCAGTTCTTCCTTGACAAAGTTCCTCTTGAGGAAGGTGACTTACCGCCAATCCTTGACGTAGAGCACAAACCAAAGGACAAAAGTACCGAAGATTTCCAGCGCGACGTACTGACATGGTTGCATGTTGTAGAGGATAAATATCACGTTAAGCCCATCATATACACCTATTATAAATTTAAAGAGCGATATCTTGCTGACGCTCGCTTTGATGACTACCCTTACTGGATTGCTCATTACTATGTTGACCGGATGGAATACAAAGGAAAATGGAAATTCTGGCAACATACTGATGCCGGCCATCTATCAGGCATAGAGGGTGAGGTTGACTTCGATATCTATAATGGCTCGTTCTATGACCTGCAGAAACTCTGCCTGCAATAGAACGTGTTCTGCGAATTACAGATTCCGAGCCACTTGATTTGCTTGTCCCTTCATAATACCGTCATCTCTTTATATAAAGTAACTAATTGATTCATAATTACAAAAGGAAGCGATGTAATTCGTGCCTTGTGATTAGTAATTAATTATGATTGACTATTCTCTCTTTCATAACAAGACAGCAGCTTACTACACACTTGGATGTAAACTGAACTTCGCTGAGACCTCAACATTTGCTGAGATGCTCAGCCAACTTGGCGTGCATACTGCCGAAAAGGGAGAGAATGCTGACATCTGCCTGATAAATACGTGCTCGGTAACTGAGGTTGCTGACCATAAATGCAGACAGCAGATACATAAGATGGTACGGAACCATCCTAACGCCTTTGTCGTCGTTACGGGATGCTACGCACAGCTGAAGCCGCAGAATATAGCTGAAATACCGGGCGTTAACCTTGTGCTCGGCTCAAACGAAAAGGCTGACCTCGTTCAGTATCTTAACGATGCATGGCTTAATCAGCTGTCGTCAGTTTCAGATGAACTGCAAGACGGCTCTGCAACATCATCCACTAAGCATGCATGCGCCACATGTCACAGCGTAAAGACCAAGGATATCAAATCGTTTGCACCATCATGTTCGCGGGGTAATCGTACACGCTATTTCCTTAAGGTTCAGGACGGATGTAACTATTATTGTACCTATTGCACCATCCCTTATGCACGTGGAAACTCCAGGAATCCCTCCATCGCATCGCTTGTAGCTCAGGCAGAAGACGTTGCCGCTAAAGGGGGCAAGGAGATTGTCTTGACAGGTGTAAACATAGGCGACTTCGGACAGACAACGGGTGAGTCATTCTATGACCTTGTACGTGCACTCGACGGCGTTGAAGGGATACAGCGCTTCCGCATCTCAAGCATAGAACCTAACCTTCTTACTGATGAACTAATCGAGTATTGTGCACATTCACGCGCCTTCATGCCGCACTTCCATATACCACTACAGTCAGGAAGTAACGATGTGCTGAAACTTATGCACCGACGCTATGATACATCACTATTCAGACACAAAATAGAATTAATAAAAGAGAAGATGCCCGACGCATTCATCGGGGTGGATGTTATGGTAGGTTGTCGAGGCGAGACACCAGAATGCTTTGAGGAATGTTATAATTTCCTGGCTTCGCTTGATGTTCAACAGTTGCATGTGTTCCCCTACTCTGAGCGTCCAGGGACAGCAGCCCTGAATATTCCATACGTCGTTGATGACCGTGAGAAGAAGCTCCGCTCACAGCGACTCCTTCAATTGTCAGACGCCAAGACACATGCGTTCTATGAGAAGTATATAGGCTGTGACATGGATGTCCTCATGGAAAAGGCTCAGAAAGGTAGGGCTATGCATGGCTTCACACGTAATTACATACGTGTAGAGATTCCTGCCGCAATAGCTAAAGACGAATATGACAATGAGATAATACGCCTTCACCTGACAAATTTCAATCACGACAAATCAGCGATAAAAGCAACTGTAATATGAAGACTGCAGTTATAATACTCAATTGGAATGGTGCACGCATGTTGCAGAAGTTCTTGCCTTCGGTTGTAGAAAACACTCCCGAAGCTGAAATCATTGTCGCTGACAACGGTTCAACAGACAGCTCGTTGGAACTGTTGAAAGAGCAATTCCCTAATGTCCGGACCATCATCCTTGACCGTAACTACGGCTTCGCCGAAGGATATAACCTTGCTATAGATGCTGTGGATAATGAGTATGTCGTGTTGTTGAATAGTGATGTTGAGGTACCTGAAGGTTGGCTAACCCCGCTCATTACATATATGGACTCTAACATAGATGTCGCTGCATGCCAGCCTAAACTTCTGGCTTACAATGACAAGACAATGTTTGAATACGCAGGCGCTGCCGGCGGATTCATAGATCGTTACGGGTATCCTTTCTGTCGTGGACGAATATTCAGTAGCGTAGAGCATGATGACGGACAATATAATAAGGTGAAGGATGTTCACTGGGCAACAGGCGCATGTATGCTCGTCAGACGAGACGTGTATAAACAGCTCGGAGGATTGGATGCCCGCTTCTTTGCTCATAACGAGGAGATAGACCTCTGTTGGCGCATGCGTCTTAAAGGCTATCGAGTGGTGTGTATCCCTGACAGTAAGGTGTATCATGTCGGAGGGGGTACTTTGCCGCAAGGTAATCCACGAAAGACATACCTCAACTTCCGCAATAATTTAACAATGCTTTATAAGAATCTGCCGGAAAGAGACTTAAGACGTGTCATGCGTTGGCGGAGATTGCTGGACATGATAGCTATGGCACAATCGCTGGCAAAGTGTAATGTTGCTGATGTGAAGGCTATAATCAAGGCACGCCGAGATTTTAAGGCATGGAAGACAGAGTACGCACCGATTCGAGAAGCTATTCAACAAGATGCCGCTTCAACAAGTCTGCTCATGCCATATTCAATACTATGGCATTACTTCGTAAGGCATAAAAAACACTATTCTGACCTTCCTGATGCCTGACAATTAACATGCAAATGGAGTGGCTGCACAGGTGCAGATTCCAACTCGTAGCACTTAAGGATTGTAAGTGCTACCAATGACCGCCCAAGAAGTATTGAATGACCGCCCAAGATGCTACCAATGACGGGCCAAGAAGCTACCGATTGGTTTTCTAACAAATATTAACAAAAACTGTAAGCAAATTGTGTTAAAAACTTCCGAATTGTAAGTAAATGGGGCGAAATGCATAAGATGTATTGTTTCTGAAAAATTAATCTTTATACAAAATATGTCAAAGTCAAAGTTCTTCATATTCATTATCCTCTGTAATATCTTATGTTTCATAAGCTGTTCGTCTGACAAGAAGTCTGACGCGCAACATGGTAAGTATAAAGATACAATATATGTAGCAGTCACCCCAACATTCGACTGTCTGCCAATAATCATTGCCAAAGAAGCTGGTGTGTCTGACTCTCGAGACCATAACATAATAATCAAATATTTCAATTCTAAGAGTGACTGCGATACCGCACTCGCCGGTGGCTCCGTGTCTGCTATCTTCACAGATTATATGCATGCTGCCCGTCTTAAGGAAAATTGGAAGGAAATGGTACGTCAGAGAAGAGGTAAGAAGGCAAAGCCAGACTCACTGTCTATCTTTCAGCATGATAATCTGCAATTGTGCCTCCTTACTAACTTCAAGGCTCGTATCAATGAAGCAAAGCAACTGACAGACAAGATGATAGCTCTTGAACGAAAAAGCCCCGAGGCATTGGTCGCACAACATGTCTTGGACTCTGTACATCTGTCAGGCGATAAGACATTCTTGATAAACGTTCAGAGTTATCCTGTCCGCAAGAATATGCTGTTCAACAATATAATGGATGCTGTGGTGTTACCTGAGCCGTATGCGGCTGAGGCCCGAAAGGCAGGACATAAGTCCATATACTCAACATCACGTATGGACGACAAACCGTTTGGAAATATGGTAGCAACACGACATGTTGCTGTCATTAAGCATATGTATAATCTCGGTTGCCATGCTTTAAACTCAACAGACATACATAACTACGACTCCATTCTTATCAAAAATCTTGGCGTTTCAAAAGGTGATATTACTGCAATAATAAAGCAGAAGTTTACACCTATTAAGTAATAAATTGACTATTTTGGCAGATTATTGTAAAAAAGTTATCAAAAAATTTTCTTGATTTAAATTTATTTGTTAACTTTGCATGCGAAAGTATGGGTTTATTTAATACTATATACCTTATTTATATACTAACGACTTGTTAACTAAACATACATAATATCTAAAAACCAAAAGCTTATGTCACAGATTAGTGGACACATCTCTCAGATTATCGGTCCTGTTATTGACGTCTATTTTGACACCAAAGGACTTGACCCTGAGAAGGTGCTGCCAAAAATTCATGACGCTCTAAAGGTGAAACGACCTGATGGCTCTGACCTTATCATTGAGGTTCAGCAGCATATCGGCGAGGATACTGTGCGCACCGTCGCTATGGATAATACCGACGGATTGCAACGCGGACTCGAAGTGACACCAACAGGTGCGCCTATTGTCATGCCTGCAGGTGAACAGCTCAAGGGCCGTATGCTTAATGTGATAGGCAACCCTATTGACGGCATGAAGACACTTTCACAGGAGGGAGCTTACCCTATCCACCGTGAAGCACCTAAGTTCGAGGAACTCTCTACTTCAAAAGAGATGCTCGCTACGGGTATCAAAGTCATCGACCTTCTTGAACCTTACCTCAAAGGTGGTAAGATCGGACTCTTCGGAGGTGCCGGCGTCGGTAAGACCGTGCTCATCATGGAACTTATCAACAACATTGCCAAAGGCCATAACGGATTTTCTGTCTTCGCCGGCGTTGGTGAGCGTACCCGTGAGGGTAACGACCTGATACGCGAGATGATAGAGTCTGGCGTTATCAAGTATGGCGATAAATTCAAGGAAGCCATGGCCGAAGGAAAGTGGGACCTCTCTCTCGTTGACCCTGAGGAACTCAAGAAATCACAGGCAACACTTGTCTATGGACAGATGAACGAGCCACCAGGCGCACGTGCTTCTGTAGCACTCTCGGGACTTACTGTAGCTGAGGAATTCCGTGATCAGGGTGGTGACATCCTCTTCTTCATCGATAACATCTTCCGTTTCACTCAGGCTGGTTCTGAGGTGTCTGCTCTTCTCGGACGTATGCCTTCAGCTGTAGGTTATCAGCCAACTCTGGCTTCAGAGATGGGCTCTATGCAGGAGCGTATTACATCTACAAAGACAGGTTCTATCACATCAGTACAGGCTGTCTATGTGCCTGCTGATGACTTGACGGACCCTGCTCCTGCTACAACATTTACGCACCTCGATGCTACGACAGAGTTGTCACGTAACATCGCACAGCTCGGTATCTATCCTGCCGTTGATCCACTGGGATCAACATCACGTATCCTTGATCCGCTGATTGTCGGCAAGGCTCACTATGATTGTGCACAGCGTGTTAAGCAGATACTGCAGCGTTACAAGGAACTACAGGACATCATCGCCATCCTCGGTATGGATGAGCTCTCTGACGAGGATAAGCAGACGGTTAACCGCGCACGTCGTGTACAGCGATATCTCTCTCAGCCATTCACTGTTGCTGAACAGTTCACGGGCGTTAAGGGTGAGATGGTAAGCATCGAAGATACTATCCGTGGCTTTAACATGATTCTTGATGGTGAACTGGACGATCTGCCAGAACAGGCATTCCTCAACGTGGGTACTATCGAACAGGCCATAGAGAAGGGTAAGAAACTCCTTGCTCAGGCACAGGGATAAACAAATTATCGAATTAACAAAATAACGAATTAGCAAATTATGATATGCTAAAGTAATCATAATTCGTGAGTTTGTAAATTCGTAAATTAGTAAATTCGAAATTATGCTTACATTAAAGATAATCTCTCCTGAGAAGATAATATACGACGGCTCTGCCGAAAGTGTCAAAGTACCAGGTGTTGTCGGTGAGTTTGAGATTCTCAACAACCATGCTCCTATCATCTCTGCTTTGCAGAAAGGTGTTGTAGAGTATGAAACAAAGGAAGGCAAGACACAGGTGCAGATTACACGTGGATTCGTTGAGGTACAGAAGAATCTTGTCAACGTATGTGTTGAGGTAACTGAATGATATGCTGACAACTCTGCTGATAGTGACTTTACTGCTGCATGCCATACTGACCGGAGGCTCCATAGCAATATGGAACACCGTGCGCAAGTCAACACCAGAGTATCTGCCTAAGGTGTTCTTCGCAACAATGGCAATACGCTTGTTAACATCATTAGGCGTCTTCGCAGCAGCATTGCTGCTTATCCACAACGACAGAGAGCAGGTAATCTTCTTCACTGTGATTTTCATCGTGATATACTTGCTCCTGCTTATCTTCGATACGATGTACTTCTATTGTTCATCAAAAAAGAATTAATAATAATTGACTATAGAGAAACTGAATGTATAGACAAATAATTAATTAATGGGTTTATATCAATAATTAATGGGTTTATATTAAAACGTACCCTATAGTCTATGTTTGAATTACAATGAAATATCTCAAATCCATATTACTCATCTTTGCAGTAGTCTTTGCTGCTGCTCCAGCCTTTGCACAAGAGGCTGGTGAGGAGAAGGAGGGCATAAGCCTTAAGGAGATATTGTTTGGACACGTGCAGGATTCATACCAGTGGCACATCACCGACATCGGCGGTGAGCCCGTGGTGATTCCTCTGCCGATGATTTTCTACAGCCAGAACAGCGGCTTCCATGTTATGTGCAGTTCTTCGTTCGCACATGAACCAGATGCCAATATGCTTCGTCAGGGACCTGATGGATTTTATATCCAGGGCGCTGAGGACGAGAAAGGACAGGTTGTAGAGCAAGTCAACGGACAGTTACAGCCAGTTTGCTTCGACATATCCATCACGAAGCAAGTCTGCGTGCTCTTCATTGACGCAATCATCCTGCTCCTTTGCATTCTCATTCCGGCACGCTGGTGTAAGAAGCACAAGGTTGATGATCCTGCGCCAAAGGGATTCACTGGTCTCATGCACATGTTCATCATGTCTATTTACAACGACCTCATAAAATCTACGCTTGGAGAAAAGGCCGACAAGTACGCACCATATCTGCTTACCTGTTTCTTCTTTATCTTCTTTGCCAACCTTATGGGTGTCGTTCCATTCCCTCCTGGTGGTGGTAACATCACGGGCAATGTTGCCGTAACGGCATTCCTTGCTCTATGTACGTTCCTCATCACCAACGTGACAGGCAATGGACACTACTGGCGCGAGATATTCTGGCCAGAGGTACCAACATGGCTGAAATGCCCAGTACCTCTCATGCCAGTCATCGAGCTCTTCGGTGTATTCATCAAACCTGTTGTGCTTTGCGTCCGACTCTTTGCCAACATGTTGGCAGGTCATGCCATAGCAATATCTCTCTCATGCATGATATTCATCATGTTTGCGTTAGGAGGATTCATGGGTAATCTCCTCGGAGGTATCATAACTCCGGTGAGTGTCTTCATGAGCATCTTCATGATGTTCCTTGAACTCCTTGTATGCTATATCCAGGCAATGGTGTTCACACTCCTAAGTGCTATATATATAAATATGTCACATGCTACTCATGAATAACTCTTCGTGCTTACATGGCTGATATATTCATTCCTAATTAATAATACAAAAAAACAATAACTTAAAATCTAAAAAATTATGACAAGTTTAGCAATTCTTTTGGCAGCCGACGCACTCGCAAAGCTCGGTGCTACAGTAGGTGGTGGTCTCGCAGTAATCGGTGCTGGTATTGGTATCGGTAAAATCGGTGGTCAGGCAATGGACGCTATGGCACGCCAGCCAGAGATGCACTCAAAGCTCCAGTCATCAATGATTGTTGCTGCCGCTCTCGTCGAGGGTGCTACATTCTTCACTCTGATTATCTCTATTCTTGCTCTCTTCGTATAATATCCAGTCTCATCTGGTATAATAACAGTAAATTATGTCATTAATCACGCCGGACTTTGGTCTCTTCTTTTGGATGACCGTCGTCTTCCTATGTGTGCTCGGCATACTTTGGAAGTTTGGATTCCCTGTCATCGTTAACATGGTTAACGAGCGCAAGGAGTTTATTGATGGCTCCCTCAAAAAGGCTCATGAAGCTGCTGAGAAGTTGGCCAACATACAGAAGGAAGGCGAGGCACTGCTGCAACAGGCCCGTGAGAATTCCTCTGCCATCATAAAGGAGGGCAAGGCAACTCATGATGCTGTTGTTTCAAAGGCTGAAGCTGATGCACGTGAACAGGCTAACAAGCTCATCACAGAGGCAAAGGCTTCAATAGAAGCAGAGAAGGCTGCTGCTATCCGCGAGATTCGCTCACAGGTGGCAGAGCTCTCTGTTCAGATTGCCGAGAAAGTGGTTCGCCAGAATCTGAGCAACGACAAAGCTCAGATGGAATTGATTGACAAACTGTTGGATGAGGTCTCTGTTGAAAAGTAATGCAGGTCTTTGGTGTTTGATGCTTGGTGTTAGCTGATTACAGCAAGTCTGTCGTTTAGCCATCACCCACCACCCACCACCCAAATACTGTAAGATTATGGATATAGGAGTAATATCAGTCAGATACGCCCGCGCCCTGCTCAAAGGCAGTACAGAGTTGTCAGTTGAGGACGCTGTCTATCAGGAGATGCAGACACTCGCTAAGAGTTACATCGACGTTCCTGATCTGCGCCATACTGTTGACAATCCAATGATACCACGCGAGACAAAAGCCGAGCTGCTGAAGGCTGCTGCCGGAGGTAGTGTAAGCGACATTACATCTCGTCTTATCAGTTTGATACTTGTTGAGGGGCGTGAGAAGGTGATGCAGTTCATCGCCAACTCATACGTTACACTTTATCGTCAACAGAAGAATATCATCCGCGGGAAACTTACGACTGCCGTCGCCGTGTCTGATGCCACAGAGCAGAAGATGCGCAAGATGGTGGAGAGTAATACCAACGGAACTGTTGAGTTTGAGACAGAAGTCAACCCTGATATAATAGGTGGCTTCATCCTTGAGTATGATACATATCGCATGGATGCCAGCGTAAAATCTCAACTTAACAATATTCTTAAGAAATTGGCATGAGCTTCTTGAGCCTTAGATTTCCTAATGTATCTAAGCTTATAGAATACTTGCCAACTTAACAATTAAAATAAAACAAAATGTCAGATAAAATCAAACCAAGCGAAGTCTCTGAGGTACTCTTGCAGCAACTCAAAGGCATAGGTGGCGGTCAGGATTTTGATGAAGTAGGTACAGTGCTTACAGTCAATGACGGTGTTGCACGTATCTATGGCCTTCGCAATGCAGAGGCCAATGAGCTTCTTGAATTCGAGAACGGCACTATGGCCATCGTGATGAACCTTGAGGAAGACAATGTAGGTTGTGTGCTTCTCGGTTCCACAAGTGGTATCAAAGAGGGAATGAAGGTTAAGCGCACAAAGCGTATTGCCTCTATTCGCGTCAACGATAATATGCTTGGTCGTGTCATCAATCCTATCGGCCAGGCTATTGATGGACAAGGTGACATCGACCTTACTGACGCATATGAGATGCCTCTGGACCGTAAGGCTCCAGGCGTTATTTATCGTCAGCCAGTAAAGCAGCCACTGCAGACAGGTCTCAAGGCTGTTGATTCAATGATTCCAATTGGTCGTGGTCAGCGTGAGCTTATCATTGGTGACCGTCAGACCGGTAAGACAGCCATTGCTGTCGACACTATCATTAATCAGAAGTCATTCTACGAGGCAGGCAAGCCAGTGTATTGCATCTATGTCGCTATTGGACAGAAAGCATCAACAGTAGCTGCCCTTGTTCAAAACCTCAAGGAGCATGGCGCAATGCCATACACCATCATTGTCGCAGCAACAGCATCTGATCCTGCTGCTATGCAGTACTATGCACCTTTCGCAGGCGCTGCCATAGGTGAGTATTTCCGCGACCGTGGTGAGCATGCACTTGTTGTCTATGATGACCTCTCAAAGCAGGCTGTTGCCTATCGTGAGGTATCACTTATCCTTCGCCGTCCTTCTGGACGTGAGGCATATCCTGGTGATGTCTTCTATCTCCACTCACGTCTCCTCGAGCGCGCTGCCAAGATTAACGAGCAGCAAGAGGTTGCTGAGCAGATGAACGATCTCCCTGCATGTCTTAAGGGCAAGGTGAAAGGTGGTGGCTCGCTAACAGCACTTCCTATCATTGAGACACAGGCCGGCGATGTGTCAGCCTATATCCCAACCAACGTTATCTCTATCACCGATGGCCAGATATATCTTGAGTCTGACCTCTTCAACCAGGGCTTCCGTCCAGCTATCAACGTAGGTATCTCTGTATCTCGTGTAGGTGGTTCGGCACAGATAAAGTCAATGAAGAAGGTTGCAGGTACCCTTAAGATTGATCAGGCACAGTATCGTGAGCTTGAGTCTTTCTCTAAGTTCTCAAGCGATATGGATGCTGTAACAGCGATGACTCTTGATCGTGGTCGTAAGAACAACCAGCTCCTCATCCAGGCTCAGTATAGCCCAATGCCTGTCGGCGAGCAGATAGCCATTCTCTACTGCGGAACCCATGGACTTATGGCACCTGTTGCTGTTGACCGTGTTCGCGAGTGTCAGGACCAGTTCCTCGATGTTATGCGCACACAACATCAGGATGTCCTCGACCTTCTTGGCTCAGGAAAGATTGATGACAACGCTACAAAGGTTATAGAGGACACAATGGCGGGTGTTGCCGGTTCTTTCAAATAAGGCGAGGTGAAATAATTATTAATCATCCATCATTCATTATTAATTAATTTTGCCTATGGCTTCATTGAAGGAAATAAAAAATCGAATTGCCTCCGTTCAGAGCACTCGTAAGATAACGAGTGCCATGAAGATGGTTGCCAGTTCGAAGCTTCACCACGCTCAGGTTATGATAGAGAATATGCTTCCTTACGAGAGTTTGCTGGAGCATATCCTCAAAACATTCCTTGCAAGTGAGGCTGATGCAAAGACAGTATTCTCTGAGGTGCGTCAGGTAAAGAAGGTTGCGATAATTGCGTACAGTTCAAACAGTTCACTCTGTGGCGGTTTCAACTCCAATGTTATCAAGACCCTTATGAAGACTGTTGAAGAATATAAGGCAAAAGGTATTTCCGATGAGAACATCCTTGTCTACCCTATCGGCCGTAAGGTAGCCGAAAAGGTAGCAAAGATGGGACTGAAAGCCGCAGGAGAGTATAGTGGGCTCTGCGATCATCCAAATGCTCAGCAATGTCTTGAGGTTGCACAGAGTGCCGCTAACTTATTTGCTTCGGGTGAGGTTGATAGGGTTGAACTTATCTACCATCATTTCAAGAGTGCCGGCTCTCAGATTCTCACACACCGTCAGTTACTGCCAATTGACATAGCTGATGTAGATTTTACCAGCGAGAAAGGTCGTGACTTGAAGTCAACAATAGCAACGGCTGAGAGTCAGGAGTATCTCCGTCAGAATGGTCAGGAACATCATGTTGAAGATAAGGCAGAGAAGCCACTCAACGATAACTTCATTGTTGAGCCAGACATGGATACCGTATTGGGCAAGTTAATCCCCCAGTATTTTGCCCTTCAGGTATATACTGCACTCCTTGACAGC
>R03__coassemble_1039_pt1 | contig 13859 bp, 7 predicted proteins | sample R03__metabat2_low_PE_024 | metagenome-assembled genome bin R03 | reverse complement strand
CCCACAAAGTTACAACAAATTATTTAGATAGGTCAATCATTAAAGCACAAAAAGTGTTAAATACATTATTATATTATTTATGACATCAAAATAAATTAGTAACTTTGCATCCCGAAACCGACAATATCATTTTAAGTTTTGATTAAACACATTATTTAATAAATAGGTATGAAGAAAACAAATTTATTTCTGGCAGCATTATTGGCTGTTGCCATGACGTCGTGTGGCGGTGGGCAGCAGGGCAAGCCAGACTTCAGCGACAACGAGTTCGCTGTACGTACTATCGGCGGAAGCAATGCCGATCTGCAGACAACATACCCAGCAACAATCAAGGGTATTCAGGATGTTGAGATACGTCCGAAAGTTCAGGGTTTCATAACAAAGGTTTGTGTTAAGGAAGGTCAGCACGTTGCCGCCGGACAGACACTGTTCACACTCGACAACGTAACATTCCTCGCTGCTGTCAATCAGGCAAAGGCAGGCATCCAGTCGGCACAGACACAGGTGAATACAGCTAAGCTGACATACGACAACGCAAAGGAACTCTTTGCGAAGAACGTCATCGGTCAGTACGAACTCGACACACGTAAGAACTCCTATGAGGCAGCTCTTGCCGGTCTTGCACAGGCAAAGGCCAACTATGTCAACGCAAAGCAGAACCTCGACTTCTGTAACGTTACTGCTCCATGTGCCGGCGTTGTCGGTTCACTGCCATATAAGGTGGGCGCTCTTGTAAGCTCAGGCTCTGCTCAGGCTCTTACCACTGTGTCAAACAACACAGGTCTTGAGATTTACTTCTCAATGACAGAGAAGGACCTCCTCGAGATGACAAAGACTCACGGCTCTGTACAGGCTGCCATCAACGCTATGCCAAGCGTGAAGCTGAAGCTTGCTGACGGTACTATCTACGGCCATGAGGGACGTGTCGTGAAGGCATCGGGCGTCATCGACCAGGCAACAGGTTCGGTAAGTCTTATTGCTCACTTCCCTAACCCAGAGAACCTCCTTAAGGCAGGTGGCTCGGCAAGTGTCGTATTCCCTCATACAGCTAACGGTGCCATCATCATACCACAGGTGGCTACAATGGACGTGCTGAACAAGCACTTCGTGTATGTCGTAGGCAAAGACAACAAGGTTAAGTACACCGAGGTCACTGTCGATCCTAACGACGACGGCCAGAACTACATCATCACAAGCGGTCTGAAGATTGGCGACCGCATCGTCGTTGACGGTGTCAACAACCTCACTGACGGACAGGAGATAAAGCCTATCACCGAAGAGCAGAATGCCAAGAAGCTCAAGGAGACAGAGGACCTTGCACAGGTTCAGGGTGACGGCGTCATCGCTGTCGGCAAAGCATTGACGGGGAAGAAATAAATGAACAATGAACAATTAACAGTGAACGATTAACAATTATGATATGCTTTTGTTGCCATTGGTTGCCTCAGAAACGGTAATCATAATTGTTAAATGTTAATTGTTATTTGTTAACTGAAAACAACATGAAACTAGATAGCTTTATTAATCGTCCGGTGCTCTCTACCGTCATCTCCATCCTGACGGTAATCCTGGGTGTCATCGGACTTGTGAGTCTGCCTATCGAGCAGTATCCTGACATTGCACCTCCTACCGTGATGGTGCAGTGCTACTATCAGGGTGCCGACGCTCAGACCGTGCAGAACTCTGTGCTCGCTCCGCTGGAGGAGCAGATAAACGGTGTCGAAGGCATGACGTACATGACTTCGACAGCAACAAATGATGGTTCAGCATCTATCACAGTATATTTCAAACAGGGCGCCAACCCTGATATGGCACAGGTCAACGTACAGAACCGTGTATCACAGGCGTCATCACTCCTCCCTGAGACGGTGACCAAGTCGGGTGTGACGGTCATGAAACGCCAGACGTCAACGGTGCTTGTGATGGGTCTGACATCTGACGGACGCTACGACGAGCAGTTCGTCTCTAACTATGCCAACGTCAACGTCATCCCTGCCATGAAGCGTGTCAAGGGTGTGGGCGACTGCCAGGCCATCGGCTTGAAGACCTACACCATGCGTCTGTGGCTCGATCCGCTGAAGATGCGTGAGAAGGGACTCATCCCTTCTGACGTTATCGGCATCCTTGCAGAGCAGAACATCGAGGCTGCGCCTGGTAAGTTCGGTGAGAATGTTGACCGCCAGTTTGAGTACACCATGAAGTACCGCGGACGTCTGAAGACGCCTGAGGAATTCGGCAACATGATTATCAAGACTGATGCCAACAGCCAGACGATACGTGTCAAGGATGTTGCAAAGGTAGAACTTGGTAGCTTGTACTACTCGGTCAAGTCGTCACTCGATGGCAACGCTGCCGTCATGATGATGATTACGCAGACAGCCGGCTCTAACGCCACACAGATTGCCAGCGACATCAAGAAGACCGGCGAGCAGCTTGCCGAGAACTTCCCTCCTGGCATGGAGCTGAAGTATATGCAGGATGTTACGGAGTTTATCTACGCATCACAGCATGAGGTGTATAAGACACTCATAGAGGCGCTGATCCTCGTGTTCATCGTAGTGTTCATCTTCCTTCAGGACTTCCGTTCGACACTCATCCCTATGATTGCCGTGCCGGTATCGCTGATAGGTACGATGTTCTTCCTCTATGTCTTCGGCTTCTCGCTCAACCTGCTGACACTTGCCGCCCTTGTGCTTGCCATCGCTATCGTTGTCGATGATGCCATCGTTGTTGTCGAGGCCGTGCATGCCAAGCTTGATATGGGCTACAAGAACGCTCGCAAGGCTTCCATCGATGCCATGAACGAGATATCGGGTGCCATCATCTCCATCACCCTTGTGATGTCAGCCGTGTTCATCCCTGTGTCGTTCGTAGGCGGAACGTCAGGAACGTTCTATACACAGTTCGGTATCACGATGGCTATCGCTATCGTCATCTCGGCTATCAACGCCCTGACACTGTCACCGGCTCTCTGTGCCATCCTGCTTAAGCCACATGACAAGAGCAAGGAGCACAAGACATCATTCAAGGAGCGCTTCTTTGCCGGATTCAATGCTACATACGACCGTCTGCACTCACGCTACGAGAAGCTTGAGGAGAAGTTCGTACACCATAAGATGATTGCCATCGCTGCCGTACTCGTAGGCTTCGTAGCACTCATTGCCGGAGCCATGTTCACTAAGACAGGTCTTGTGCCTGATGAGGATACAGGAACAGTATTCGTTACGGTATCAACACCTCCTGCTACATCGCTTGAGAAGACAGACAAGGTCATGGATGAGGTTGACCGCATGCTGAAGAAGAACCCTGCCGTTCGCAGTACTCTGCGTATCACAGGTTACAACTTCATCGCTGGTCAGGGTTCTAACCAGGGTACATTCATCGTCAAGCTGAATAGCTTCGATGAGCGTAACCGCTCAGAGTACTCTACCATGGTCCTCGGCATGATATACAAGCAGACGGCTGCCATCAAGGGTGCACAGATTCTTGCCTTCCAGCCACCTATGGTGACAGGTTTCTCTGCTACCAACGGCATCACGATGTCTCTGCAGGACCGTACCGGCGGTGACATCACCAAGTTCATGAAGGTAGCTGACGACTTCATCGCTGCCCTCAACAAGCGTCCGGAGTTCAGCAACGCCATGACAGCCTTCAAGGCCAACTACCCACAGTACATGATTGACGTTGACGTTGCCAAGTGTAAGCAGGCTGGCCTCTCGCCAAGCTCTGTGCTCACGACAATGCAGGGCTACTACGGCGGTATGTACTCATCTAACTTCAACGCCTACGGCAAGCTCTTCCGTGTATATGTGCAGGCAGACTTCGACAGCCGTACCGACCTGAAGTCACTTGATAATATATATGTACGCACGAGTTCCGGCACGATGACTCCTGTCAAGGAGTTTGTCACGCTGACAAAGGTTTACGGCCCGCAGACACTCGGACGTTTCAACCTCTTTACCTCTATCGACGTCAATGCCTCACCGGCTACAGGCTACTCAACGGGTGATGCCATCAATGCCGTCAAGGAGGTTGCAAAGGAGAAGCTCCCTTCGGGTTACACATACGAGTACTCAGGCTTGACACGTAACGAGAGTGAGGCATCTAACACGACAGCCATTGTCCTTGTTCTCTGTCTCGTCTTCGTATATCTTATCCTCTCGGCACAGTACGAGTCATATCTGTTGCCGCTGTCGGTTATTCTCTCTGTTCCGTTCGGTCTGGCAGGAGCATTCCTCTTCACACAGCTGTTCGGAAAGAACAACGATATCTACATGCAGATTGCGCTCATCATGCTCGTCGGTCTGTTGGCAAAGAATGCCATCCTTATCGTACAGTTCGCTCTTGAGCGCCGTAACCTCGGTATGGCCATCACATGGTCGGCAATCCTCGGTGCCGGAGCACGTCTCCGTCCTATCCTTATGACAGCGCTGGCCATGATCATCGGTCTGTTCCCGCTTATCATTACGGGCATCCCAGGACTGAAGCTCTTCATCGACCCTGCCGTAGGTGAGAATGGTTACATCACTCTCGGCGCTGCCGCCATCGGTGGTATGCTTGTCGGTACGGTATGTCAGCTGCTTGTCGTTCCTGTGCTGTTCGTCATCTTCCAGTATCTGCAGGAGAAGATTAAGCCTATGGACTTCAATGATGACAACAAGGCCATTGATACAGAGATAAAGCAGTATGCCATCTCTGCCGGAGTCATCAACGAGCGTGAGGACGACTATGTTAAGTAAAAGACAATTGATATTAAAGGTATGACAAACAAGAATATAATAGCAATGATGTTCGCGGCTGCTACACTAAGCAGCTGCGGACTCTACCAGAAATACGAGCGTCCTGCGGTGAATGCCGAAGGTCTGGTGCGCGATGTCGTCTCTGACGTTGACACACTGGCCGTAAGCGATACCGCATGCTTCGGCGACCTGGAGTGGCGCAAGGTCTTCACCGACCCGCAGCTGCAGAGCCTTATTGACGTTGCTCTGGAGAACAACACCGACCTCCTCAATGCATCGCTGAACATCGATATGGCAAAGGCTCAGCTGACATCAGCACGCCTCGCCTTCCTGCCACAGTTCGCTTTCTCACCTTCCGGAACACTCAGCAAGGTTCTCGCAAAGGACCAGGAGTGGTATAAGACATACTCACTGCCTGTTGATGCCTCATGGTCGGTAGATGCCTTTGGTAAGCTGCGTGCTGCCAACCGCGCTGCTAAGGTGTCGCTCCTGCAGAGTCAGTATTACCAGCAGGCAGTACGCTCAGGCGTCATCTGCGGCATAGCCAACTGCTACTACTCGCTCCTCATGATGGACGCACAGCTGCAGATCCTCGACGAGATGACCAAGCTCACAAAGGACAACTGGGAGATGATGAAACTGCAGAAGTCTCTCGGCGGTGCTCGTGAGACAAGCGTCGGTGCTGCTGAGGCAAGCTATCTCAGCGTGCAGGCAAGTGCCATTGACATGAAGCGCCAGATACGCGAGACAGAGAATACACTCTCTCTCCTCCTCGGACAGTCGGCACATCAGATACAGCGCGGCAAGCTCGACGCACAGGTGCTGCCTACGGAGTTCTCCACAGGCCTTAACATACACATGCTCAACAACCGTCCTGATGTGATGGCAAAGGAGATGGCGCTGGCGTCATGCTTCTATGGTGTCGAGCAGGCACGTGCCAACTTCTATCCTTCGATAACGATATCTGCTGAGGGAGCCTTCACCAACTCGCTCGGCTCGGTCATCGTAAACCCAGGTAAGTTCATGGCTGCCTTTGTCGCTTCGCTGACACAGCCTATCTTCGCACAGGGCAAGCTGATAGCAGGTCTCAAGGTTGCAAAGGCACAGTACCAGCAGGCTTACAACAACTGGCAGTACAACATTCTCTCTGCAGGCGCCGAGGTCAGCGATGCCCTCGTGCAGTACAACAGCAGCAAGGACAAGGCTGTCGTTGACAAGCAGCAGGTTGAGGTGCTGACAAAGAACGTCAGCTACACCCGCGACCTCTTCAAGATGGGCTCATCGACATACCTCGAGGTCATCGGAGCACAGCAGTCTCTCCTCAATGCTGAGATCTCGCTCGTCACCGACAACTTCAACAAGATGCAGGCTGTCGTAAACCTCTACAGCGCATTGGGTGGAGGACGAAAGTAAAAATCATGTACCATTTACCATTTACAATGTACACTTAAATGTAACATTGACTCCAGCTGTTTATACGATTCTATTTGTGATTTCATTCAATAGTAATTCGCTAAATAGCCAAATAAATCGTACATGGTAAATCGTAAAATAGTAAATAACGATTATGAGTAACATTTCAGACAAAGCAGTTGTTTCTCCTAAGGCAAAGATAGGACAGAACGTCACTATCTATCCTTTCGCTTACGTAGAGGACGACGTCGTCATCGGCGACAATTGCATCATCTATCCGTACGTGAGCCTCATGAACGGTACGCGACTGGGACGCAACAACAAGATACACCAGAACAGCGTGATATCGGCAATCCCGCAGGACTTCCACTATAAAGGTGATGCCACCATATGCGTCATCGGCGACGAGAACATCATACGCGAGAATGTCGTCATCAACCGCGCCACATTCTCTGACGGCGAGACACGCATCGGCAACGGCAACTTCCTCATGGAGGGCGTACACGTAAGCCATGACGTACACATCGGCGACGAGAACGTACTCGGCTACGGCACAAAGCTCGCAGGTGAGGTAGAGGTGGGCAACGACACCATCTTCTCGTCATCAGTCATCGTAAACCCTAACTGCCGTATCGGCGACTGCGCCATGATACAGTCGGCATGCCGATTCTCAAAGGACGTGCCACCATACATCGTGGCCGGAGGCGACCCTATCGGCTACGGCGGCGTCAACTCATACACCATCCGTGAGATGGGCATCTCCGACAAGATAAAGGGACACATCGCCAACGCCTACCGTCTCGTCTTCCACGGCCAGAACGACATCATGGACGTCTGCAACCAGATAAAGCAGCAGGTGCCACCAAGTCCAGAGATTGACAACATCCTCAACTTCATCATGAGTTCAAAGCTCGGATTGATAACAAAGATGTAAAATCCAGCCTTCCCTTATACTCCAAAAGAGGTACTTCCAACAACGAAGTACCTCTTTTTGCGTTTATATACGCTTTGTGCGCAAGCCATTTACTTATTGTGCGCAAGCCGTTTTACTTATTGTGCGCACATTCTGTATAAAACGCTTGCCGCATCACACGACGGTGCTATGAATACATAAAAATCCCTCGTGTCATAGCTCCTGACACGAGGGAATATAATAGAAGAGGAATTGTTGCTATCTATTTGATTTATTGAGCGTTTCAAGAAGTGCCCCTTCTTGAATTGACAAAATAGTTGCACACTTCGTAAATCGGGTACAAATTTACGACTTTATCCGTGAATAAACAAATTTTTTAATAGTTTTTTTTGTTTTTTCTTAAAAAAAGTAGATAAAAGGCCCGAAAACCGACCATTATTTGTTGTTATCGTAATATTTTGAACGCAGAAAAGCGACTGTATTGAAATCGCTGTTCTTCTTATTCTGTTATGTTGAAAGGAGGTGTACCATCAGATATCGTGCTTGTGCATATGAGTGTCACCAACCATGTTAACTCTCGCCCCAGCGGTTAATATGTTTTTTACCTATATGAGTATGTGCACCACTCAATCTTTGACGCCAAGAGTTGTAAACATGGTATTCAGTCGATTTACTTACAATTTAAAACTTTTTGGGCCGTTTTACTTACAGTTTTTGTTAAAATTTGTTAGAAAACCAATCGGTAGCATCTTAGGCCGTCATTGGTAGCATCTTGGGAGGTCAAAGGCTACCAATGACGGCCTCATTCAATACACTTACAATCTCAAAGTGCTACCAGTTGTTGACAGCCACGATAAGGTAGTCACGCCAGGCGTGAAGTTAAAGAGTTAAAAAGTGAAAGAGTTGAAGAGTGAAAGAATTAAAGAGTGGAAAGACTCTTGCCGGCAGGCGATTCTTCTTTTCTGACTCCTGACTTTGTGTTCGCCAAAAATATAAATAAAGGGGTCTGACCCCTTGATTGATATTTTTTGCGAACACTTTGACTCTTCATCATTGTCCTTGAATGAGAGACAGCAGGTCTGAGTAGTTAACATCTTTACAAAGACTGAAAACAAATCATTAAACTATGAGCCCACATGAAAAAAGTGGTTTGGGTTATATGGTTGTATGGTTATACGGAAATTACTAATGCTGGTTATCGGATATTTTCATTTATCTGCAAAACCGTAAAACCGTAAGACCGCAAAACCGTAAAACCGTAAAACCGTAAAACCGCAAAACCATTAAACCTTACAACCGACCCACTTTTTAAGGTGGATTCAACTATCAATAAACTTTTATGAATATTAAAGAATTTATTAATTGCCTGATGAGGCAACTAACCCCATGTTTTGAGAAACAGCGTAATGCAGATACCTTCACGCTGCTGTTTGACAGCTTTATTAACGAAATGGGGACAGCGAACAGCTGGTCGAAGGCGACGTACAGCAAGCTTTTGAACTTAAAACATCATGTCGTGGAGTACGACGGAGATGTGTGTCTGGAGATTATTGACGAGACGTGGCTGATAGGTTTCGTAGAATACTGCTTAGATCAGGAGATGTGCAACACGACAATTCAGAACCTGCTATGTATGTTGCGGTGGTTTATGAACTGGGCCTTGAAGCATCATCATGTGCGCCAGACAGAATGGATGTCATTCAAGCCTAAGCTGAAGACGGTTCGCGGAAAGATTGTCTTCCTGACTTGGGATGAGCTGATGCGTGTGACGAATCTGGAGTTTGGCAGCGACGAACAGCAACTGGAATATGTACGTGATCTGTTCTGCCTTGAGTGCTTCACCGGCTTGCGTTATAGCGACATACAAGGGCTGAAGCCCTGCCAGATTAGCGACAGCACAATTGAGATAGTAACAAAGAAGACAGCCGACCACCTGTCGATAGAACTGAACACCTACAGCCGATGGTTGTTGGAGAAATATCGCGGACGGTGGGCCGACCATGTCATGCCCCAGGTCACCATACAATGGATGAACCGTAGGATAAAGGAGGTGTGCCGACGTGCCGGCGTGACAGAAGTGTTGCAGAAGGTGTGGTACGAAGGCAGTGAGCGCTATGAAGTCAGCAAGGCGAAATGGGAACTCGTGAGCTCGCATTGCGGACGAAGGACATTTGTCTGCAACAGCCTCGCTATGGGCATTACGCCTGAGACGGTGATGAAATGGACAGGCCACAGCAGCTACAAATCCATGAAGCCGTATATTGATGTCGCCGACGACGTTAAGAGAGCCGCGATGCATAAGTGGGATGAAAGATAGGGCTTAGAGAACTGGCTAATCGTTTGACGTCGTAAGTAATGCATATCTCATTTTACTCTTCACTTCTATACTTAGTACTTCCTTACTTGAACCATCACAAATAGGATGCTATCCACACAAAATCCAGTAGAACCCTAAATGTTATACCATCGGGTTTCAAGAAGGGGCACTTCTTGAAACAATGATGAGGCTCATGGCTGAAGGAAAAGTTGCTACACCTTATTATATATTATATAACGGACAATGACAGAATATATTGTCTTGCCGTGCGAAAAACTGGTTGATACAAGAACAGAAAACTAAAAAGTGATAATTTATATATTAATGTTTAACAAAAATCAATTAAAATGAACAAAAAATCATTACTCCTGAAAAAGGTTGTTATGACCTTTGTCGCTATGTTCATTTGTATCGGTACGTATGCTCAGAGCACACAGACGTACGGTTACAAACTGTTGACCAGCTATATTGATGGTTATACAACGACTTTCAAGATTGAAGTTACCAATAACAACAGTGACAAGGTCGACACGTATGTGACAACTGACAAGGTGTACATCGAGAATGGAATTGGTCAGTCATTTGAAGCTGACGAAGTTACTTCTGATGGTACAGCAGAAGCTGGTAAGACTACTTGGACAGTTACCTTTGCAAAAGACATCAAAACGATGTATGGCACTAGCTACAAGGACAACTACCTCATTACATTCCCAGAGGGTGCCATCAAGGGTTCTACAACACAGAATGAGAAGTTCTCTGTTTCTTTCTCTGTTTCTGATGATCCAAAGCTGACCTACAGCGGTGTACAGGATGGTCTTCCTACTCCAATGTTCAAGAATGAGAAAGATGGTAAAATCATACTTTCTGTTTCTAAGGACGACCAGTACGCTGACTCTCAGATTCCTATGGACATCAAGAATGCTCTTGCTTCCGCTGATGATTGGAAAACCGCTATGCTCAACGCAAATAAGTCACTCTATAGTGTAACTCTTGGAACAGATATTACTGATCCTGCCAATCCAATTCATTATGTTACGTTTACACTGAAGGAGACCCCAACAGCTGACTTCGACATCGTTTTCCCTGCTGGTGTCCTCAGCAATGGTGCTGACGCAAAGAATGAGGAGTTCAAGGTTTCTATCAAGGTTGGTGACTATGTAAGCTACACAATGAAGGCTGCTGATGAGTATAACTCATTCACAGTGGTTCCAGAGAAGATTGGTACATACTATGTTCAGTTCTTCAAGGGCGATGAGCCTCTCGAGGTTAAGTACACAGGTACTGCTCGTAAAGCAGGCGTAGCTGCTGCTCCTGCTGTTACAGAGGCTGCTTCTGTTTCAGGTGCAACAATCGACCGTATCTACCCTATCGTAACTATCCTTGACGAAAAGAAGAGCGTTGCTAAGCTCGACTTCGTTGATGCTGATGGCAACCCTATTGAGATTACACTGGGTTCTGACTACCTCGTAACATTCCCTATCGGTACTATATATGATCTTGACCAGACATATGCTAACGATGCTAACCTCTCTGTTCCTGTTGTCGTAAAGGCAATCACAGACGTTAAGTTCTACGATACTAACGATCAGGTTACAACAGCTGACGAACTGACATACGGCGTTCAGTTCAATACTGTAACTTTTGTAAAGGATTTCGCTAATACAGCTCCTCAGGCTATCTCTGTTCCTTTCGACATCAAGGCTGGTGACGTTAAGGATAAGTTCGCAATGGCTCGTCTCAATACTATCACAGTACAGGAAGACGCTCTCACATTCCAGTTCACTACTCTCGGTGATGATGAGATAGCTTATGCTAACATGCCATACCTCGTAAAGGCAACTCAGGCTGGTCAGGTAAGTGCTGACGTTCCAAACGTTAAGTTCGTGGATCCTACTATGTATACTTCTACATACACTGCTGATGAAGCTGCATTATACAATGCTGATCTTGAAGGCGCAGTGGGTCCAGGCTCTGTAAAGGAGCAGAAAGAGAATACATATACAGCAGCTGAGGCTGCAGCATATAACCTTCTCCTCCCAGGTGCTGTTCAGATAAGTGAAATAGGTACTACAATCTATCCTAAAACAGGTGTGGCATTCGCTTCAGAGGATGAAGTTTACGCTTACAACGCAACACTTGATGGTGCTGTAAAGGAAGGTGACAAATACTATACAAACGTTTACTACACTGCTGCTGAGGCAGACGAGTACAATGCCGCACTCCCTGGCGCTGTAGAGGAAGGTGACATCAAGTCTGCAGAAGGTGATTGGTCAGTTGAGTGTGCTACAACAAAGGTTTACTACGATTTCTATACAACATCTGAAAAGGCTCCTATCACTCCTACCGGAATGTCTGAGTTCGCAGCTCTTACAAAGAGCGGTAAACTGACAACTGTTGCTTCTGGCACAGAGCTTCCTGCATGGCGCTGGTATATCACCTCAGAGGATAAGACTGGTGTTCAGTACTCTAAGATGAACATCGTTCTTGACGGCGAGGTCCTTGACGCTACTGCTATCGAGGGTGTTACAATCGAGGGCGTAAGCAACGAGGGCGCTATCTTCAATATCGCTGGTCAGCGTGTTGCTGCTCCTGTCAAGGGTGTTAACATCATGAATGGTAAGAAGTTTATCTCTAAGTAAAGATAGATATAACATCTGATTTGTAATTGTAAAATTTCTTCAGTAGGTGGGCCTTGTGCCTCACCTGCTGAAGATTAAATTTGAAAAACCAATGAGTAAGAAAAAATTTATAGCTGCTGAATTGAAGGTTGTAAAGCTTAACACAGCTAACTTGTTGTCTGCATCTTGTGCACAGCACGTCTGCTTGTCAGATAGTACATGTCCTACAGATTGGACCATATGTACTGCAGACAATACTCCATGTAGTGATGATGGCTTCTAAGTCGATATGCAGACAATCCAATCGTCGGATACTATATTCGACCAATTGATAACATCGCAACTGTCAGCGGACGGAGATTCATTCCGCCCGCTGATTTATGTTTTGCATGCTGATGTTCCTGGTGGGCGTCTGCTCTTCAATACGCTGTCATGCGAGCTCCTGCTCCTTGAAGGCGATGAGGCTAACGACATAGAGGCTAATGACTATCTGCGCAGCCATCGCTTCGTCGTCCCTGAGGAATTCGACGACCGTAAGTTCGCTGACGATTACCGGTCGCTGCTACGCCTTATGACACCTGAGCCTGCCGGCAAGGGTACATACACCATCCTCACTACCACCGACTGCAACGCCCGCTGCTTCTACTGCTATGAGTTAGGCAGGTCGCGTATCCCGATGACTGACGCTACGGCTCACAAGGTTGCGGAGTATATACATGCCAACTACTGTAAGCTGAAGGAGGAGAACGAGGATGCATCAGTACGTATCTCGTGGTTCGGTGGCGAGCCGCTGTATAACGTCCGTGTCATTGACATTATCTGCAACGACCTTAAGGAGAAAGGCGTGAGGTGTCATTCTACGATGGTCAGCAACGCCTATCTCTTCTCTCAGGAGAATGTTGACAAGGCTGCCACACTCTGGAATCTTAAGAACGTACAGGTGACTCTCGATGGTACACGCGATGTCTATAACCGTGCCAAGGCGTTCATATATAAGGATACTGATGCCTTCGGTGTTGTCATGGACAGCATCGGCAGGCTGCTGAAAGCTGACATTCATGTCACGGTGCGCATGAACATCGACATGCACAATGCGGTCAACCTACTGCAGCTTGTTGATGTCCTGGCAGAGCGCTTCGCCGGTGAGAAGAATCTCTCGTGCTATTCACACCCTCTCTTTGAGTTTGCGGGTAATGGCAAGGCACATGTTCGCAGTGATGTGCGACGCAGAAAGGTCTTCGAGTGTCAGCAGGCTCTTATGGACAAGATCATCGAGAAAGGCCTGCAAAGACAGAGACGTCTGCCAAAACGCATGGTAGTTAACCGCTGTATGGCCGATAATGATGCATGTGTCACCATCCTTCCTGATGGACATATCGGACTCTGTGAGCATTACACCGATTCTGACTTCATCGCACATATTGACACTCCGGAGATTGTGGATGCTGCGATGGTGGCAAGCTTCCGTGAGACATGGTCTGACCTTGACATCTGCAACGGCTGCGCATACTACCCTCATTGCGTAAGACTGAAGAAGTGTGAGGAGGCAAAGGCATGCTACCCTGAGATGAAAGAGCAGTATCTGCAAGATATGCGGAAATCAATGCTCGCGGCATACGAGAAGTGGCATAAGAAACAGTCAGAGCAGGCAGAAGGGTTAGAGACGGACAACGACGACATCCTTAATGACGACGTTGTTACCAACCCTGACTGCTGATGTTACGGCTGACTCTCCGGCACTGTGGTGATTACAGAACTTGCTAAACATAAAAGAGATGATTCAGCTTTCGCAAGTTGAATGAGGTAACTAAAGTTTCGCACCCCTTTATTTTGTCAAGAATTATAGAATTAAAGAAGCC
>R03__coassemble_1031_pt1 | contig 13932 bp, 10 predicted proteins | sample R03__metabat2_low_PE_024 | metagenome-assembled genome bin R03 | reverse complement strand
CTATTACGACGATGAAGCTCGGGGGTGGAAACAGGTCTATTCGCGTGAAATGGAGGAGAATACCACTACAACCGCCACTACTTTCTGCGTGTCAGAGGATGAACCTGATTATGCCCGTTTCGATATTTATAGGCAGGACATGGTTAACTTACCTCAGCGGTTGGTGCTGTCGGAGATAGCATCAAAGAACCTTACCATTCAAGGTTGTGCTATGCACATTAAAACTGTCTATGAGTGGTTTAAAGACCTGATTGTTATCTTCCCACACACCAACTACAACCTCATAGGTGCATTGGTGGAGGATATGGATGGCGTGAATCGGCTCTATCGTGACTATTTCCATAAGTTTGACATCGATATTGAGGAGATAAAACTTAAACCAGTATCGCTTGATGCCGTAACATTACCAGAGAAGACTTTGGCTAATATCCGTCATGATCTTCAAACCGACAATAAAAACTCTTTAGCAATGTTGCATGGTTCTAAGGATTTTGTCGCACAGTTGGATAGTAACGGAGAATTGCAATTGTCAGAAGTTAAGTTTGTTCATAAACTCAATGATTATACGGCTGAATTCGAGATTAGTGAAGAGTCTGATGGCACTCGCAGACTATTTGACCTTATACCTATGGTCGGTTACTTGATGAACTCTAAGAAAGTCATACTTATTGACGAGATTGACCGTAGCCTCCATTGTCTCTTGACTCGTCGTATGCTGAAGATGATACTCGAAGAGTCTGAAGAGACGTGTAACCAGATTATCCTCTCAACTCATGATATAATGCTTATGGACCTCGACATCTTAGGACGTCGTGAGATATGGTTTGTCGATAAGAAAAACAAAGTATCAAATCTCTATCCGCTTGATATGTATAAATTTGAAAATGATCTCGACATATCAAATAATTATCTCCTTGGACGATTTAAGGCCATACCTAATTGTTAGTCGTTATGAGTACATTGCTGAAAAACTTCGACATTGATACAACTCCTGGGCAGGTGGCTTATAAGTCGGCAACTAAAGAGATGGCAGCCCTCTTTGTCATCTCCGTCATTGCTGAAGGCTATAGGGAAGAGACTAAATATCTTAAGTGTATCAAGAAAATATGCGCACAAAAAGGGATAGTGTCTATCTCGCTTGTCATAGTTAACAAACGATATGCCAGCAAAGAGGCAGCCATAGGCCATAGCAATCCTTTGAAGCGCCTTGACGCTTTGATGGAGTGGAAGCAAAACTGCCAGCCTATCCCTGGCTACGATCAGAAAGATGAGTATTGGCTTATCTGTGACCGCGATAATCATAGCTTTGACAACAATCAGTATGACGAGTTGTTGGAAAAGGCTGATGCTGAGGGCGTAAAAGTAGTGGTATCCAATCCGGCATTTCAGATATGGCTCCTTTTGCACCTCACTCCATCATTGGAGTCTTACAAACTCGAGCAATACCCTGATTCCCACGATTGTATCTATAATGGAGTCATTCCTGCTATAAAGACGTTGTATCCACACTATTCTCATGGCGATATCGTCATGAAGGTGTTTGAGCCCCTGATAGCATCCGCTCGTAAGAATACTAAAACATACGAGAAGACCTTGGAGCAACTGAAAGACAACATCGGTACAAATATTACCTCCATCTTCAATCGTATTGACGAGATAGCAGCCAAAGATGTCTTCGAATCTGAATATTACGACATGTCTGCAATCATTTCTTCACTAAGGAGGGAACTGGCTGATGATAACAATCATTCTGCTCAAGAGATAAAGACTGTCATCTTGAACACGTTGGATAAAGGGATGAAGACTGTCGATCATGTTAATATTGTCTTCGACCTTCTCTGCCATATGACTGTCGTCAAAGCAAATACTGCCGTCAGAGACGAAACATCACCGATATATAAGGTGCTGCAAGAGAATAATAATGTAAATACGTAAAGTCATCAAAAAATCCCATACTCAGCAAATAAATTTGCACAATTCAAGAAAATTCCTTAACTTTGCAACTTTATTAGCTTGTAATCAAGTAACATGATGTCCGAATCTCTGACAAATAAGACACTCAAAGGTGTGGGGTGGAACTCCATCGACCGTATTGCTAACTATGGCATCAGCTTCATCGTCAGCATCATTCTGGCACGACTGCTGACGCCAGAGGACTACGGCCTGATAGGCATCATCACCATCTTCATCAGCATCTTCAACACTATCCTTGATGGTGGACTTTCTACAGCCCTTATCCGTAAGAAGGACGTGTCGGATGCTGACTATAATACTGTCTTCTATAGTAATATAGCACTGAGCCTCTTCCTGACTGCTGTCCTCTTTCTGTCAGCTCCACTGATATCTGATTTCTTCGACCGTCCTGAGCTGACGCCTCTTGTGCGGGCAATGTCTGGAATACTGGTCATCAACGCTATATCGATAGTACAGCAGTCTATCCTCACCAAGCGCATTGACTTCAAGTCACAGACGCAGATATCTATCATCTCGAGCGTAACGAGTGGCGTGATAGGCATAGCCCTCGCCTTCTCGGGTGTAGGGGTATGGGCATTAGTGGCGCAACAGCTGTCGCTCCGTCTGCTCGCTACCATACTCCTTTTCTTCTACAACCGTTGGTGGCCTCGGTGTGTTTTCTCATGGAATAGCTTCCGCGATCTCTTCGGCTTTGGCTGGAAACTACTCACTACCCGTGTCCTGGGCTCTCTTTGGGGACAGCTCTATCAAGGCATCATAGGCAAGTGCTACAGTCCCGCCACCCTCGGACTCTACACCCGTGCTGCACAATATGGACAGATGTTCTCATCGGGCATAGCTGATGTGGTCCTGAAGGTCAGTCTGCCGGTGATGAGTAGCATACAGGATGATCGTGAGCGACTTATCGCTGGCACCAGAAAGATTATCCGCATCACTTGTTTCGTTACCAGCATTATAATGTTCGGAATGGCAGCATCGGCACACTCCATGATATATGTCCTCATTGGAGAGAGATGGTTGCCTTGTGTCCCTTTCATGCAGATACTTTGTATGAACCTACTCTTTAATCCGTTGGCTTACCTCAATGAGAATCTACTGACAGTAGAAGGGCGTAGTGACAAACTCCTTGTCCTCCAGTTCTGGAAGATGGGGCTGTCTGTCCTTCCGCTCGTTCTCGGTATCCTCGGAAATATATACATGATGCTCATCTCCAGTGCTGTCCTTGCATGGTTCGGTATTTTCCTCTATACATACTACACCAAGAAATACTTCGGCTATGGTTGGCAGACACAGGTGCGGGACATCGCTCCATCTATCGGCATCTCTCTCTTCATGAGCATACCCGTGTTAGCTATGAACTGGTTGCCTATCAGCCCTTTCATCATCTTCCCGCTACAGATTGTCTTGGGAGCAGCCATGGTTATCCTCATTGGTGAGTTGCGGAAAATGGAGGAATACATGTATATAAAAGATATTGTCGTAAAAGGAATAGATAAAATCAGAAAATAAGAACAAATGGATGTAATTGATAAAATTATAGAAATTGAGAAGACGAAAGACTTATTCTCATATAAAGATGCACAAGGCTTGCCTTTGTGGGATGTTTTGCGTTATGACATCATAAAAATCATAAGTGCCAGAACAAATCCACAAAGCCAGTCGTTAGGCCAGAGGGGTAAGACCACAAGTTTTATAAAATTGTTCCTTGTTAATATCAAGCTATTCTTGAAACTGCTGTTTATTCCTTCGAAGAACGTATGGATACATTCAGCTCCGCGAAATATTAATGCACAGGGAGTTTACTTTGATAAAATAGCGGAGGCTGTTATCACGATGCTTGGTGCCAAAGCCGTCGTTACAGAGACTGGTATAAAAAGTCCTAATCTTTATAAGACTTATCCACTTCCTGAGTTCTTGTTCCATGCTATTTATACACGTCTTTTACGTCCTCGCTTAGATGAGAAATATGCCTATAATTTGGTGCAACTACTGAACGACTCCTTCAATCAAAAGGTGATAACCGTATCAGAACTAAATAAGATATATACTCATTTTATGTCATCTGTGGCTACTCTTGATTTTGTAGCAAAGCGAGTAAGACCTAAAAAGATAGTAACATCGGATGGGCGCTACAAGGCAATGTTCTGGGTTGCGAAGAAATATGGAATAAAGACATTCTTGATGCAACACTCTTTGATGGATTCTAAAGATGGTACGGTGTGTGGCACTTGCCCTGATAGGGAGCAAGGTCTTTTCCCTGATGTCTTACTGACCTTTGGTAACTATTGGGGCAATTATATGAAACATTTGTGTGATGTTGTGGTGATAGGCAATGATTACATGGTTCCGTCATTTACAGATGTAAAGTCTGAGAACAAGGTGCTTTTCATCTCGTCTATGTATCAGGGAAGGTTCTTGCCATCCCTAGTATGTGAATATGCAAGGAGAAACCCTTCTGTAAAAATCATATATAAATTGCACGCAAACGAATTCTCAAAGAAACAGAAGTTTATAGAGACCTTCAAGGACTACCAGAACGTGACAGTTTATTCCCAAGAATATGACCTGCGACAGTTGATAAGCATGTCTAAACTTGTCGTCTTAATTTCTTCTACTGTATTCTATGAGGCATTGACACAAAAACGCCCTGTCGCTGTGTGGGATCATCCGGAGTTCTCATCACTTACCAGAATGCATAAGGGTATTCTCAACTCGCATGTATTCAATACGGTCGAGGAACTGGAACATATAGCCAAAGACTGTCAGTTCGAAGGCGGCGGCCCTACGTTCTATGAACCATTCAACAAAGACGTTGCACAACAATTACTACAATAACCATATCAGATGATATTCGTTCTTCTTATATTCTTCATATACCTGCTGAACCGGTTGTCTCGCGAGTCAATTTCTTATTGGTTCGTGGTGCTCTATGCTGTATCTCTATGTGCTAACTTCCTTATCGGTACAAACCTTGGAATAGTATCATGGACAGACATCCCTTACGTGATATGGACCATGATAGTCCTGTCTATGCTGATAATGCCATGGAAAGGGTATCAAGGCATAACAGCCATCACCTGCCGCAACCCTAAGCAGGTTGATCGATTTGTTTATATCGGTGGCGCGTTATGCGTCTTCATGACTGTCGGCTGCTTCGCTATCGCATACGCCGTTTCACAGGTTGTGGAAGACATCAATATGTTTAAATATCGTGGTGGTCAAGCTGGTGTCTATGCTTCTCTTGGCATGGACATGAAACCATATCTGCTGGCATACATTTTTTATCCTGTCAGCTACTTGTTCATACCTTTGATGTTCTACTACCTATCACAAAAACGATATTGGATGACTCTATGGTGCTTCGTCAGTTCATTGGCATCTGTAGCACACGGTCTTGCTTATTTCTCCAGAGCGCATACCACACAGTATATCATGCTGCTGGTAGTGACGTATTGGATATTCCGTAGGGTTCTTTCCGAGAAAATTCGTTCTCGTGTGTCAAAGTTCGGTATCGTCATTGCTGTCATTATAGCTATGTCGTTTGTTGCCATCTCTAACAATCGTTTTGAAGATCATGACTACAGCAATCAGAAAAGCGGAGCCGTCATCCAAAACACAGTGGTCTACTCCATGGCAGACTATTTTGGCATGTGGTACTATGCTGGTCGTGACGTTACTGAGGGGTATAGCTTTGAGGGATTTAATGGCCGTATTGCAGGACAGTTCCTGGATAGGTTCTTACAGATGGTGTCCTTCGGCCATTATAAGTCATATGGAGAGCAACTGCTCAAAGACAGAGAGAGACTCCTGAAAGACCATTCTGGTGGATTTATAGGCGTTTCAGCTTATTTCCTCTATGACACCGGAATTATCTTTTCGATAATCATCCTGATGATATACGGCAGAATGGTTCGCAAGAGAACTCCTGTCAATGGCAATGTAACAGTTGTTGACTCTTTGATGACAACAACGCTGGTGCTGTTACCTCTTTTCGGCATTTTCTATTCTACATTGGATATCACTATAGCACTACTATTCTACTTAATATTTATACGATGGTTCTTAAATAGAAATTAAAAACTATGACACTCAACGAAGCAATAAATATAATCCTTGATGGTGAGGCCATTCTTTTCCTTGGTTCAGGCTTCTCCATTGGTGCTACTAACGTCAATGGAAAAGATTTTGGTAATGCTGGCGAGCTTGCAAAAAAACTGCAGAAAGAATGCGGTTATGCAGACGACGAAATGGTTAAAGACCTCGGACGAGCTGCAGAAATTTATCAAATGGACAAGAGTGAGCATGAACTTGTTGAATACCTCATCAATGAGTTTACGGCCATAGAGACATCAGATGCTCAGAAAACTATAGCTTCGCTTCCATGGCAGCGTGTTTATACAACTAACTATGATAATGTTTTTGAACTTGCCAGCCAACATTCAAAGAAAAATTATTTGAGCCCAGTTCTTTCTGATAATACAAACGATTATGTAGGCAAGGGTAATTTATGTGTTCATCTTAATGGTAAGGTTGATGGGCTAACTATAGAGAAACTCAATGGCGAGTTCAAACTTACAGATATTAGCTATCTTCCTGAAGATTTGAAAAAAAGTGATTGGTTGTCAATTTTTAGGACAGATCTCAGAACAGCAAAGGCAGTATTCTTTGTCGGATATAGCATGAATTATGATTTTGATCTTCAGCGTACAGTATATGAAGGAGCTATAAAGGACAAGGCCTTCTTTATTACGTATGACGAGGAGAGTAAAATAAACCTACGGTGTCTTGAGAAATTTGGAATGCCATGCCCTATTAAAACAGAAGGATTGGCTAAATTGATAGAAGAAGTAAAGAAGGACTATGTTCCTGTTGGAAGATTGTCTCCAGTATATCTATGCTTTGAAAAGATAAAGAAATATTCTGATCCTAAAGCTGTTCTCGATAAAGATATATTTGATCTATATTATTCCGGTACTGTAATTCCTGAAAAGTTGTTCTTTTCTCTAAAGTCTCCTGACAATTATCCTTATGTTTTGTATCGTACAAAACTTGACGAGACATTTGAAAAGATAAAGAACGGCGAGCAGACCATCTTAGTCCATTCTGATTTGGGGAACGGTAAGTCTCTATTCATCAACTCTCTCGAGTCTTTATTAACAGACGCAGGTTACGAGGTGTATCATTACATGCGCTATCGTACCACAGCAGAACGCGAGATGGAACGGATATGCCAAAGCCATGACAAGACGGTTTTGGTTTTTGAAGATTATGTTGGATGTATGGATCAATTGAAGTTTCTGTCTACAATACTCACCGACCAGATAATCATCGTTAGCGAACGTACTGCGACCAATGATGCAAACTACACTGTCTTGGAAGAAAACCTTGGAGAGTTCTATCATGTGGATGTCAACCAATTGGATGCAGAAGAGGTAAGTGAATTGATAGAGATATTCAATCACTACGGGTTATGGCAGGACTTGGCTGCTAAATCTCCTTCGGAAAAAGAAGATTTTATACGTTTAGAGTGTCGTCTCCGTATTGCTAATGTAGTATTGAAGTTATTGGAGTCTCCGACAATCAAGGAACGCTTCAAAACTGTTATTGACAAGATAAAAAAGAAAAACGCGTATTATGAGGCGATAGTATTTATATTGGTGGCTCATGTTTCGAAGCTCAATCTTGATTTTGATGACTTGTCCTGCGCTTTGGATACGTATAAACTAAACACTCCATCTTTCCGTAAGGATACTTCAGTGCTTGAGTTTATTGATTTCACCGACGATACTATAAAAGAGAAATCATCTATAGTGTCGGAGTTCTTACTTAAAAGGATTCTTGACAGTTCTACGGTAGTTAATGTCCTAATAGATGTGTTTAAAAATCTTGTATATCAGTCTCACGATAAGGGTACTCGCAGAATCTTACGGAAGATAATGACGTTTACAAATCTGCAGCATGTTTTGAATCGAGATGATAAGAATTATTCTGTCAACGTGTTGTCTTTCTATGACACCATAGGCAAATATGATTTTTGCCGTTCTAATCCGCATTATTGGCTTCAGTATGCTATTGTGATGCTATCACAATATAACTATCAGCAAGCTAACGTATATTTCAAGAATGCCTATGCCTATGCTAAGAAAATAACTGATTTTGATACATACCAGATAGACAATCACCATGCGCGATTTATATTGGAGAATGAACGTTTATACGGAACAAAAGAAACATGTATGAAGGCATTCGCTGAGGCGCATGCTGTGTTGATGGATCCGAAGCATAAGATAGAGGTACGCCACTATCCGTATCGCGTAGCACAGAATTATTATTCCTTCTACGAAAAGTTCTATCCAGAAATGAACGATGGAGAAAAGAACGCCTTCCTTAAGTCGTGCAATGAAATGCTTGATCGCATTGCATGGTATGAACGGAATACTCATAATATTCATATGGATGTTAAAAAAGCGAAGAACAGTCTTACAAAAATATTGGAAGAAACGAAGATAAGATAGTTGTCCATTACACAGAGTGGGATTCGCGATAAAACTGCTATTGTAAATATTTATACATAATGACATGAAAGTACTATTATTCGATACGACAACGGCTTTCCTTACTCCAGGAGGAAAGACAACACATGCTTTAAAGTTACAACAGGAGATAGCTAAACTCGGAGTGGACATAGAGTTCGCGCATTGGTGGGATAAAAGTCAGGAGGATGCTGATGTAATCCATTTCCTGGACTATTATCCATCATTAGTTCTGCAGGCAAAGGCAAAGGGCATAAAAACCTTTTACAGCATGATTTTCGATAATCAGACGAGTCAGCCTCGATGGCGCCAGCAGTTGGGCATCTGTAAGGCTCGATTAAGGAAACTGCAAGGGGTTGATGCAGAACAGAAATGCTTGCCACTGTTCGACAAGATCCAGTTCATGCATACCTACGACCGTGATACAGCATTCCGTTATTTTCCTTACTATCTTGATAGGGAGAAGACAGTACTCATACCTCATGCTTATGATCCTGCCGATATGAATATCTCAGGCGATTTGGATATCAAGGATATGCATTTTCCAGAGAAATATCTCATCTCGTGTGCCAATATAAATCCTCGTAAGCAGACGGTAAAACTCGCTCGTTTGGCTAAGAAAGCCAAGGTGCCTGTAGTATTTATGGGCAGTCGCAATCCGTTGGATTCTTACTATAAGGAGTTCCAGAAGGAGGTTGACAATAAGTACGTCTTTGATCCTGGTTATGTCAGCAAGGAATGGAAAGACTGCATAGAGCAGCATGCTGCAGGATATGTACTTCTATCACTTGGTGAGAGTGGATGCATAGCTGTTTACGAGGCGGCAGCTTATAACATGCCTTTACTTCTCAGCAACTTGCCATGGGCATGGGGATATGAGAAGCCAACAGATATACACTTCTGTGACCAGCAGGATGAGGTAAAGGCTCTCAAACAGTTACAAGACTTCTATGCTATCAGCGGAAAGATGGATCATACACCTTTCACTATTCACACATGGGGAGATGTGGCTAAGATGTATGTAGCACAATATAAAGAACTGATAGGCGAGAAATAGTATGACAAAACTTATAAACATAGCGGTCATCATGACCTGCTTCAACCGTAAAGCGAAGACGTTGAACGCCATCGGGAGCCTCCTCGAGTCGGTGCGTCGATACTCTAAGGAGTTCAATGTGGTGTTCTACATCACTAACGATGGCTGTACCGATGGTACGCCCGAGGCGATACGTGAGCGGTATGCCGATGAGCAGATAAACATCATCGAGGGTGACGGCAACCTCTATTGGGCCGGTGGCATGCGTGCCGCATGGCGTGCCGCCCTTGCGGACAATGACAAATATAACTGGACGTATTACTTCCTCTACAACGATGATACAAAGCTGTTCCCCGATGGCTTCAAGGAACTAATGGATACGCATATCTACTGCCTGAATACGTGCCATAAGACCGGATTCTATTCCGGTATTACCTGTGACTCACGCGACCACAACAAGATAACCTACGGTGGCGATGTTTTCCTGAACAGCTTCACCGGTCGTCGCCAACGTCTCGGGGCGTCCGATGTTCCGCAGTTGTGCGATTTTACCAATGCCAATGCCGTATTGCTCTCATCTGAAGTGGTGAAGAAAATCGGAATTTTCTACGAGGGCTATCGTCATGGAGCAGCCGACTTTGACTATAGCTTCCTTGCCCGTAAGGCGGGTTTTCCAGTCCTCATTACCGCACATCCAGTGGGCGAGTGTGACAACGACCATGAATCATCAGAAGACTTGCAGGAGAAAATCCTCTCAATGTCTCTTAGTGAGCGCAAGAAACACTTTAGCCACCCCATCCGTGGCAATCATGACTACGAAGTTCTCATCCGCCGTACACAGCCCCTCAAATATCCTATCACATGGATCTTCCGCAGACTGAATATATACTTCCCGAAGTTATACTATAAACTCAACGGAATGAGATAATACTACTCCTCCCTCGTCCGCAAGGTCATTATCGATGATTACCCGCACATAAACTTCAAACAATGAAACCAGCAGATGGGGAGGATTTATAAAATTTAACCATTACGGTACCTTCTTCGCCTTGTGCGGCAAGGCATAGGAAGTGGTGGCTAAGATAGACTCCTTGCTGTCGTACTGCGATGAGATGGAGCGTGGGGGGATGGAGCGGCTGGGACAGAGTACAACTAGACGACGCCTACGGAAGATGGTTGCTGAAGAAGATAATGAAGGAAGAATGGAATTTGGTTAACATAAATTAAGAAATATGTTAAATCGGGCGTTGTTGTTAAACTTTGGCCGACAAAAATTTTGCAGAATAGAATAAAAGTTGTATCTTTGCAACACCAATGGAAAGTAGTACGAAACCTATTAAACACTAAGACAATATGACAAATGAGGCTATAATGAATCCTGTATTTAATGCAAATTCAGGACTTATGTGTGATCTCGAAAAGACGATTACGCCAGACGAAGTGCGTCGTTTAGAACGTCTCGGTTATATTGAAAATGCTATATCACCTAAAGGTGAGACATGGAAATTGTCTCGCAAGGGAAGAGCCTCACGAGATTTGTTTCTCGGGAAGCAGTCTTTGTTTGATAGGTTGTCTGATTTCTTTTATCGTCAAATTCTTGGATATAGAGTTAGCTTGTAATCGTGAAGACGTATTATGCACTGTGGATTCCGATTAGGAAACAGACAGTATTGTCTCCACGTTATCCTCTGAAAAGAAAAAAACTTTGTGACAAAAAATCATTGGGAGGGTATGTATTGTCTGCTGACTTTAAAGGAGACAATATTCATTTGACGTACCGATCTTGTTCTCGCTTTAGAAAAGGAGAACGCCATACCTTAACGCTCAAGTGTGAAGAAAAAAATCCTCGTGGTTTCATAATTTATTCCTTTGATAATGAAGGACTCACTCGTGATGGATTTATCGACGCCTTAACTGGCAAGATGAACCCTTCGGTGTATCATTACATAAAGGGCGCGTTCCACAAACATCAACATCACGGAGAGAATGAGGATGCTTTATTGCAGGCTATGGCGACACTAACTCCACTGTCTTTTAAGCAAAATGGCGAAGAAATAACCTTACACTATCTGCAACAGTATAAGGATAAGTTCGCTGATTTCTTATCTATGTCTGCGGATGAGTTTTCTGTTGCTAAAAAACGTGTGAACAGTCGTTTTAGCATAGGTCGCGGTATTGATGCTTTAGCCGACATTATAGATAAAGGGAATTCTATAAAAGGTGAGGTGGAGTTCTACAGATTTCTCCTTGAATCAGCACGCGAGAAGACTTGGATAAGTAAAGATTTCAGGACTTCCGTAGAAAAATGCATAAAAGAGATAGACATATTATTACGTGACGTTAGCACATGCTATAATCTTTGCACTTCAGGTTTGGGCGTGAAATACGGTCGCTGGGGTATATGGTTTGGATTAGCCGGAATTGTAGTCAGTGCTGGAGGCATTTTTTATTCTGCTCTCGTTGACCCTGATCCATCACCCGTAAACAATCATATCGACAGCGTAAGGACAGAAATTAAGAATACTATAATGCAAGAGAAGAAATCCATAGCAGACAGCTTAACGAACATTAATGATGCAGTTAAGTCTTTAGATAAAAAAATAAAAGCAATAGGGAAGTAAAGAGAGCTTGCCGTTAGTAAGATTGTTTGATGATATTAAGAAAAAATATATGACAAAGATTTGTTGTTGTTTTAATAACCTCTCGTCGTACCGCGAGACTATATATACCGCTATGGATCGTGAGTTCGACATCGATTGGTATATAGAGGACTCTGACGAAGGTGTCAAGGAGTTTGATGCTGCAAAGCTGAAGAGCGTGCGCCATCTGCATCGCGTGCCGCTGAAGGGATTCTATTGGGTGAAGGGTATGCTGTCGCTTCTGCGTAAGGAATACGAAACATACCTCATGTTGGGTGCTACACGTAACCTGACGCTCTACGAGTTCTTGGCACTGAAATGTCTGTTCTTCCGCAAGAAGAGGGTATTGTCATGGACTCATGGATATTACGGCAAGGAGAGTAAACTGAATATTGCACTGCTCAAACGCCCAATGTTTAAGATGTTCGACGGATCATTTGTTTATGGCAACTATGCTCGTGACCTGATGATAAAGGACGGACATAATCCTGACACGCTATGGACTATACATAACTCACTTGCATACGATGAACAGCTGGCCCTTCGCAGGCAGATGCAGCCTTCAGATATCTACAAGAAGCATTTCGGGAATGACAATCCCGTAATGATATTCCTCGGTCGTCTGACACCTGTTAAGAAACTGGATCAAGCGATAGAGGCCTTGGCTAAACTTAGAGACAAAGGCGAGCAGTATAACTTTGTTTTTGTCGGCGATGGATCTGAGAGAAAGAGCTTAGAGAACTTAGCTGAGAGCTTAGAGGTAAAGGAACAAGTGTGGTTCTATGGTGCATGCTATGACGAGAGGCAGAATGCGGAACTGGTATATAATGCCGACCTCTGTGTGGCTCCTGGCAATATAGGTCTGACAGCAATGCACACCATGATGTTCGGCTGTCCAGCCATCACCCATGGCGACTTCAAGTGGCAGATGCCAGAATTCGAGGCCATACATCCTCACACAACCGGTTGCTTCTTCAAACGAGACGACGTCACCGACCTTGCTGAGAAAATCAGTATGTGGTTCACAGTCAACAAAGGTGAGCGCGACGCCGTCCGTCAGGCATGCTATAAAGAGATAGACACCCAGTGGAATCCGTACTTCCAGATGGAGGTGCTGAGGAAACATCTAAAGGGTGCGGGAAAAACCGTTACACAAATTGACAAAAGCGACATAGGTCGAGAGTAACAACCATATTCAGTGTAGGCCATCAAACAAGCCCGAGACGTCAAGATGATAGCGATAGCGAAGAACGCTATTAGACCAGAATAGGTGTAAAAACGAGGAAAATCTCTCTTTTTCCTCATTTAACTTCCACAAAAGTTGCATAATTCGGAAAAATGTTGTAATTTTGCAACAGCAAAATGCTTTTTGTTGCTATTTAGAAAAGAATTACTCATATGAAGTCCATAAGAATACATATAAATGAACTCGGATTAATCCGAAATTCGGATTTAGAGATTAAACCTGTTGTTTTGTTCTCGGGAGAATCCGGTTTGGGCAAGAGTTACCTTGCTGTTCTCAGTCATTATATGTTTGTTGTTCTGAGAAACGCTAAAAGACTTCACTTATTCTTTAAGGACAAAGGGTATAACTTTTATGCACCGGCAGATTACCCAGAAAACAAAAGTGTGGTACTGTCAGTTACGCGTGAGGAATTAGAAGAGTGGTTGTCGCAAGATGCCGTTAACTATCTGCGATATATGTTAGGCCAAGACGGTTTATCTGCAGCAAACCGAATAACCCTACCAC
>R03__coassemble_1030_pt1 | contig 13942 bp, 9 predicted proteins | sample R03__metabat2_low_PE_024 | metagenome-assembled genome bin R03 | reverse complement strand
ATTGGTAGCTTCTTGGGCGGTCATTGGTAGCACTTACAATCCGTAAGTGCTACCAATTGTTTTCGCAGATGTATAACAAGATCGTTCGCATGTGTATTTATTCAAACGCAAGAGATAAAAATTCTTGACGTTTTTCTTTGTTATTCAAAATAAATGTTGTAACTTTGCACCCCGAAAAGAATGAGGTTCTCCTGCGAAGGAGATATAAAAGGGAATCAGGTGCGAATCCTGAACAGACCCGGCTGCTGTAATTCTCAGCACACCATTTTGTGCAGCGGTAGCAACAGACCACTGAGTTTTAGTTAATAGTTAAACAATTAATAGTTAATAGTTAAGCTATTAAGAGTTAATCGTTAAGCTCGGGAAGGTGCTATTGTTAGAGAAGAGTCAGAAGACCTGCCTATCATTCTTCTGCCACAGATGCCATCATCTGTGACGCTCAGACGTCTCTGGGAACAGATGTCAACAGCGAAAACATTTCATATTAACATAAAACTAATCGTATGAAGAAATTCGTTACTCTTCTATTGGCTGCATTCGCTCTGACTGCAGCACATGCTCAGATTGTTACTGTTGACTTTGAGGGTGACTCTTGGACTGCACTCATCGACAACCCACAGTACAACGGAGCACTTATCTACAGTGGTGATCCATACACATGGACAGATGCAAACACAACGCTGTCGTCAAGCTGCGTAAAGGCTGACTGGAGCGCTTGGGGCTATGGTTATGGCTGGGATCACGGCATAGCAATATCAAACTATGTTGACGCAACAGCAGATAGCTACGACAAGCAGCTCTCAGTGCCTGTCAGCAACGGCTCACAGAACTTTGCTATAGCATGGGATAACGCCAGCGAACTGGCTTTCTCTGATGGCAAGGCACACACGGTGCAGTCAATCGACATCTGCAACACGAGCTATGCGCTGGCTAACATCAAGAAAAACCTCGGCACTGGCTATTTCTTCAAAGTAACTGCTACAGGTACTGATGCAGCAGGAAATACCAAGGATGTTGACATTATGCTGGCAGAGAATGAGACAGCCGTTGACAACTGGAAAACCATCGACCTCAGCTCTCTGGGTGCTGTGACAAAGATTGTGTTCACCTTCGATGGCTCTGACAAATCATCTTACGGCGTCAGCACTCCTAAGTATTTTGCTCTTGACAATGTGAAGGTTGACATGTCAGAATCATCTGATGATGATACTGTTGACTTTGAGGCTGACTCATGGAACGCTCTCATCGATAGCCCACAGTATAACGGAGCACTCATCTACAGCGCTGACCCATACACATGGACCGATGCCAACACAACGCTGTCGTCAAGCTGCGTAAAGGCTGACTGGATAGCATGGGGATACGGATATGGCTGGGATCACGGTATAGCAATATCTGACTATGTTGACGCAACAGCTGATAGCTACGACAAGCAGCTCTCGGTGCCTGTCAGCAACGGTTCGAAGAACTTTGCTGTAGCATGGGATAACCTTAGCGAACTGAGCTTTGCTGATGGTCAGGCACGCATCATAAAGTCAATCGATGTCTGCAACACAAGCTATGCTCTGGCTAACATTAAGAAAAACCTTGGCGACGGATATTTCTTCAAGGTTATTGCTGCAGGTACCGACGCTGACGGTAACGAGAAGACCGTTGACATCATGCTTGCTGAAAACAATACAGCAATAGAGAACTGGACAACAATAGATCTCAGCGCTCTTGGTGCAGTGACAAAGGTTTCGTTTACCTTCGACGGCTCTGACAAGTCTTCGTACGGAGTTAGCACTCCTAAGTATTTCGCTCTTGACAACATAAAGGTAGGCAAGCCTGTTCCTTCTGCTATAAATGTAGCCAAGACATCTGCTGACGCAACACCGGTAGCTTACTATTCTATCAACGGCAAGCGTATCAATGCACCAGAGAAGGGCATTAACATCGTACGTATGTCTGATGGTACTTCGAAGAAGATCGTTATCCGCTAACATCTCTTGATGAAATCTCTTAACATAATATCATATATCATGCTGTTATTGGCCTTTGGGCTGATGACAGCATGTTCTGATTTGAGCGACTTCGCCTCTGACGGTGAGGATATCACGTCAGACGATGGCGGCGTGCTCATATTATGCGAAGGCAACTACAACTCCGGCAACGCCACTTTGTCATATTATAACCCCGACACACACACCGTAGAAAACGGAGTGTTCAGACGTGCTAACGACCGTAAGCTTGGCGATACCGGCCAGAGCATCCTCGTCAATGGCAGCAAGGCGTATATCGCCGTTGAGAACTCCGGAATAATATGGGGGCTCAGTACCTCCGACTTCAAGGTTAACGGACAGCTGACAGCAACCTCTGACACTAAGATTATTAACCCACGTTACGTTCACATCCTCTCTGATGCGAAGGCATACGTCACCGACCTCTACTCTCCTTACATAAATATCTTTAACCCCACCACATTCCAGTATTTAGGAGCTATTGACGTTAGCCGCGTCAAAAACAACGGATACTGCAGCACAGAGGAGATGGTGCAGTATGGCACGGAAGTATTCACCAACTGTTGGTCGTACAGCAACAAGATTCTTGTCATTGACACAAACACTGATGCCGTCGTCGACGAGATATCTCTCACAAGCAATCAGCCTAAGTGCATCCGACTCGACAAGAATGGCAAGCTGTGGGTAATTACCGACGGTGGCTACTCTGATGCCAGTGGCTCTTACGGTGACGGCATACCACATCTTTACCGTATTGATGCCGCTACACGTCAGACAGAACTGGACATACCTCTCGCTACTGATGAGAGTAACGTACAGCTGGCTATGAACAAGACGGCTGATGTGGTGTACCTTATCAACAACGACATTTACCGTATGAGCGTGACTGCCAGCAACGTGCCTGCCGAGCCTTTCATAAAGGCACCTGTTGACAGCGACGGCAAGCGACACAAACTGTATGGCATAGGCATCAATCCAGTAAATAATGACATCTATGTCGCCGATGCCATTGACTATAAGCAGTCGGGCATGGTTTATCGTTACGGCATAGACGGAACGCTGATTGATAATTTCCGCGTCGGCATAACACCTAATCACTTCGCTTTTGTCAGCAATGATGCCGTCATCCCTGACGAGCAGGACTCTGTCAATACAGAAGAAAGTCTGCTTGCAAAAGCTCTTGTTGACACAATATATGAATACACGCCAGCCCCAGGACATCAGGTAAACGGCTATACTGTCGTAGGAGACTTCATTCATGATGGTGCCACAATGAAGGAGGCATGTGACTCTGTTATGTCGCATTTCCGCAAGCGTTACATGGTTAGTCTTGGTGGACAAGGCGGCTACGTTGTTGCCGGATGGAACCACAACGTCTTAAACAGTCATGGAGATTACGACATCGTAATTAAAGGAAACCCATACAGCTACCAGTCAGAACCTGGCATCATATGGGTAAGCAAGGACGACAACGGCAATGGTTTGCCCGACGATGAGTGGTATGAGCTTGCCGGCAGTGAGTATGGAACAGAGAATGAGACTCTTAACTATGCCATAACATACTACAAACCTACTGACGCAAAGCAAGACATACAATGGACCGATAACCAAGGAGGCTCAGGGGTAATACCATATATGTCAGCGTGGAACACCCATGACTCTTACTGGCAAGACTGGGTGACGGCTGATGTTGACGAACAGGGACGTGAATGTCGTACGTACTACGGCTCTCGACTGAAAGATACTCATACGTATATTAACGGCTATACCAACGAACCGCCATTCGATTGGGGATACGCCGACAATAATGGCTCTGATTATTTCCGCTATAAGAACTCCATCCTCTCCACGGCTATGGGGTATTACAAACTGAGCAATGCACGCTGTGCCGATGGTTCAGAGGCAAACCTTCCATACATCAACTTCATAAAGATACAGACCGCCCAAACTGGTTGCAGCCCTAATCTTGGCGAGATATCAACAGAGGTTTATGGCATCTGGGAGGCTGCCAAGTTAATGAAGTAATTCATAATGCACAATTCACAATGCATAATTCATAAAGCATAATTCAAATACATAATTATTTATAATATTTTATTTGTGATTTGAGACACATAGCCACCATACTAACCCTGCTCTGCGTCGTGGGCCTTTACGCCCAGGACCGCCACACTGTGCACCTGCAGGATGTGCAGGTCGTGTCTCGTCGCAAGATAAAAGATGCCGGCATTGAGAAGACCGTACTCGACACCACTATCCTTCACGACAACATCTCGCTGTCAATGGCCGACATACTCTCAAAGAACTCAACGCTGTTCATTAAGAGTTACGGTCGTGCCACTGAGGCAACGGCTGAGTTCCGCGGCACTTCTCCGTCGCACACTCAGGTGACATGGAACGGCATGAAGATTAACTCACCGATGTTCGGCACAGTCGATTTCTCAACTATCCCTGCCTATTTCATCGATGGTGCTAATCTCTATCACGGTGCATCGTCCATAAACATCACGGGCGGCGGACTCGGTGGCGCCGTTGAGATGTTCTCGTCGCCGGTAAAGGACAAGGGACTACATGCGCAATATGTACAAGGCATCGGCTCATTTCATACCTACGACCAGTTTCTGCGGCTGGCTTATAAGAAAGGACGCTGGTCGAGTCAGACGCGTGCAGTATATAGCACATCAAAGAACGACTTCCGTTATACCAATTATGACAAGAAGACTGACGTCTATGACGATGCCGGCAACCTTGTCGGCAGCTATCATCCTGAGGAAACAAACAAGAGCGGATACTTCGACGATGTCCACATAATGCAGGAGATAGGCTACGACGCATCACGGGCAGACAATATCAGTCTTGCCGTGTGGTATGCTTATTCAAAGCGCGGGCTGCCATTCCTTAGCGTCGATTACAAAGATGACAGCGACTTCAGCAACGAGTGCAAGAAGAACACTCTGCGCAGTGTCCTCTCATGGCGACATCATAATGCCGACTGGAACCTTAACGTCCGCGGTGGTTATGCCTACAACGATGTGGCCTACGACTACTTCACCACTCGAACCGATGCACAGACTTCTGACGAAACTACACAGACAGACATAACCCATTCGCGTAGCTATACCAACACGGCTTTCATGCAAGGCCTTGCCGACTGGAACATCACGCCGACGCTGCTCCTTACGGGCGGGGCTTCCATATACTACAACCACGTCCGTAGTGCTGACCATAGCCCCTTCCACACTGGTGAGAATTTTAGCCTCGGTCGTGCTGATGGTGATATTAACGCACAACTGCGCTGGCGTCCATGGGACAGGCTTACGCTTTCCGGTGTCATACGAGAGGAAACTCACGGCACACAGTGGGCATCACCTATCCCTGCTGCATTCGTTGATTACATCTTATACAAGCCGCTCAACATTGTCCTTAAGGCATCTGTAGCACGCAACTATCGCTACCCGTCAATGGACGATATGTACTTCCAACCAGGAGGCAACCCCGACCTGCAGCCAGAGAAAGGCACTGCCATCGACGGTGGCATAGAGATGTCAGTGAAGAAGCGCACATGGATGTTTAAGGCTAACGTCACAGCATTCGACTCGCACATAACCGACTGGATCCTGTGGACGCCGAATGCAAAGGGCTATTGGGAGCCTTCGAACATCAGCCGCGTGCATAACTATGGCATAGAGGCTATGCTGCAAGGCGAGATGATGCTTGCCGACCAACTAAAGCTTTCGTTATCTGCCAACTATGCCTGGACTCCGTCAAAGAATCTCGGTGAGCGCATGAACACCGCTGACGAGAGCTACGGCAAGCAGTTGTGCTACGTCCCTCTGCATTCGGGAAATGTCAACGGTCGTATTAATTGGCGTACATGGACATTAGGATGTCAATGGACATACTATAGTGAACGTTACACAACGACGAGCAATGACGTCGGCTACATAACGGGACGACTCATACCATATTATAACACAGATGTAAACATTGAGAAACTCTTCCGTTTCCATCATTGGGAGTTATCGCTGAAGGGTGTCGTCAATAACCTGTTATCATCAGAGTATGCAACAGTCCTTTCACATCCGCTTCCACGTCGTAATTACGAAATATACCTGACAATAAAATTCTGATAACAACACTACGCACTTGTCCGATAACGGAAAATTAATCCAGCAACAATGAAACTATCATCAGTTACAACTTGCATTTTAGCAGTGCTCTTCCTTGCCAGCTGCAACAGTAGCAACTCCACTTCTGACAACGGCGAAAGCATCGAGATGCGCTATTCGTCACTACTCGCCCTTCATCAGTGTGATGGCTATATTACAGCAGAGATAAAGAACCCATGGGACACCACAAAGATTCTGCATCGTTATGTCCTTGTTGACAAAGACGCAGACATGCCGGCAGAACTCCCTGCGGGTGATGTCGTAAAGACACCTGTCTCTCATGCGGTGTATTATACATCTGTCCATGTCAGCCTTGTCAATCAACTTGGTGGATATAACAGTATCGCAGGCGTCTGTGACCATGAGTATATGTATCTTGACCGTCTTCAGCAAGATGTCAAGAGTGGCAAGATTGTTGACTGCGGCAAGGGTATATCGCCAGACATTGAGAAGATTATTGACCTCTCGCCTGATGCTATCCTTGTCTCTCCGTTCGAAAACAGTGGCTCGTATGGCAAACTTGGCACATTAGGCATTCCTGTCATCGAGTGCGCCGACTATATGGAGACAAGTGCACTTGGCCGTGCCGAATGGATGCGTTTCTACGGCATACTGACAGGCCACCAGTCGCAGGCCGACAGTACCTTTGCCGGCATTGAGAAGCGTTACAATGACTTGAAGACGCTCGTTGCTGACGTCATGACAAAGCCAACGGTACTGTCAGACATGAAGTTTGGCAATTCATGGTATGTCGCAGGCGACAACTCCACTGTCGGACGTCTCTTTGCTGATGCCGGCGCCGACTACATCTTCAACGATGAGAAAGCCTCGGGCTCTGTTCCTTATGACCCCGAGGTTGTCTTCGACCGTGGCCAGCAGGCAGACCTTTGGCTTATAAAATACAATCAAGCGTATGACATGACTTACGCCTTGCTTGCAAAGGAGTGGGGCAACTACTCGCGTCTCTCTGCCTTCCAACATCGCAACGTATATGCGTGCAATCTCTCCAAGGTGCCATTCTACGAGGAAACACCATTCCATCCCGACATGCTCCTCCGCGACTACATCATCATCTTCCATCCGGAGGCAATAAAAGACCATAACCTACGTTATTTCAAGAAAATTGAGAAGTAAAGTCATCATAATCTGTTTATTTCTTGCAATGGTCTCTCTGGCCATTGCCAACCTTCTGTTTGGTTCAGTCAGTATCCCTGCCGGACAGGTACTCAGCATACTGACTGGCGGCGCATGCGAGAAGCAGAGCTGGCAGTATATTGTCATGGAGTCACGCCTGCCGCAGACAGTGACGGCTGTACTCTGTGGCGCATCACTTGCCGTGTCGGGCCTTTTGCTGCAGACATGCTTTCATAATCCGCTGGCAGGCCCGTCAATTCTTGGCATTACCAATGGCGCATCACTCGGTGTGGCCATCGTCATGCTTATCTGTGGCGGCGTGATAAGCGTCTCTCTTCCATCGGGCGAGGGCGGCATCGTGGGATTCCTTGCCATTGTCATTGCTGCCTTCGTTGGCTCAATGCTGATTATTGCGTTGCTCCTTGTGCTGTCGTCGTTCGTGAAGAATAACCTCATGCTGCTCATCGTTGGCATCATGGTCAGTTATCTGACGTCAAGTGTTGTCTCGCTATGCAATTTCTTTGCCAATGCAGACAATGTCCATTCGTACGTCATGTGGGGCATGGGCAGCTTCTCAGATGTCAGCCGTCAGCAGTTGCCGATGTTCTCGCTGCTCTGCATTGCTGGCCTTTTGCTTGCCTTTCTGCTTGTGAAACCGCTGAACCTTCTGCTCTTGGGAGAAAACTATGCCACAAATCTTGGCGTCAACATACGTCGCACACGGCGTCTCATCCTTGTCTCTACAGGCATCCTGACGGCTGTTGTTACAGCTTTCTGTGGTCCTGTCGCCTTCATCGGACTTGCTGTTCCACATATCGCACGTCTGCTGACAGGCACGTCAAACCATGTGACATTGTTGCCGGCAACGATACTCTCAGGTGCTGTCATCGCACTGTTGTGCAACCTTATCTGTATCCTGCCTGAGAACATGATTATTCCATTGAATGCTGTCACCCCAATCTTCGGAGCGCCTGTCATTATCTATATTATCTTCAGAAAGAGATAAGCATAATGCTTTGAATATATAAATGCGGGTCCTGTAATCTTGCTTAGCCAAGATTGCAGGACCCGCATTCGTTGTATTATGTATCTAACAGACCGGTATTTAGTTGCTTGTGGTTGTGTTCGTCAGTTATGTCTGATCGGTGTCCAACAGCTTGTTACCAATCCGACATCATGAGTTACACATCCTCTATCCAACTGTCAATAAGTCGGCGTGCAATGGACAGCTTCTCCGGTAGGTTAGGCAGATTGTCGCGTGTGAACCATGCTGCGGTACGTATCTCCTCCTCCTGCACCTTTATCTCGCCGCCGACATAGTCGGCATTGAAGCCAACCATGAGCCCACAGGGATAAGGCCACGGCTGCGAGTCGTAGTAACGGATGTTCGTTATGGTAAGTCCTGTCTCTTCCATTACCTCGCGCTGCACTGCCTCTTCAAGTGTCTCGCCTGTCTCCACAAAGCCCGCAATGAGTCCGTAGAAATCTCGTCGGAAATTCTTTCCTTTGGCGAGGAGTATCTCTTCCTTGCCATCAACGGTGGCAGGTGCTTTATGTATAAGCACGATAACAGCAGTAGCAAGCTGTGGCCACACCTCTTTTCCGCAGCCAGTGCAACGCTTTGAGATATCGGTATGCAGCTGCATGGGTGCTCCGCAGATGCCGCAGTACTTCGTCTCGGCATCCCAATAGAGAATCTCCTGACATTTTCCACCTTTTAAATATAGTTCTGTCGGGAGCTTATAGTATGACTGTCGTAGAGGACACATCTCATACTGTGCATTGTCGGTGACAGGACTGTCAACGCGCAGAGCCTTTACCGGAGTGCCGTCGGCCATCGGCGTGATGTTGTGTATTGTTGTCCATGGCTTGACGGGCACAGGACATTCGTCGCACAGCGGAATGTCGTACGTGCCGTCGTCATGCTTCATGAGCATGACATCTGATTTGCAGAAAACAAACCAACGGCAGCCCCCTCCCGTCCTCCCCGAGGGGAGGGGATTATTGATATGTTCTACTTGCCTGGGCATACTAATTCATATTCTTGCTTGATTCTTCAACGGTAATTAAATCGTTCCTCCCCTCGGGGAGGTTAGGAGGGGGCTACTAATCTCCGAAGATAAGCTTACGGTCACGCTTAAGTGCAGGGACAGCCCAGTCGTCGGGCACGAAACGCCAGTTGTTGTTGGCCTTCGGAGCGATGGTGCCGAGACGTTCTATCTCCTTCATCAGATACCAGCGCTGGTCGCGGTCGGTGCGTGACGTTATGCGGCTGTCAAGGTCTTTCTGCTGGATGCCGGCACCTTTGGTAAGCAATTCTCCGCCACCATTGCCACGATAGCTGTTGACTGCTACCTTGTAAATATGCTTCTCGTCGAACGGCTGACCGTTAGACATCTGCAGAATCTGTACCTTCTGTCCGTCAGGCTTTGTCACATCGACGGTGTAGTTGATACCTGCAGCCGAGTCGAAGTTGAATGTCATGTTCTTGAAGCCGTTGCGCTCGTTGCCGTTCTCGACACCGGCAAGCAGCATGATGTGGTCGTCAGGCGATTTCATCGTGTTCACCCACAGGTCGTACGACATCTCTAATGCCTTACGAATCTCCTCGCCTGACAGGTTCATCGTGAACAGCTTGTTTTCAAACTTATAAAGCTTAAACATGTCAGCGACGGTGATATCGCCCTTCTTCAGCGTGGCGTTGAAGGTCAGCGGAGCCGAGAACGAGATGTCGGCACCTGTCAGCTGAAGCTGCAGGTTGTGTATGAGGTCGGTGAATGCGCTTGAGCCGAAGAAGCAGTCGCGTGTCGTTATCTCTATCTCGTTGTTGCCTATCTTGCGGTCGGCCCATGCCTTCACCTCGTCAACCTCTGCATTGAAGTGAGCCATATAGTCAGCGTCAACATCAATGTTCGCAACATCGTGTATCACACCTTCTACGTTCTTTGAGATTACCTTGCTGCCTTTCTTCGTGACAGTGACGACAGCCTCGGCAACGTTGCGTGCCTGGTTGGCAGAGTTTATGATAAGCACGTCACGTCCATCGGTACACTTAACCATCTTGTTGCATACCATGTGGTCGTGGCCGAACATGATGGCATCGAAGCCAGGAACGGTCTCTGCCACGCGCTCGGTGACATTCTCGCTGCATACGTCAGTCTCTATGCCACCGTCAAGACCTGAGTGAAACAGACCGATGATGAGGTCCGGATGCTCTGTTGCCTTAACCTTCTCAACCCATTTCTTTGCCGAAGGAATGATGCGCTCAAACTCCAGACCGGCATAGACATCCTCTGTCAGCCAGTTAGGAATAGCCTCTGTGAGGAATCCTATCACTGCCACGCGAACACCCTGACGCTCGATGATGGTGTAAGGCTTAAGATATGGCTTCCCCGTCTTCTTATCGATGATGTTGGCACCGAGCACCGGACACTGCACCTCCTTGTCCCACTTGTCGAAGCAAGCGTGTGCCGTCTCGACGTCATGGTTGCCCCAGTTCTGCACGTCATACTGCATGTAGTTGACACACTGGGCAGCGATGTTCTGCTTGTCGGTAGCCACATAATTATAATAGTAGTTTATCGGTTGGCCCTGCAGAATATCACCATTCTCAAGCAGAATTACGCTGTTGGGGTTGTCCTTGCGTGCCTGCTTGATGTATGTCGACACGCGTGCCAGCGTTCCCTTCATCGGACGCTTGTTGATGAAGTCCCATGGGAAGAAGCATCCGTGCACGTCGGTTGTCTCAAAGATATGTAGTGTTACGGTCTGTGTCTTTGCTGCAAACATATTTACAGAGAGAAAGAGTGACAAAAACAATGATAGTATTCTCATAAATGGAGTGGTTTGATGGGTTAATTCATTCTGACAAGACGCTCACTTTGGGGGCTGGGGGGCTTACAGCTTTATCTTCTTCTTTGCTGCCTTGCCTTCGTTCTGTATGCGGTTGAGAGGTGTTACGACGTATGTATATTTTGTCTTGCCGTCAACGACAGGCAACTTATAGAACGTATTTGATGTCACGGCGACAATATTCGCTGCACTCTCAGTGTTCACTTTCTCGCCAGGCTTGAAGGCATAGACAACATATTTCGTTGCCGTCGTCTCCCAGTTCTTTGCCTTCGGCTCAGTCCAGAACAGCACATTGCCATCGTCCATCATCTCCGGCTTCAGCTTGCGCACCTTCCCAGGAGCCTTCTTCGTGATGAACGACATGTCAGGCTGCAGAGCCGGCGTGCGCCAGTAGTTGTTGCGAAGCAATGTTCCGTAGCTGCCGACATTATCGACAGCCGCCTTGGCATACCACAGGACGGTGCCTTTCACGTTAGGCAACTGCTCGTGCAGCAGCATCTTTGCTGGCAGCTGATGGCTCTGCGGGTTCTTCGGATCAGGGTATTTCACGGTGCGCTCTACATCTTCTCCGATGACGAGGGGACGCTTGCTGCAGTGGTTGCTCCACCAGTGTATCAGCTCGTCATAGTCTGCCGACGGGTGACCTATCTGCCAGTAAATCTGCGGCACGCAGTAGTCGAGCCAGCCGTTGTTCTCCCAAAGGAGGATGTCGGCGTACAGATCGTCGTAGTTCTGCAGACCGTTGGTGTTTGAGCCAATAGCTGGTGCCGACTTCTTGTTACGGTAGATGCCGAACGGCGAGATACCGACCTTCACCCATGGCTTTGCCTGATGTACCGTTTCATAGACCTGCTTGATGAACAGATCGACGTTATATCGTCGCCAGTCGTTCTTGTTCTGGATGCCATTGTTATAGCGCTGGAAGTCGCGGTCGTCAGGAATTGTCTGGCCAGCGGCAGGGTAGGGGTAGAAATAATCATCCATGTGGAGGCCGTCAACGTCATAGCGTGTCACGATGTCCTTTACGACATCGCAGATATAGTCGCGGTTCTCCTGCAGCGCAGGGTTAAGGATGAAGAGTCCATCGTATGAGAACACGCGTTCAGGATGCTTCACGGCGATGTGGCTGGAGGCCAGTTCCTTGGTGGTCTTCGTACGGGCACGGTAAGGGTTTATCCATGCGTGAAGCTCCATGCCGCGGCGGTGACACTCGGTAATCATCCACTGCAGCGGGTCCCAATACGGCGAAGGAGCCTGACCCTGGACGCCTGTTAGGAAGCGGCTCCATGGCTCTATGCTGCTCTGGTACAGCGCGTCACACTCCGGTCGCACCTGGAATATGATGACGTTGCAGCCGTCTTTCTGCAGCTCGTCGAGCTGATAGCTTAGCGTCTGCTGCATGCGCTGCGTGCCAAGTCCCTGGAATTGTCCGTTGACACACTGTATCCATGCTCCTCGCATCTCACGTTTCTGCTGGGCATGGGCAGTGAGACAAAGCATAATGAGTAATCCCGACAGGATGTATAATCTCTTCATAGTGATGTGTTTTCTTTGTTTTTGGGTTAATGGATGGGCTTTAGTGGGGCAATGGAAATACCGGTTTGGGATAATATGGTTGTTAGCTGGGGTGGTGATATAAATCACAAATAAAATATTATAAATCTGTAACTTGCTCCTTTTAGTTTGTACTTAGTACCTTGTACCCTGTACCTTGCACCTTGTACCTTTGTACTTAGTACCTTGTACCTACACCAGTGTTATTATCTCAGATGGCGTGCGGCGCTTCAGAACGTCAAGCTGGAAGTCCTTGCCGGCAATGATACCGTACTCGCGTAGCTGGCTCTCGACGGTCTTGCGGGCAAGCTCGGGGTGGTTGTTCTCCTCTGAGAGATGGCCCAGCCATACGTGCTTAAGATCGGGTGAGGCATTTTCGGCAAGTGCTTTGCCACACTCTACATTCGAGAGATGCCCGTTGCCGGAGACTATGCGGTCCTTGAGATACTGCGGATACGGTCCGGCCTGAAGCTTTTCCAGCTCGTAGTTGGCCTCCAGGACGAGGTAGTTGGCTTCGGTGATGAATGGCTTCATCTCGTCGGTGACCTGTCCGGCATCGGTAATGAGGCAGAATGTCACATCGCCATAGCGCACGCGGTAGCCGTTGTTGTCGGTGCTGTCGTGCGGCACGCGGAATGATGTCACTTCAAAGTCGCCGACCTGGAATGTCTCGCCGTGCTCTATGTAACGTTCGTAGCCAGGGCGTATCTTCTTGCGGACACAGTAGTTTTCCTCTATACCATGGTGCACCGCAGCCGTCGTATAGACAGGGAGACACAGGTCAGAGGACAGACTTCCCACCGACTTGACATGGTCGGCATGGTCGTGGGTTATGAGTATGGCGCTGATGTCAGCCATCGACAGCCCGTAGTCATCGAAGTGTTTCTTGAGCATTCGGGTGCCTATGCCGACGTCAATCATCAGCCCACACGTTTCGGTGTATAGGTAGTAACAGTTTCCGCTACTACCGCTACCGAAGCAGATGAATTTCAGCATTTATTTTATTATGATAGTTACGAAGTACGAATCACGAATTACTTGGTTTCTTTTGTCTGTTTGTAACAGCCTGCAGAAATGTCTATATTACGAATACTCAGCGTGCAAAAGAAGCTGAGTGATTCATAAATGGTAATCCGTAATTATTTTTACGCGTCCATATCCTCACTTACGAAGCAGAGCGGGAGCAGGTCCTTTACTGACTGGAGGATATATATGCCCTTGCGTCCGTATAGC
>R03__coassemble_1024_pt1 | contig 14009 bp, 8 predicted proteins | sample R03__metabat2_low_PE_024 | metagenome-assembled genome bin R03 | reverse complement strand
CGTCTTGTAAAAATGAGGCGAGGAAAGATATGCTCGCTTATCCCGAACTCGCGTTATATAGGTGGGTTCTATTAATTCCCACCGTAACCTTTAACTTAATTTGGGGACTTGACGTTTTGCCATCTTTTGGTCTCTTTTCGGTTCAAACTGCCAACTCTTTCGGTCGTTATGCCCGCATAACTCCTTCAAGAAGTTAACACTTTGAACCCGAAAATAAACTCGAAATCTGCCAAAGCGAATTAATAGAACCCACCTATAATGATGCAATGACGGCTTAACCTGAACTGTACATGACATTCGGGTTAAGCCGTCATTGTGTATTCCCCTCCCTGACTCAAGGGCATATACCATGCGACATGGAGGGACAACAGGGGGCTATGTGGTAGGTTTGGTCTCCTACTGCTTAAGGAAACGGTCGGCCTCGATAGCAGCTTTGCAGCCTGATGCTGCTGCGCAGATGGCCTGACGATAGTGAGGATCGGCAACGTCGCCTGCAGCGAAGACGCCCGGGATGTTAGTGCACGGCGATGCTCCGATGGTCTTGATGTAACCAACCTCGTCGCACTCAATGGCAGGGCGGAAGACGTCAGAGTTTGGCTTGTGGCCTATGGCGAGGAAGAATCCATCGATGTTGATGTCATACTTCTCCTCGTCAGGCTGTCCCTTGCGCTTGACGACATGCATGCCCTCTACGCCATCCTCGCCAAATAGTCCGATGGCATTATGCTCGAATAGGACTTCTATCTTCTCATTGTCCATGACACGCTTCTGCATAACCTCTGATGCGCGCAGGAACGGCTTGCGAACAAGGAGATAAACCTTCTTGGCAAGGCCGGCAAGATATATAGCCTCCTCACACGCTGTGTCACCGCCGCCCACGACAGCAACTACCTTCTTGCGATAGAAGAATCCGTCGCACGTAGCACAAGCTGATACGCCCTGTCCGGCATATTTCTTCTCATCGTCGAGGCCAAGATATTTGGCAGAAGCGCCAGTGGCTATGATGAGTGTGTCGGCAGCAATCTCTACGCCCTCGTCGGTTGTAAGGATGAACGGACGTTTTGATAGGTCGGCTTTGACTATCTCGCCGTCGCGGATGTCGGCACCGAATCGTTCTGCCTGCTCACGAATCTCCATCATCATCTGGTTTCCGTCAACTCCTTCGGGGTAACCAGGGAAGTTTTCTACTATTGTTGTCTGCGTCAGCTGACCGCCCATCTGCATTCCGCAGTACTCAACAGGATTAAGATTTGCTCTGCCGGCATAGATAGCGGCAGTATAGCCCGCAGGTCCTGAGCCTACGATAAGACATTTTACGTGTTCCATTATTTACAATTTACCATTTACAATGTACTATTTATTGTTGCATTGTGTTATGTGTCTTATATTTACTATTTACAATGTACAGTTTATTGTTGCATTGTAGTATGTGCGATTTTTATTGGTGTTAATATACATATTGACTCCACATTGATTTTTATTTATGAGTTTGCCATACTAAGTCGATTAAAATTATGAGTTAACACAATTTAGTTGCAATTTGGAAGTTGTCGGCTTAAATCACAAATAAAATATTATAAATCATCAGGGCAAAGCCCTTGTTGGAGTCTTTATATATTTATAGGCAGAGTGTAACAACTCAAGCAATCAGTTCATACTACTCCCCTCCCTCTATGGGAGGGGTAGGGGGGTAGCCTGTTGGGGCTGTAGGGGCATGTTGTTTCTATTTCCAATCCTTGATATTTGCTGTTGCCTCGACACGCTTCTCGATGTCGGCAGGAATGTTGGCAAATAGGTCAAGTCCTGTCATCGCCTCTATCTTATCCACCGTGGTATATACCTTGTTATAGCTTTGATACTTGGCGTTGTTGTCATAGTAGAACGCAATGGCCTTCTCATGACCTTTGCGCAGAGAGAGAACAGCCTTGAAGAAGCCCTCCGGCACCTGTATCTTGTGGTGTATGCCTATAACGGCATGCTTGACACCTTTCTTATAGACAGGGCCGCAGACGATGTATATGGTACCCTCAGTGCGTGCCCAGTCGCGACAAGCCACCTCAAGATTGTTCCATGAGTGGTGGTTCAGCTCACGGTCTTGCGGACACATGTTCGACATGTAGAAGCACTCTATCATGGCCGAACGGTCCCATTTGTTGTCGCCGGCAGGACACATATGACCACGGTCGTAGTTTGAATCCTTGTATTCGTACCAGTCAACACGGTAGCCTTTCGGAATGCTTGGGTCGGCAAAGAACTTGTCTGAGCGCTCCTGACTGCCGTAGGTATGCGCCTTTGTCAGTGCCCATGCCACCCATGTCGGTGTGTTGTAGCGTGAGTCGTAAAGCAGCGAGAAGTTCTTATGGTGTACGATACTCGTCACCTTACTCTGGTAGTTGGCAGGGACGGCAGGCAGATAGCTGTAGCTCTGCGCATGTGATGGCAGCGCCATACATACCACGACAGCAACCAGAAGCCCCACGCAGACTCTCCCAAGGGGAGCCTCTGAGACACTGCGCAAGTCAGAATGGTGACCTTTATTACATATAATAGACAGCAATCTTATCATAGCACACCAATTATTTCGTGAATATCGCTGATGTTATGGCTGTCGAGCCATGCGTTTATGCCATCCTTTACGTGCTTTGTGACAGCAGGGTCAAGGAAGTTTGCGGTACCTATCTCGATGGCTGTGGCACCAGCCATGAAGAACTCTATGGCATCCTCAGCCGTTGAGATACCACCAAGTCCGACGACAGGAATATTGACAGCCTTGGCCACCTGATATACCATGCGCAGCGCAACGGGCTTGACGCACGGTCCTGACAGACCTCCCGTGCCGATAGAGAGGTTAAAGCGTCGGCGCTCAATGTCTATGCTTGTGCCCATCAGCGTGTTTATCAGCGACACGCTGTCGGCACCCTCGGCCTCTACGGCCTTGGCGATATCGACGATGCTTGTTACGTTTGGCGACAGCTTGACGATGAGTGTCTTGCCATAAGCCTTACGTACTGCGCGGACGACACTTGCCGCTCCGTTGCATGTCACGCCGAAGGCCATGCCGCCATCCTTGACGTTAGGGCACGAGATGTTGAGCTCTATGGCGCGTATGTTGTCCAATGTGCCGACACGCCGTGCACATTCTGCGTAGTCGTCGGGCGACGAACCGCTGACGTTGACAATCATCTGCGAGTCGATGTCCTTTATCTGTGGGTATATGTGCTGGCAGAAATAATCCACGCCTTTGTTCTGCAGCCCGACGCAGTTGAGCATGCCTTGTGCCGTCTCTGCCATACGCGGATAGGCGTTACCCTGTCGTGGTGCGAGGGTAGTGCCTTTTACTATGATGCCGCCAATCTCATTCAGCGGCACGAGGTCGGCAAATTCTATGCCGTAGCCAAATGTCCCGCTTGCTGTCATCACCGGATTCTTAAGCTCCAGTGAGCCTATGTTTACTTTCAGATTTGCCATGATTACATGTACAATTTACTATTTACAATGTACTATTTAGTTGGGCATTGTATTATGTACAACTTATATTTACAATGTACAATTTATTTGGTCGTGGTATCAGATACAGCTTGCCGTTTACAATGTACTATTGTGATTCACTTTTTCTACTGCAAAACTATCTAATAGAACTCCCCCTTTGGGGGACGGGGGGCTTCTACCAGTTTAACTTATCGATATTGAATACCGGTCCCTCTTTGCAGACGCAGACGTTGCCGTCCTTAGTGTTCTCGACGCAGCAGAGGCACGCACCGAGTCCGCAGGCCATCATGTTCTCGAGCGAGACCTCACACGGTATCTCTTTCTCACGTGCCAGACGAGCCACCGCCATCATCATGGGCTTGGGCCCGCAGACAGAGATGAAGACATTGTCGGCCTTCGTGTAGCTGTTCCAGATGCTGTGCATCGTCACGAAGCCTCGTTCCGTAACCGCCTCAAAACCATCTGGCGCGGTGCCGTCTTCGGTAGTCAGAAAGACGTCGCCGATGGCACGGAAACGGTCAAGCTCGAGCAAATCCTTTGCCGAACGGGCACCGAGGATGAACACGGGCGTACCGCCATTCTCCTTTATAACCTTGCCCGCATAGAGTAGGGGAGCAACTCCTACGCCGCCACCGATAAGAAGGTGAGAGGTGAGAGGTGAGAGGTGAGAGGTTAGAGGTGAGAGGTTAGAGGTGAGAGGTGATGGTTGTTGGGCGTTGGCGGTATGTATCGTAAAACCGTTGCCGAGTGGCAGAAGGATGTTAAGCATATCGCCGGCCTTGAGCTGAGCCAGACGTCGTGTGCCGTCGCCTATTGCTGCCACGAGCAGCCACAGCTCGTTGGCATCCCGATCGACATAATGTATTGATATAGGACGGCGCAGGAAAGTCGGCGTGCTGCCATCGACACGCACCTCGACAAACTGCCCGGGGCGCATCTCCGGCAATGGCTTGTCGTCGGTAAGACGTATGAGGACGTACTTCTCGTTGATGTGTTCAACGTCCACGACGCGAAGGTCTAATATGTATTTTTTCATTGATAGAGAAATGATTTTGTCTTATTGGATGCAAAATTAACGCTTTTTTGTCTAATAAACGAAAAATATCGGCAGTTTCTGCACTACATGTTAAAAGTTTTTTGTACTTTTGCGTCATAATTGTTAATCAAAGACCTACACTATGATAAAATCAGACTTCAAGATTACTATGCGTCTGCTGGCAGTTTGCTTCATTCTCGCTTGCACCGCAACACGCATGCAGGCACAGAGCAAGTACGACCTGCAGAGCCCTTTCGGATGGGCTAACTGCTCGTCGTTGACATCCGGCGACGACTACCAGACCGTTGGCGGCGGTGCATGGAACATGCGTGATATTGCCAAGATACGCCGTGAGACAGCCACCAACGGCAAGAAGGTTGTCGTGCTGCAGACAGACGGCAGCGACATGAGCAAGACCATACAGACAGCCATTAAGGATAATGACATCGTCGTGCTTGATGGTAGCAAGGGTGACTTCATCATCGGCACGTCAATGAAGCTGCATGACGTTAAGAACCGTACTCTTATCGGCATCAACGACGCACGCCTCTGCTCGAAGTTCTATCTCAGCGAGGACATCCATAAGTTGATGAACGATAACAAGGTGCTTGAGCGCTCGACATCGGCTGCGAAGGAGGCTTTCGTGCTGCCTAACGGTGCGAAGGTGAAGGAGGAATGTGAGTACACGATACGCAAGCTGCTCATCGAGAAACTCGACGATGAGGCCGAGAACTTCCGCCACTCGGGCATCCTGCAGCTCGTTGGCTGTGAGAATATCATCCTACGCAATCTGTCGTTCGTAGGCCCTGGTGCCATCGACGTGGGTGGCGACGACCTCCTGACGATAACAAACGGCACACGTCACGCATGGATAGACCACTGCACATTCACCGACGGCATGGATGGCAACTGCGACATCACTAACCGCTCTGACTTCATAACCGTCTCGTGGTGCGTCTTCCGATATACCGACCGCACATACGTTCATGCCAACACCAACCTCGTTGGCTCAAACGACAATCCTGAACAGAACGGCGCCGACAACCTTAACGTAACGTATGCCTACAACCGTTGGGGCGAGAAGTGCAACCAGCGCATGCCTATGGTGCGCTTCGGCACGGTGCATGTCCTCAACAACTTCTACGACTGCCCGGGCAATGCGGCAGCAGTCAATCCGCGTCATGAGTCGGAAGTGCTCGTCGAGGGTAACCTCTTCAACAAGGGTGTGAAGAAGATATTCAAGGTGAACGATGCCAAGGCTTATGTCCTCAAGGACAATACATACCTCGAGAAGTTCTCGCAGCCGGCCGACCTCGGTACGGTCAGCGTGCCTTATCAATACCCGCTGATTCCTACTCTGCTCGTAATGACGGAGGTAGGTAATAACGCTGGCGTGATGAAGTAATATGTCTTATCTCGTCAGAGGCATCTGAGTAATTACGCTGTAAGATGCTGATACAAACAACAAAGGCAGCAGTATCTTGTACGATAAACTGCTGCCTTTGGTTGTTGAATGTATTTTATGTTCTGTCAAAATGCCCTTTCCCAAACTCTTACCTTATTTATATAGTCACATCTATCAAGAGCGACAGGCGAGGAAAGCATATTTGAGTTTCTCACCTTGGGGACGGTTAGATGGGGCTTTCGATATTTACGGAAGCTTAGTGATGTCGGCACGTGTGTAGTTGTCCATATCGAGATGGAACTTCTGCAGGTCGGCGAGCTTGTGTCGCGGAGCAGGGCTGTCGATAGGGAACTTCATGCGTGAGAATGTCTGGAAATAAAGCAGACATGCGTCGCGCCACCACCAGGCGTCCTTTGCCTGACGGTCGAAGTTCTTGAGCTGTGCCTCATAGCGTTCGCTGTCAACATACGGCTTCATGTCTTTCCATACAGCTGCGAATGCCTCAGCCTCGCGGACACCCTGGTCGTAGGTATGGCAAAGTGCCTGCCACAGTGTCTCACCATTGTGCATCTGGTGTGTCCAAGGCACATGGTGGAACCACAGCAGCAGCTGTTCAGGACACGTCTCCACATTATTATATATGTCGCACAGAGGCTTCGGATACTGCGAAACGTTGCCGGAGCCACTCGTTGTGCGGTCGAAGCCTATGCCTACGGAGTCTGCCTTGTGGTAATAGACAGGCTTCCAATCCTCGCGCCAGCCCTTAGGGTTGCACCAAGGCTCAGGTCCGTAGTGGTGTCCGGCGGCGAAGATATGATGCAGTCCGAGTGGCATCATATAGCGGACAACAGCCTCACGGCTCTCGCAGAGCACGTCGGCCATAGGCTCGACGAATGCAGAATCCTTGGTGTAGGTCTGCTCGAGCCACTCCTTTGCTATGCGTCGCGGGCACATATTGTCGTCCCATGCAAGGCGTCCGAAGGCATACCAATTGGCCTGTGCCATATCTGAACCGCACCAGTTGTCCATATCGCCGATATTGGCAACGGCGGAGATGGCATGCTGTTCAGGTACGAGCGAAGAGGCAGGAGATACTGTTCCTTCGTCATTTGTACTATGTGTCTTGTCCTTTTGACCTATTCCCTCGAAGAATTCAGTCCACATCGGAGCAAGGAAGCATGTATGAATGCTCTCGCCTGTGTACTCCTGTGTTATCTGGAACTCCGCCATCGTCTGCGTCTTCTTCAGGTTGAAGAATAGCGGTGAGATTGCCTCACGTGGCTGGAAGTCTATCGGACCGTTCTTAATCTGAATGATAACATTATCGCGGAACTGTCCGTCGAACGGCACAAACTCGAGGTAAGCCTGCGAAGCACGGTCGCTGCTTGACGCCGCATATACGAAAGCACGCCACATGACGATGCCTCCGTAAGGCTTCAAGGCGTCGGCAAGCATATTTGCTCCATCGACGTGAGTGCGCCCATAGTCCATCGGACCAGGCTCGCCTTCGGAGTTAGCCTTTACGAGGAAGCCTCCGAAGTCAGGTATCTGCTTGTATATCTCCTTAGCCTTTGCCTTCCACCATGCTATGACATCCTTGTCAAGCGGGTCTGCAGTGGGCAGGCCACCGAGAGCCTTTGGCGATGCGAAGTTGACAGCGAGATAGACGCGTATGCCGTAAGGACGCAGGGCATCAGCTATGCGCTTCGTCTCAGCAAGCTTCTCCTTGCTGAGCATCTTAGGGCTTGCATTGACGTTATTCAGTACGGTAGCGTTGATGCCGATGGATGCGTTGGCACGTCCGTACTCCTTTATTATATTAAGGTCAGCTACGCCGTTTTCCTTCCAGAAGATGCTATGGCCGGCAAAGCCACGCTCGCAGGTGCCGTTAGGATTATCCCAATGGTTCAGAATGCGTATGTCGTACTTCGGTGAGCTAATGGTCTTGGTACAGCATTTGCCATCATTGCAACCACCGCAACATGCTGTCTGCTGCTTGCGGAGAAGGGCGTAGGCGCCGTAAAGGAGTCCGCGGTCGGTGCGTGATGATATCTTGTATGATGTGTCGGAAGTCTTTTCTATGCAATAGCCATCATTGGCCGGAGCATCGGCTGAATAGGTAAGGACTAATGCCCCGCCCTGCCAGTAATGACGAAGTTCATCGACAGCCGTGTTGACAATGGCTGTCTTCTTAACGCCTTTGGTCTGTACGGCGGCGTCTTTGGCATTGCGCGACATGCGAAGCCATAGTGCGTGACCATCTTCAGCGTAGATATTTGAAATGGAAATAATGCTAATCAGCAGAATGATTAGTCGTTTCATGTTAGGTCTCTTTTAGTTAGTTAGAATAAAAAAGAGTGAGGAATGAGGAATGAAATAAATCACAAACAAAATCGTTCAAATCAATATGCGATGCAAAACCGATGTTGAACAAGGTGATTCTTCATTCTTCATTCTTCACTCTTCATTTTATTTAGTTACTGCACTGGCAAGGCTTCAGCTGCTTGAAGAAGTCGTTGCCCTTGTCGTCAACGAGGATGAAAGCAGGGAAGTCCTCAACGGTAATCTTCCAAACAGCCTCCATGCCGAGCTCTGGATACTCAACACACTCTATCGACTTGATGCTTGACTGCGACAGAACGGCAGCAACACCGCCGATGGTTCCGAGGTAGAAGCCACCGTACTTCTTGCAGGCATCGGTGACACACTGATCGCGGTTGCCCTTGGCAATCATCACGAGTGAGCCGCCATTCTTCTGGAACTCGTCAACATACGGATCCATACGGCCGGCTGTCGTTGGGCCCATAGAGCCGCAAGGGTAGCCTTCTGGAGTCTTGGCAGGACCAGCGTAGAGGATAGGATAGTCCTTCAGGTACTGTGGGAGACCCTCGCCGGCATCAAGACGTGCCTTGATCTTGGCATGTGCTATGTCACGTCCTACGATGATAGTTCCCTTGAGGTTGACACGTGTTGACACTGGGTACTTGCTCAGTTCCTTACGAACAGCGTCCATACCCTTGTCGAGATCAATCTCTATTCCCTTACCGCCTTCGCCCGGATTGCGCAGCTCAGCAGGGATAAGCTCTGTCGGATTGTCGTCCATCTTCTCTATCCAGATACCGTCGCGGTTAATCTTTGCCTTGATGTTACGGTCAGCCGAGCAGCTCACGCCCATACCAACAGGGAGCGAAGCGCCATGACGTGGGAGGCGGATGACACGGATATCATGAGCCAAGAACTTACCACCGAACTGTGCACCGAGTCCAATCTCGTGTACCTTCTTGAGCAGCTTAGCCTCCAGGTCGAGGTCGCGGAAAGCGCGTCCGGTCTCATCGCCCGTTGTAGGCAGGCCATCATAGTACTTTATAGAGCCAAGCTTCACGGTGAGAAGGTTCTTCTCTGCCGATGTACCGCCTATAACAACGCAGATGTGATAAGGAGGACAAGCAGCCGTACCGAAATGCTTTATCTCGTTGACAAGCCATGGCAGAAGGGTTCCTTCGTTCTGGATGAGAGCCTTTGTCATAGGGAAGAAGTATGTCTTGTTGGCTGAACCACCACCCTTTGCAACACACACGAAACGATACTCGGCACCTTCTGTTGCCTCGATGTCTATCTGTGCAGGGAGGTTACACTTAGTGTTCACCTCGTCGTACATGGTGAGTGGGGCATTCTGCGAATAGCGCAGGTTGTCCTGTGTGTAGGTGTTATAGACGCCAAGTGACAGAGCTTCCTCGTCCTCGAAGCCTGTCCAGACCTGCTGACCCTTCTCAGCGTGGATGATAGCAGTACCTGTATCCTGGCAGAAAGGCAGTATACCCTTGACTGAAGTCTCAGCATTGCGGAGGAACTGCAGTGCTACGTACTTGTCGTTCTCTGACGCCTCAGGGTCTGTGAGGATCTTTGCTACCTGCTCATTGTGCTCGCGACGCAGCATGAACTCTACGTCATGGAAACACTGCTGAGCAAGAAGAGTGAGTGCTTCCTTTGAGACCTTGATGATCTCTTTGCCCTCAAACTCAGTCACAGTGACACCGTCTTTTGTCAGAAGGCGGTACTCAGTCTTGTCTTCGCCAACCTGAAACATTGGCGCATACTTGAATGGAACGTTTGCCATAATGTGTTTTGTATTATAGTTTATGTATTAGGTGAATTGTCATAGTGTGTCCGAACGTTACGGAAATCGCAGAATCACGGAAGCTTCGGAAATACCGGACAAGCTGAAAACCACGGCAGCCCGGAAGCTCCGGAAATACCGGACAAGCCGAAAACCACGGCAGCCCGGAAGCTTCGGAAATACCGGACAAGCCGGAAATGTCTGAGTTCCGGAAGCTCCGGACTATCCGGACTATCCGGAACCGCCGGAAAAACCCAGCAAAAGCCGGAGGCTCCGGAAGAGCCGGACTTTCCGGATCATCCAGCTTTAGTATCCGAATATCTCCTCAAGGGTTAGGCGCTTGACAGGTGCAATCATCTCGAGCGACTTCATATCGAGCTCTTTCTCGTTGCCGAGGATGACGTAGTGGAGCGGCTTGCCCTTAACGTTCTTCTGCTCAAAGTCTATGAGATTCTGCATCGACATTGACGGGAGGACGTCGTAAACAGACTTGTTGATGTCGTAGTCGATGCCGAGACGCTGTGCGTTGAGATAGCTGTAGATGATGTTCATCTTAGTAGTACGTGCGGCAGCGATATTCTTGAGGATGCTCTGCTTAGCGATGTCGAATGCCGACTGAGTCTGTGGCATGTTGTCGGTGATAAGCTTGAAGGTGTTTACACAGTCCATCATCTTGTCGTTCTGAGTGATGATGTGCTGCTGCCAATACTGCGGATCCTGCTTGCGCGATGGCGAACGGTAGAGTGCGTTGGCATTGTATGCAAGGCCACGAGTCTCGCGAAGCTCCTGGAAGACTACTGCATTCATGCCTCCTCCGAAGTATTCGTTGAAGAGATTGATAGTAGGCACCTGGCTGAGGTTGAGCGGTTTCTGCTCGTTGTTGAGCATGCGCATGTAGATATTGTTAGCCTCGTAAGGTGCCAGGAACACCTGTGTGGCAGGTGTCGAGGTCCATGCCCACTCCTTATTCTTAGGCACAGCCTGCAGTTTCTTTGCTGTCTTGTGGTTTGCCTTGACCTGAGCAGAAAGCTCGTCTAGAGTCAGAGGGCCATAATATAATAAGGTGTGCTGATACTGAGCGAGGCCTTTCAGCAAGTTGGTATATACCGCAGGGTCAGCAGCACGCAGCTCCTTCTCCGACATTATGTTAGTGAAGTCATTCTGAGGTCCATGGAGAGCGTACTCCCAAAGATACGAGAAGCAGTTGCGCTGGTTCTTCTTAGCCTCGGCACGCTCTTTGACTGCGTTCTCAACATACATGTTGTAGACATCCTTGTCGGCCTTTGTGTCGCTGAGAACCTGCTCAAGAAGCTTCATAGCCTCCGGCATATTCTCGTTCAATCCTGAGAGAGAGATGGTTATATTGTCATAACCTATCTTGATGTTGTAGTCACACGCAAGCTTGTAGAACTGCTTCTTGATGCTCTCGTTCGTAAGCTTTGATGTTCCGAGGAGAGGGATGTAGTCGTTCAGGACAGAGTAGCGCACGTCGGCACGGTCACCGAACTCATAGCGATACTGCAGCTCAAAGAGGTCGTTGTCGGTATTCTGCACATAGAGCACAGGCAGCTTTGACTTTGTCACAGACTTTGTGAGATCCTTCGAGAAGTCAACGAACTTAGGCTGAACAGGAGCCACCTTCATCGCCGTAAGGTCAGTGAGGAACTGCGACTGCTTATCGCGATTCGACGGAATAGGAGTTATCTGCGGCTTCTCTATCTTCTTTATGTTCTTGTCTTCGCCCTTAAGCTTCTCCACACTGACATAGCCTTCGGTGAAGTAACGGTTTGCGAAGGCCACCACATCAGCCTTTGTAATCTTCGACATGCGTTCAATCTGCGTCACCTCATTCTCCCACGGCTCGCCGTTTATGAATGCGTTGACCATCGTATGCACACGTCCGCGGTTGTTGTCGAGGTGCATAAGGTGCTGGCGTTTCTTATTGTTGATGATGCTGACAAGCATGTCGTCGTCGAAGTCGCCTGCCTTCAGCTTCTTCATTTCGTTAAGGAGAATAGCCTTTACGTCAGCGAGCGACTGGCCTTCCTTTGGCGCACCGCTGAGCAGGAACATGCTGTAGTCCTTGAGAGTCTCTGCTCCTGCGCCTGCCTGAAGCATCAGCATCTTCTGGTTGACGTCAAGGTCGATGAGACCACAACGTCCGTTCTGCATAATGTCAGAGACAATGCTGAGTGTGTCGTTCTGCAGCGAGGCGGCGCCATTGAATCGCCATGCCAGCATCACCTGCTCCTGTTCCTGACCTACGACTGTAGTGTCAACAGGCTGTGTGAGTACCGGCTGTGCCGGGAACTGACGCGGCGAGACATCCTTACCTGGCTGCCATGAGCCGAAATACTTTTCGATAAGGTCCATGGTCTTGTCGAAGTCAAGGTCTCCGGCCATACAGATGGCGATGTTGTTTGGCTTATAATAGCGGTCGTAGTACTTCTGAATCTCTACCAACGAAGGGTTCTTCAGATGGTCCTGCGTACCTATCGTTGTCTGCGTGCCATACGAATGAGACGGGAAGAGCTTAGCCATGAGAGCGTCGAAAGCCTTCTCGTCATCGCTTGACAACGAGATGTTCTTCTCCTCATAGACAGCTTCAAGCTCGGTATGGAATCCGCGCATCACCATGTTCTGGAAGCGGTCGCTCTGCAGGATGGCCCATCGCTCAAGCTCATTGGCAGGGACATCCTCGGTATAACAGGTTATATCGAACGACGTGTAGGCATTTGAGCCCTCGCCACCCATAGCGGCCATGGCCTTGTCATACTCATTAGGTATGTTGTACTTCGCAGCCAGTTGCGATACAGAGTCTATCTCGTGGTACTTCGCCTTGCGCTGCTGCGGGTCGGTAAGCTTACGGTATTCCTCGTACAGATTGAGTATCTTGTCGAGGTACGGCTTCTCGGCAGCATAGTCAGAGGTGCCAAATTTCTGTGTACCCTTGAACATGAGGTGTTCCAGGTAGTGAGCCAGACCGGCGCAGTCGGCAGGGTCGTTGCGGTGTCCGGTGTTTACTGCGATGTGTGCAGTGACGCGCGGCTTCTCGGCATTCTGTGAGAGATAGACCTTCAGACCATTCTGAAGGGTGTAGATACGGGCATGCATCGGGTCGTTAGGGACGGCCTGATACTTGCGTTCAGCAGCCGAAGCGCTGACTGACATAAGGAGGAAAAAGCCCCCCAACGCCCAAAATGGGAGTTTCTTTAGTAGTTTAGCTTGCATGAGTATTTTGTTAATTTTAGTTTCATTCAGATTGTTATAGGTGCTATTTGTTATTATCTTGCGCACCTGTTGGCATCATTAAATCACAAATAAAATATTATGAAATCATATTTATCTTAGACGGTCAGCCAGCTGTTGGCATCATTAAATCACAAATAAAATATTATATAATCATATTTATCTGAGGATGTCAGCCAGCTGTTGGTATCATTAAATCACAAATAAAATATTATGAAATCATATTTATCTGAGACGGTCAGCCAGCTGTTGGCATCATTAAATCACAAATAAAATATTATATAATCATGTCTATCTGAGACTTTACGCCGTCGGAATCTTGCTTATGAACTCGTTGAGAGCATCTTCAGATACGTCGCCGAGGTCATACTCACGCTCCGCATCATAGCGTATGGCCGAGAGCCACTCCTGTCGTGACGGCATGAGCTGTGCTATAAGGCGTTCGCGATCGTCCTCGGTGAGCGTGTCAAGATGTGTATATTCGAGTATCAGGCGGTATGCCCACGCCCATTTATGCTCACGGTAAGCGTTATGAATGGCTGCGAGCGAGTCGGCGACATCGTTTATGTCAGAGACCTCTCCGCGACGAATGTCATCGACAAGCGCTACGATGTCGGCCTCCGGAGCCAGCATTCCGAGGAGGTCGGTCCATTGTCCTGCGCCCGTTGTTGAGTCAGGCAGCGCTGCCTCATGCTCTTCGAGAGCCTCGAGCA
>R03__coassemble_1017_pt1 | contig 14088 bp, 8 predicted proteins | sample R03__metabat2_low_PE_024 | metagenome-assembled genome bin R03 | reverse complement strand
GCTCACCCCTCTAACCCCTAACCTCTCCCCTCTAACCTCTCCCCTCTCCCCTCTAAGCTCTAAGCTATTCACTCTCCACGAAGGCTTTGTTGATAACGACCTGAAACTGTGTGTTTTCACCGACCATCAGATCTTCGACCGCTTCCATAAGTACAACCTCAAGTCTGACCGTGCTCGTCACGGAAAGATGGCGCTCACGATGAAGGAGCTCCAGGAGCTCGAGATAGGCGATTACATAGTGCATATTGACTTCGGCGTCGGCAAGTTCGGCGGTCTCGTGCGTGTTCCGACGGTGTCACGCGATGGTCAGACGACGGGCTATCATGAGGTGATACGCATCATCTACCAGAACAACGACAAGGTTGATGTCTCCATACATTCATTATATAAGGTAAGCAAATACCGCAGTTCGACAACGGGCGAGCCACCAACCCTTTCGCGTCTGGGCACCGGAGCCTGGGACCGCCTAAAGGAGCGCACCAAGAAGAAGATCAAGGACATCGCCCGCGACCTCATACGCCTGTATGCCAAACGCCGTCATGAAAAAGGCTTCAAGTTTTCTCAAGATACTTACCTTCAGAATGAACTTGAGGCATCGTTCCTCTATGAGGATACGCCTGATCAGCTGAAGGCTACGCAGGACGTGAAGCACGACATGGAGTCGGCACGCCCGATGGATCGCCTCGTCTGCGGAGACGTAGGCTTTGGCAAGACAGAAGTTGCCATGCGTGCTGCCTTTAAGGCTGCCTGCGATTCGAAGCAAGTCGCTGTCCTTGTGCCAACTACGGTGCTTGCCTTTCAGCATTACCAGAGCTTCACTAAGCGTATGGAGGGCATGCCTGTCCGTGTTGATTATCTCTCGCGTGCCAGAACAGCTAAGCAGACGTCGCAGGTGCTCAAGGATCTTGCCGAAGGACGTATAGACATCCTCGTCGGAACGCATAAGCTGATAGGCAAGAATGTCAAATGGAAAGACCTCGGACTTCTCATTATCGACGAGGAACAGAAGTTCGGAGTTTCCGTAAAAGAGAAGCTTCGTCAGCTGAAGACAAATATCGACACGCTGACGATGTCTGCAACGCCTATTCCGCGAACGCTGCAGTTCTCGCTGATGGGAGCGCGTGACATGAGCATCATGCGTACGCCACCGCCCAACCGCCATCCTATACAGACGCAGTTAGGCACCTATGGCCATGAGATTATCAAGGACGCAGTAGAGTTTGAGATGTCGCGTAACGGACAGGTCTTCTTCGTCAATCCGCGCATCTCTAACCTCACAGAGATAGCACACCTCATCCAGAAGCATGTTCCCGACTGCCGTATAGCCATCGGACATGGGCAGATGCCTCCCGAGGAACTGGAGAAAATCATCATCGGCTTTATGAACTACGACTATGACGTGCTGCTCTCGACGACCATCGTTGAGAACGGTATCGACATACCGAATGCCAACACCATCATCATAAATGATGCACACCGCTTCGGACTCTCTGACCTTCACCAGATGCGTGGACGTGTAGGACGCGGCAACCGTAAGGCTTTCTGCTACTTGCTCTCTCCTCCGCTGTCTTATCTTACACGCGATGCACGCACCCGTCTGGAGGCTTTGGAGACCTTCTCAGACCTCGGCTCGGGATTCTCTATTGCCATGCAGGACCTTGACCTTCGTGGCGCCGGCAATCTGCTCGGTTCTGAGCAGTCGGGATTCCTTGAGGATTTAGGCTACGAGACATACCAGAAGATTCTGAAGCAGGCGGTTCAGGAACTCAAGAACGAGGAGTTCCAGGACCTTCAGGCAGAGCAGCTTGCAGAGGAGGAGGCCCAACGCCGTACGGCAGGAGATGCCGAAACGGTTGACATAGAGGCTGTTGAGTTTGTTGATGACTGCGGCATAGACAGCGACCTCGAGATGTATTTCCCTGATCAGTATGTACCAGGTTCGTCAGAGCGTATGCTTCTCTACCGTGAGCTCGACCAGATAGAGAGCGACGAAGATCTTGCGGCTTATCGTCAGCGCCTTATTGATCGTTTCGGTCCTATTCCGCATGAGGGTGAGGAACTCATAGCCGTTGTCCTCGTGCGCCGTCTCGGAAAGCGCCTCGGATGTGAGAAAATCGTTCTGCGCCAAGGACTTATGCAGCTGCACTTGCTGCCTGACCAGCAGAGCCCTTACTACCGCACAAAGGCTTTCATGCGACTCATTGGCTACGCTACGAATAACCCCCGACGCTGTCAGTTTAAGACGGTGAAGAATTCTCCGCGTATCGTCATTTCCAATGTCAACTCTGTTGCTGAGGCTCTGAAGATACTGGAGGGTATTTCCGGAAAATGGAACAATTCTGAAAAATCTTGACAAACGGAAGTTTGGGTTTTCTTAATGGCGTTTTTACAGGTTTCGTCCAAAATGCCAAGAAATAGTTCCTGAATCCGTGCTTGTATGCCGTTGGAAAGTTAAAAAATGCCGAAGCACGTTGTAAAAGGTATTGAATTGCGTCGTCATTCGTATTAAATTACGGCCTCATTTGTATTGAATGACGTCGTCATTGGTAGCACTTTGGGCGCTCATTCAATACCAATTAGGTGTCGCTTCAATGTGTCTTGCTGTGCACCGCTTGCCTAAACGGTTGATAATCTGGCAGTTGGTAAAAACCGACGAGAATTGCAAATTTGTGCGCTTCGGTGCGACTCGTGATTTCTGCGCGATTCTCGCACGATTTCTGCACGTATTCTGGAACAGGTTTTTCGAAGCATCTCATTCTGCGTCAGTATCAAAACACAATGTTGAGAAAATCATTTTGAATCTTCCACTTTCTTTGTAATCGGATTCTGCCAAAGTCGTCTTGAGTCTTGATGCTATACCGATATGATTGCTACTAAATGATTAAAAGTCCGGAATCTTTTCTGGTTTCTGCCCTATAAAATCATTGATTTTACACAAATTTGCGGCTGAAAAGATTTTATTATGCTTAAATATTTGTGTAATTCAAATAAAAGTGGTAACTTTGCCCGATAAAACGGAAATATCCAGGCGTATTACTATAAATTTTGTCTGAACAAAATAAAAACAACATAAAAGTGATGATTAAATCAAAACTCTTTCTTTTGAGCATCATGATGCTCTCTTTTGCTACACTGGCCAATGCGCAGATGACCAACGGACAGATCGTTGATTATGCCAAGAGCCAGAAGAAAGCAGGAAGATCAAACGAAGACATCGGTCAAGACCTCCTTTCGAAGGGCGTTACCAGAGAACAGATGCAGGCGGCGTATTCTGAATACAATGCCGGCAGCGACGTTCAGCCAGGACAATATCTTGAGATTGACGACCGTGGCCGCGAGAATAACGGTGAGACCGTTCCGGAGGCTTCTGAGGATACAAAACCTGACAGCCGCCAGATCTTCGGACACGAAATCTTCCGCTCAAAGTCGCTGTCTTTTGAGCCTAACACATCGATGGCCATCCCGCAGAACTATGTCCTCGGACCTGGTGATGACGTGATTGTCGATATCTACGGCGCATCGCAGAGCTCGCAGAAGATTACCGTTGCTCCTGACGGAACAGTTACAATACCGCGTATAGGCCCTATCCGCGTCTCCGGACTTACCGTAGAGGGCGCGCAAAGCCGTATCTATGGCGCCATGGGCAAGCACTACCAGAACTCAAGCATAAAGGTAAGCGTAGGACAGACACGTACCATACAGATATCTGTTATGGGTGAGGTTGCCGTTCCAGGCACATACACCCTCTCGGCCTTCGCCTCTGTCTTCCATGCCCTCTATATGGCCGGCGGCATTAAGGAGATAGGTACTTTGCGTGACATAAAGGTGGCACGTAACGGACGAATAATATCTACCGTCGATGTCTATGAGTATATCCTCAACGGCCGACTGGCAGGAAACGTCATGCTTCGCGATAATGATGTCATCATCGTCGGCTCGTACCAGAACCTCGTAAATATCTCGGGTAATATCAAACGCCCTATGTGGTATGAGATGAAGAAGAACGAGACGGTGCAGTCGCTTCTGCGTTACGCCGGAGGCTTCAAGGGCGATGCCTTCCAGAAATCTGTTTCCGTAAACCGTAAGTCGGGTGATAAATACTCGGTATATACCGTAGGTGAGTTTGAGTTCTCTACCTTCCGCCTCGCTGATGAGGATTCAGTAATGATACGTAGCAATGAACAGCGTTATGAGAACATCACCACCATCAACGGTGCCGTAAAGCGTACTGGCGACTATCAACTCTCGGCTGTAAAGACCGTGAAGGGCATCATAGAGGCTGCCGGAGGACTACAGGAGGACGCACAGACAAACCGTGCCGTTCTCATACGTACTAAGGAAGACCGCACGAAAGAGGCTATCAGCATCGATCTCGCTGAGATTCTTGCAGGTAATGTGCCGGATATTCCTCTGCAGAATGAGGATGTCATAACCATCGCTTCTATGGAGACGCTTAACTCAGAGCGTATCCTCACCATCGAAGGCGAGGTGTATAACCCTGGCACATTCCCTTATGCTGAGAACACAAAGATAGAGGACATCATCATACAGGCTGGCGGACTGCGTGAGTCGGCATCGCTCCTCAACGTCGAGGTGGCACGTCGTATCGTCGATCCGTCTGCTTCTACCGACTCTCCCATCCGTAGCGAGTCGTTCACGTTCTCACTTACCGACGGCTTGAAGGTTGCCAATGGCAATACCTTCACACTCATGCCTTTCGACAGGGTATATATACGTCGCTCTCCTGTTTTCAGTGAACAGCGCACCGTAAACGTATCGGGTGAGGTGATGTTTGCCGGCAACTACGTGCTGAAAGAGCAGGATGTACGTATCTCAGACATAATAAAGAAGGCTGGTGGCTTTAAACTGAAAGCCTCTGTCAAGGATGCTCGTCTCGTGCGTAAGATGAATGAGGTGGAGCGTGCACGTCAGCGTCAGATGCTTCAGATGGTACACTCAGCCACTGACTCGGTAACTACTATTAAGGTTGACTCTGCCGAAGTATATACTGTGGGTATCGACCTTGAGAAGGCGATGGCTAATCCAGGTTCGGATGAGGATATCGTACTGCGTGACGGTGATGAGATCACGGTGCCGCAGCTCAATACTACTGTCAAGATTAACGGTGAGGTACTGTATCCTAATAGCGTCACTTTCCTCAGCGGAAAGAATATGAGATACTACATATCACAGGCCGGCGGATTCACGAAGGAGTCACACAAGAGCAAATCGTATGTCATCTATCCTAACGGACACGTTGCCAAGGGCTTGAACTCAAAGATTGAGCCTGGATGCGAGATTGTAGTGCCTACGAAGAAGAGACGTGCCAACGGTGGTGATGCCACTAAGTGGGCTTCACTTGCAACAGGCTTCATAACGGCAGCTGCTCTTGTCATTTCCGTCCTGAAGAAATAACATGCTGTCTCACTCATGTTGCGTGCTGAAACAACATGCGGCATGATGTGCGACTCGCAGGAGAATAGCTTGCCTTTAACAGGAATAGTAATACACATTATTTAACTTTCGCAAGTTGAATGAAGTAATATGTAAGGAGTGTGTAAGGAGTGTGTAAGGAGTCGGGAAGACAATTGTTCCGACTCCGCGAAGAACTCCTTAAACAAGCAAAAGCTTACGTCTGTCATACTCCTGTCATTCTCCTTACATACTCCTTATAGACTCAATAGTCGAGCTTGCGAAACATAAATACACATTATTATATTTATATATGGATGCAACAAATACTGCTCAGCAGCAGACGCCGATGGCTGAAGAAGAGAAGCAGATAGACTGGATGGGCATACTGAGAAAGATAAAGCAGCATAAGAAAGCTTACTTCATCTCGTTGCCTGTGGCATTTGTCATAGCTGCTATATATGCTTTCTCGCAGCCTAACTTTTATAATGTCGAGGTAAAGCTGGCACCTGAGTTGTCAACATCTTCATCGTCGGGAAGCCTGTCGTCTATCATGCGCTCATTCGGAGTGGGAGGCGGCTCGGTGTCGAATGGTACCGATGCTATCATGCCGAACCTCTATCCTGACCTCATGAACTCAAAGACGTTCCTTGTAAGTCTGTTTGATGTCAATGTGAAGAGTAAGGATGGTAAGATAAAGACAACATACTACGACTATCTGAACAACTATCAGAAGGCTCCTTGGTACTCAGAACTTATCGGAGGAGCCATAGGCGGTGTCGTCTCTGCCATTGCCTCGCTGTTCCCTTCAAAGGCTGAGGAGATAGAGTCGTCGATTAATCGTACCCCTAATCCGGCTATGCTTACAAAGCGTCAGTCGCTGATTACGGATATCATCTCGCATAAGATTGTGTGCGATGTTGATAACAAGACGTATGTCATCACTATCGATGTCACCGACCAGGATCCGCTCATCTGTGCGCAGATGGCTGATTCTACATGTGCCCGTCTGCAGGACTTCATCACCGAGTATCGTTCGAAGAAGGCCCGTCAGCAGATGAAGAACATAGAGGTGCAGTACAAGAAGGCAAAGGCTGACTATGAGGCTGCCAAGGAGAAAGTGGCTGGCTTCAACGATGCTAACTGGGATATCGTTGAGCAGGACTATCTTGTGCAGCAGCAGGCTCTGCAGAATGATATGAACCTGAAGTATCAGACATTTTCCGCTTTCAATACGCAGCTCATCTCTGCACGTGCCAAATACGAGGAGTCACGTCCGGTTTATACCGTCCTTGACGGTGCTACCGTTCCTGTCAGAAAGGCCGGACCGCCGCGTCTCAGAAACATTCTCATGTTCCTGTTCTTAGTCTTCGTCGTGCAGTCGGCATGGTACTGCCGCGATGACATCAAGGATATGTTCTGATAAGAATGATGCAAGCATCACATGTTACAGTATAGATTCTCTGACACTTGATGCTTGCATCATCCGTTTCCTTGTATCTGTTGCAGACGACAATGAACAGAGGGAAGGTGTTAACGATGCTTAAATACTAAGCATATTTCATAAAAAAGCAGACAAAAGCTTTCATTTCTGAGATTTTTGTTGTAACTTTGCAAACGCTTTTGAAAAAGAGCACTACAACACATGGTGGTTCTTTGTGACCGCCCTTCATATGGGTGAGTCTCATACGACCAGCTCCCTCGGAACTCCCCCAGGACAGGAATGTAGCAAGGGTACTTGGTTGTAGCGGTGCGATGTGAGTAGCTCGCCCACCTGCCTCTTTAGCTCAGTTGGCCAGAGCACGTGATTTGTAATCTCGGGGTCGTTGGTTCGAATCCGACAAGAGGCTCAAAGACTTGAAGGAATCATCTCAACGAGGTGGTTCCTTCTTTTGCTAATGAAATGGTGGGCACTATTAATTCCCACCGATGTAATAAACTATTTATGGGATAATTTCGTTTTGTCATCTTTACGAATCTTTTCAGTTCAAACTGTCATAACTTGCAGTTGCATAGCCCGCTATGCGCCTTTAAGGTTCTGACACTTTGATTCTGAAAATATCTCGAAAATCTGCCAAAGCGAATTAACAGTCCCCACCATATATGATAAGCTCTCAAGAATACATACAACTAAAGGCTTTCGCCCGTCAGGACGGCACATTCATGGGGCTGCTGTGGATAGTAAGCTTCGCATGCTTCTTAATATCACAGACTCATACCACGATGTCGTTCGTCTTTGATTTGACAATTATAAGCATACCTTTCTTTGCTGCATCAAGGGCAAAGAACTTCCGTGACTATGCTCTCGGAGGGACCATAAGCTTCGGGCGGGCACTGGCTTACCTGCTCCTCCTGTTTGGTTACGCCATCCTGCTCTTTGCTCTCGCGCAATGGGCATACTTCCAGTTCATTGATGGCGGCAGATTGGTAGGAGGAATGGTAAAGACAGTTAACTCGCCGGAATTTAAGGCTGTGCTTGATGCATACCAGATATCAAAGGCTGAGCTGGAGCAGTCAATGAAGACACTCTCTGAAGCACGTCCCGTTGACTTCGCCGTAACATTCATCTGGATGAATATGTTTGCATGCATGCTTATGAGCTGGGTGATAGCCCTGCTTACAAAGCGAAGTGTCCGTAACGCATAAATCGTAATTTCTATAACAATGGATATATCTGTCATCATTCCTTTATACAATGAAGAGGAGTCACTCCCTGAACTGTATGCTTGGATAACCCGAGTATGTAATGAACATAACCTTACACATGAGGTCATATTCGTTAACGACGGCTCCACCGACCGTTCGTGGGATGTCATTGAGCGTCTCGCGCAAGAGAATAATGACGTCAAGGGAATAAAGTTCCGTCGTAACTACGGTAAGTCGCCGGCTCTGTATTGTGGCTTCGAGGAGGCACAGGGTGATGTTGTCATCACAATGGATGCCGACCTACAGGACTCGCCTGACGAAATCCCAGAGCTTTATCGTATGATAAAAGACGAAGGCTACGACCTTGTCAGTGGTTATAAGATGAATCGCAAGCAGGGTGACCCGTTGTCAAAGACCATACCGACTAAGCTCTTCAATGCTACAGCACGTAAAGTGTCTGGCATTCACAACCTTCATGACTTCAACTGCGGCCTGAAAGCATACCGTAAGGATGTGGTGAAGAATATCGAGGTGTATGGCGAGATGCACAGATACATGCCGTATCTTGCTAAGAATGCGGGCTTTGACAAGATAGGCGAGAAGCTCGTGCACCACCAGGCACGTAAGTACGGTACATCGAAATTCATGGGATGGAACCGCTTCGTGAATGGCTATCTCGACCTGATGACGCTTTGGTTCCTTAGCACTTTCGGCCGTAAGCCTATGCATGTCTTCGGCTTCCTCGGCACATTAGTGTTTATGGTAGGATTCATCGCAGTCGTCATTCTCGGTGCCGACAAGATTTACTGTTTGTCAAATGGCATTCCACAGCGTCTCATTACCGACTCGCCGTATTTCTTCATCGCCTTGACAATGATGATGATAGGCACGCAGCTCTTCCTTGCTGGATTCCTCGGTGATCTCATCTCGCGCTCGTCATCAGGACGTAATGATTATCAGATAGAAAAGAAGATATAAGTAAAGATTTTTACCATTACCATCCCCTTATAACACCTGACCGTACATACCAATAATAACAAATGAAGAAAAAGCATATCTTCATATTAATATTGCTCTTGACATCACAGCTGACGGCATTTGCCCAAAAGCCTGTGGTGCAGCCGGCTGATACTGCAAAGAGCCAGAAAGGACTGACAAAGCAACAGCTGAAGACTGAGGCAGAAGAGGTTCTCGAAGGAAAACCTAAGGCTCGTTTCTTCCAAAGTCTCACCGTAGGCGTTGATCTTGTTGGCCCTGTCATGCAGGTTCTAAGCAGTCAGTACGACTATCAGGCTTTTGCCCAGATGAACATCAAAGGCCAGTATCTGCCTGTCTTTGAATTGGGTTACGGCCGAGCTGACAAGGAGGACTATTATTCAAAGGTGAAGTATAAGGCAAAAGCTCCATTCTTCAGAATAGGTTGCGACTACAATATCCTGAAGAATAAAGTTGACGACTACAGGCTCACGGTAGGTCTGCGCTACGGATTTACTTCGTTCAATTATGATACTTCAACACCAACGGACAGCTTGAAGACGGTATTTGCAGATACGTCAGGCAAGTGCACGCTGCACTGGGCAGAGGTCGTCGTCGGAGTGGATGCAAAGGTCTGGGGACCCCTGCATATGGGATGGTCGGTGCGTTATCGTCGCCGTCTCAAATGCAGTTATGACGATAAAGAGCCGCTCTATGCCCCTGGCTTTGGTAATGCTGTAGAGTCAGCACGATGGATGGCTCTCTATACCATAGGCCTGCAAATATAAAACGTGTGCTGTCAATATCTTCCGTCGAGGCTTAAATGCCAAAAGATGACAGCATGAACATTGGCAGTTGCCGTTAATCTTAATATGCCGATGGTATCGTCATGCCATTAAACACCTAACTATGACACGAAACAAAAAACTCGCTATACAGCTTCCTGCACTTCTGTTGCTTATTGTTGGAACCGTGTTTGTAATACGCCAGCAACAATCTATGCCTTATCAGCATGATGAGGGAATGGTGTTTGGGACATTCTATAGCATCACATATCAGTATGACAAAGACTTGAAAGCGGAGATTGAGGCTCAGCTTAATGAGGTTGATAAGTCTTTGTCACCATTCAACAAACAGTCTATCATTACGGCCATCAATGACAATAAACCTGTGAAACTCAACCAGATGTTTCTCAGTGTCTTTGATTTGGCTAAGCAAGTTTCGGAAGATACTGACGGCGCTTTTGACATTACAGTAGCTCCGTTGGTTAATGCATGGGGGTTCGGATTTAAGAACGACTGCCCTCCAACCAAACAAGCCGTTGACTCGTTGCTACAGCTGATAGGCTATAAGAAGGTGTCGCTCGTCGGCAAGAACATAAAGAAGCAAGATCCGCGAATAATGCTTGACTGCTCAGCAATAGCCAAAGGGTATGGCTCAGATGTCGTCGCTCGCTATCTGAAGAATCAAGGGATAAAGAACTTCATGGTCGAAATAGGCGGTGAGATAGTTACCTCGGGAATTAATCCGAAGCGTCTGCCGTGGGCTATAGGCGTCGAGAAACCTGTCGATGACAGCCTTGCACAGTCCAAAGAACTCCAGACGGTACTTAACATTACTGACAAGGCAATGGCAACAAGCGGCAACTACCGTAACTTCTACTATAAAGACGGCAAGAAATACGCTCACACCATAGACCCCAAGACAGGCTACCCTGTACAGCATACTATCCTCTCTGCCACAGTTATTTGCAACGAATGTGCACGTGCTGATGCCTATGCTACATCGTTCATGGTGATGGGATTGGATAAGGCAAAGAGCATTCTCGACAGGCACCCTGACTTGAAAGCGTATATTATATATGACGATCACGGGCAGTATAAAGTGTGGAAATCAGACGGACTGGAATAAATCATCTTACCTATAAGTCGCTAACATGCAGCTATATGACAAATTATTAGGAATTCCTTTATTCCAGGGACTCAGCAGCAGCGATCTTCAGTCCATTGTCTCGTCTGTGAAGTTCGGGTTCTACAGGCACAAGCGAGGGCAGACGATAATTGAAGAAAGCCAGCCATGTCAAGGGCTTGTCTTTGTCCTTGACGGCGATGTTGACATGATAACCGTATCGGCTGACCATTCCTTTTCCGTAACAGAAGTGCCTCTGCTGCCGCATGCCATCGAGCCGGAACGTGTCTTCGGCCTTAATCAGCACTATGCACGCAGCTATGTGGCACGCTCACAATGCCACTGTCTCGCTATCGGCAAGGATGACGTTATGCGTCTGGCAACTGACTATGTCGTGTTCCGTATTAATCTGCTGAATACCATCAGCACATTGTCTCAGCGTCTCTCACGTCAGATATGGGCATGTCATGGCTCGGATAATCGTAGCAGAGTCGTCCGCTTCCTTAAGGAACACTGTGTTATTCCGTCAGGAAGAAAAGTCCTGCACATAAAGATGCAGCAACTTGCCGATGAGATAAACATAGCTCGTCTTGATGTTTCGAATGTGCTGAATGCTCTTGATGCTGAGGGAAAGATTATATTGCAGCGAGGCATTATAACAATACCTAAATTGGAAAATCTATCCTAACAACAACTCCAATCTATCCTGATATTAACGAACTTCTATCCTGATATTAGCGAAAATATATCTTGATTCTAACGGAAACCTATCCTTATTTTAATGATAATCTATGAAATCTAAGCATATAATCATATCTTTCTTCTTGCTCTTTACAACGGTCGGCCTATTTGCTAAGGACAACCTGAAGTACGTCAACACAATGATAGGCACCGGAGCACATTACAGTAAGAATGCTGCCGGACTTTGGGGAACCCAGCGTAAGCAGAAACCTATACCCACAAGCAAACTCGGTACGATGGCGGGCTATGACCAAGCGCACGACCCTGGACAGTGCATTCCCGCCGTACTTATGCCACATGGCATGAACTTCTGGGTGGCACAGACGGAGGATACAGAGCAGAAAGAAATATCACCTTATTACTATAAGGACGAAGATATACAAGGTTTCCGCAACTCTCATTGGCTTACGGGAAGCATGACGCAGGATTATGGGTCGTTCACCATAATGCCATTGGGCACGCAACTTATCACCAACCCCATTGTGCGCGCATCGAACTTCTCGCATAACGATGAGGTCTCTACACCTTATTACTATAGTGTTATGTTGCCTCGCTACGACGTCAAGGTCGAGATGACGTCAACAAGCAGGGCTGCTATCTTCCGACTTACGTACAAGAATGCCGGTGATGTCATCCTTACCGTCAATCCAAACAGTGATGAAGGAGTGGGGAAGATGGCGTATGATGCTGAGACAAACGAGATAACAGGCTCCAATCCTATTCATCGCATTTATCAGGGCAAAGGCCAGTATGCCGGTTATGACGGGCACTTCGTGCTGCGGATAAACAAACCTGTCATAGAGGGCGGAACCTACCGATGTGACAGCATTCATAATGCCGGAGCATACATAAAGTATCATGTTGAGGCCGGCGAGACGGTTATGGTGAAGGCGGCATCGTCTTTTACCAACATTGAACATGCCCGTGCCAATATGCAGAAGGAGATACCTGATTGGAATTTTGACGCTGTCTGCAATAATCTGAAGGCTGTATGGCAGAAGTCGTTAGGTGTCATAGATGCTGAAAGCACTGATACGGCCATATTGACAAACTTCTATACTGCACTTTATCACGCATCATTTCTGCCTCATGAGATAAACGATTGTGACGGTTCTTACCCTTCTTTCGCAGGTGGCAAAGAGATAAAGCATACTGCTTCAAGCTATTACGATGACTATTCTCTGTGGGATACCTATCGTGCCTTGCATCCGCTGTTCTGCCTTATCGACCCCTTGCGAGAAGGCGACATGGTTCAGTCGATGATTGACAAGGCCGATGATGGAGGATGGATGCCTATCTTCCCATGTTGGAACAGCTACACATCAGAGATGATTGGCGACCATGCCTGCTCGCTCGTCGCCGATGCGTATGTTAAGGGCATACACAATTTCAACCTTCAGGCGGCTTACAGGACATTGCTGAAGAATGCTTACGAACAGCCGTCGTCTTACGCCGAGTATTGCGAAGGAAAGGGTAGGAGGGCGCTGACGTCTTACCTCAAGTATAAGTACATCCCTGTCGAGGACTCGGTTAAGGAGGCCTACCATCAGCGCGAGCAGACCTCGCGAACAATGGAATATGCCTATGATGACTACTGTCTTGCCGTCATTGCAAAAGCTCTCGGACAGGATTCCGTAGCATCAGATCTTACCAAGCGTTCACAGTATTATCGTAACGTCTATAATCCACAGACGGGATGGATGGACGGACGCTGCACTGACGGTTCGTTTGTCGGTGGCAGTCCTTATGATTTTCAGAAGTATATCACAGAGGGTAAGCCTTGTCATTACACATGGTATGTGCCTCACGATGTAACGGGTTTGGTGACGCTGATGGGTGGAAAGAATACCTTCATCGCACGGCTGGACTCTGTATTCAATAACGGACATTACTGGCATGGTAATGAACCTTGTCATCAGGTCGCTTATATGTACGACTATGTTGGCAAACCGCAGAAGACACAGGACATGGTCCGGAAGATAATGGTAGAAGAATATGCACCTCAGCATGACGGACTTGCCGGAAATGATGACGCCGGACAGATGTCGGCTTGGTATGTCTTCTCAGCCATGGGCTTCTATCCTGTCTGCCCAGGAAAGGCAGAATATGCTATCGGGTACCCATGTTTCAACCGCATTACCATACATAATCCTAACGGAAAAGACTTTGTCATAACGAAACGTGCGTCATCATCAAAGTCATCAGACGACCACATCAAGTACATCCGGCTTAACGGTAAACCGCTGAAGACCTTCTTCTTGCAGCATGCTGACATACTCGCCGGAGGAGAATTGGAGATGACTGTGGGGAAGTAACGATGCCGACTGACCTTCTGCTTCCATATCTGTGTGCCGGAAAGCATTATTAATTGAGAGTTAGGAGTCGTATTAGTTAGGAGTTAGGAGT
>R03__coassemble_981_pt1 | contig 14487 bp, 9 predicted proteins | sample R03__metabat2_low_PE_024 | metagenome-assembled genome bin R03 | reverse complement strand
GGCCAAAATTGTCCAACTTTTTAGGCGGTAAAAGGCGGTAAAACGCGAAACAAAAAAAGTTGTCCAACATTCGCGTTAATGTTGAACAACTTCTGATTATCAATAAGTTACGTTTTAAAAACGTCAAAAAAGCGCTTAATATTCGTCCTCGTTGAACAGGAAGTCGTCTTTTGATGGGTAGTCAGGCCAGATATCCTCAATTGTCTCATAGATATCTCCTTCGTCCTCAATCTCTTCGAGATTCTCGATAACCTCAGCAGGCAGACCTGTGCGCTGTGCGTAGTCAAGGAGTTCCTCTTTTGTTGCTGGCCATGGTGCATCCTCAAGTTTAGATGCGAGTTCAAGTGTCCAATACATAGTTTATTTGCTTTATTTTAGTTTATACATTAGGAGAATGTGGTGTATGAAAATGCTTATGGCGTGGCGTTGCCATCTGTCTCATACAACATTCCGTTTGTTAATTCGCGCGCAAAAGTACTACTTTTCTGATAATAATGCAAATAAAACGTGTGTTTTTTTCGTTAAATATTATCAATAAGGCATAAAAGCATGCCGTCATGCGACTCAATAGTTGAATTTCTTGCACTCATTATTCATTACGACAAGAGTAAAACTGAACAAATTGCCGCTTATGTTTGGTGGTTTTATCGAAATTATGTAACTTTGCACGCAGGTTAAAGTAATAGACCTGAATAATCAGAACTGCCGGCTGCGCCTGTCTGCCAAATGCAGAAGGTCAGTTTGGCTGACTATCAAACAACCATCTATGAAGAAGTATATCCTATCCATCCTCCTTGTCGTTTCGCCCTTCATCGGCCTCCAAGCCCAGACCTCTCAGCGTCCCGTCCTTAACGTCATTGGCGACAGTTATGTAGCCAACCATAAGCGTCCGAAGGAGGAGACGTGGCATTTCCTTATGGCGCAGCAGCTCGGTATGGAGTATAACAACTACGGTCGCAATGGCTCGTGCATTGCCTTCGACCGCACACACGACGGCAAATACAATTTCGGACCGGCCATGTGGCAGCGCTACAAGTCGATGCGCACAGATGCCGACTACGTCATCATCATTGCCGGACATAACGATGCCGAGAAGGTAAGAGACAACCGCGACTCGCTGCGCATGTTCCGCGACTCGCTGGTTTGCCTTATCAAAGGTATCCGGCAGCACTGTCCCAAGGCCCGCATCGGCTTCGTGACGCCATGGGATGTCGACCGTCCGGGGTTCCGTCAGGTGTGCAAGGTCATACGTAAAGTGTGCAAGGCGTATAACGTTCCGGTGCTTGACAACAACAGTGGGAAGTGCGTGATAACGACACGCGACGAGGAGTTTCGTAAGAAATATTTCCAAAGGAGCGACGATACGGCACATCTCAATGCTGACGGACACCGCCTGTTCCTGCCTGTCGCGATGGCATGGTTCAAAGAGAAGATGCAGTAAATGATAAAGAAAAAGGGTGCATCAGAAGCCACTGTTGACTTCTGATGCACCTTTTTTATATGACATTAGAAATGCTTTACCGGAGGTGCCGGATACTCCGGAGACTCCGGAAAGACCGGAGATTCCGGATAAGCCGGATACCCGGGAAAGACCGGAACTTCTGGAAAACCGGAGATTCCGGATACCCCGGAAAGACAGGAAATTCCGGAAAACCGGATAAGCCGGACACTCTTGACCGTCCGGAATCTCCGGATGCCGGTGTCCCTTGCTGCCTGCCATTTGCCGTAAGGCATACGGCTATTTGACGATTCTCTTCACACCGTTCTCTATTACAATACCAGAGGCTGCAGCAGCCGTTACCTCACAGCCGTTGATGGCATAGCGCTTGCCGTTGCTGCAGGTGCTAAGGTATGGTGTCTTGATGGCTGTGGCCTGCTCCTTTAGTATCAGCAGCATCTGCTGCCCATAGTGACGGCCCAGCTCGCGGTAGCCTTCGGCAGAGAAGTGCCATGCGTCTGTGCTGACGCCTTCGCATCCCTCGGCAGAGATGACGTATGAGTTAGGCACGGCATCCTTCAGTCGTGGCAGAGCAGCTATGTTATGATAGTAGCAGCCACCGCCCTGATTCTCGTAGCGTGTCTCACCCGCCAGCAGCGGTGTCTCGGCAGGGTTAAGACCCAGATAGTAGCAGATGCGCTTATACACCTTAGCCACTTTCTCTGCCCATGTTGCCTCGCCGTTGTTCGATTCGCCCTGATGCAGCAGAATGCCCTTTATCGTTCCTACCTTCTGTGCCTCGCGGGCCATGTCCAGCAGACGTCCTAACGGGTCGTTGTCATACTGCGCGCAGATGTTCTGGAACCACGATGCCTCGCCTGCTATGTATGCGTCCTTCTTCTCCTCCATATAGAGTTCAATCTTTGCACCACCCACAGCGACGTTGATGACGCCGACGCTTATTGAGTCAGGCAGATTCTCTACGAGTGTACGGCCGAAGTAATCGCATGGCGTCAAGCCACATCCTTCACGGCAAAGCGGTGGCACAGCAGTGTACCACTGGCCCTTTGTGCGGCCGCTGTTAGGATAGTTTACGGCAGCCATCATCTTGAAACGCTCCGGCACATTCTGCTTGTCGATGGCCTCCGGCTGAGTGGCACCTTCCATGTTCGACTGTCCGAAGGCGAGGTATATATGGAAGTTCGGATTGCCCTGCTTGACATACTCCCATGTGTCGGGTATTACAGGCTCGTCGGGTTCAGGCAGCGAACTGCCGCTGTCGCTATCGACAATGGATATCGCCGTGCCGTTATATGACGACTTAGACGTCCATCCCTTGGTGCTGTTCTCGGCAAAGTCGCCGTTCTGCACCATGTTCACGCCGACGGCATCGTCCACGAGTTTGACGTCATCGATATACAGCGAACCGTTAAGTCCGCCGAAAGGGAAGTCCAGTCCGTCGTTGGCATAGCTGGCAGTGAATGTCCACGACACCGTCTGCCATGCCGTCGTGACGTTCTTCGTGGCAAGATACTGCACGTCGGTACTGCCGTTCCATTGGTTCTTGTTTGGCGACGCGTTCCATATAGGCCACAGCGCTACTGAGCAAGCCTCGCTGGCCTTCACCTTCATCGAGAGTGTGTAGCTGTTGCCGACGGTCATTGCCGTGGTCAGTTCGTAGCTTATCTGGTCGTCCCAGGAGTTTGTGTGTGCCGACGATGTCTTAGCGCAGAGGCAGTAGTTGTTGTCGGCCATGGCTCCTGTCGTGACGAGGAGCGCAAGGAGTAGGTATATTATTCTTCGTTTCATTGCATTGTGTTATGTTTTGTAAGAGAGTGCATGGTGGTGGCTGTTAATGCCTGGCGTGATATTTAAGGAAGGACTTAAATCACAAATAAAATATTATAAATTCGGGCATTGACGCCATATTTGCTGACAAGGCTGTCAGGGCTGTTGTGTAAGCAGTATTTGTTGACAGCCCCAGTCAATACTTCTTATATGCCAAAAGATAGCGGTTGGTGATGTAAAGACTCAGTCTTTACAGGGTAATTACTCAGTCTTTGCAGTGTAATTACTGAGTCTTTATAGTGTAATTACTCAGTCTTTACATTGTTACACGCATCTTTTAAGGCTATAAGAAGTATTGAATGAGACTGTCAGAAGCATTGAATGAGACTGTCAGGGGCACTGAATGATACCGCCATTGCCAGCCGATGACCGGCTACATCTTCAGCTTATACATCACGAAGGTATTGGCAGGGACGTCGATGGACATACGCTTCTTAGCCTTCAGCTGTGTGCGCTGTGGCTCGACAGGGTGCTGGTCGTAGTTGTTCTCGGCATCCTGTGCGCCGGTGAGTACAACCTTCTCGGCCTTCGACGAGAAACTGAAGCGCGAGAGGTCGATGTCGGCCTTGACGGTCTCCGTACTGCAGTTGACGACCTTGACATATACGGCACGGTTCTTGGTGCTGAGGATGACGCTCTGTCCTACGAGGCTGTCGTTCTTGCAGTCGCTTATCTTGACGCAGTCGCCATAGTAGTATTCGCCAGCCGACTCACCGAACATCTGCTGCACATAATAGCTGCAGGTGAGGTAAGGGCGCTCGTTGTCGAAGTAAATGAGGTCAGGGTTCCACTTGGTATTGTCGCGGCGGGCGAATAGCGGAGCATATGACGTCATGCATACGACATCGCCGTTGCGCTCTACGTGTGTCAGATAGAGTGCCTCGGCAAGAGCGTCGCCAAGCTGGTTGCCATGCTTGCTGTCCTCCTTTGCCGAGTACTCACCGAGGTAAACCTTCGTTTTACGGTCGCGAGGGTACTTGTCGTACTGGCGTGACGAGAGGTAGTAGCTGCGTGGCTCGTAGTAGTGCTCGTCCATGATAGGCAGACCTATCTCGTCGGCAAGCTTCCAAGCGTTGTCGTAGTCCCAGTTGCCGGGGTGCGAACCCGGACCTGCCGTGCCCACGATGATTATCTCCGGATGAGCCGCGGTGACCTTGTTATATATGTATTTGAAACGCTCGGCAAACTCCGGCGAGATACGTTCTTCGTTGCCAATGCCAAGATATTTCAGTCCGAAAGGCTTAGGATGGCCAGCCTCGGCACGCACCTTGCCCCACTTTGTCGTAACATCTCCGTTAGCCCACTCTATGAGGTCGAGGGCCTCGCTGACCCATTCGTCCATCTCAGACATAGGGACTACCTCCTGTGCCTGGTTCTTCATGCCCCAGCCACCGTTAACACCTTGGCAGCTGACGCCACAAGGCAGGATAGGCAGCGGCTGCATGTTCATGTCCTCGCACATCTGGAAGTACTCGTAATAGCCTACCTCCATCGACTGTCCGTAGCCCCATGTGTTCTTCAGCGTCTTACGCTGTTCCTTCGGACCGACTGTCGTCTTCCAGCGATAAGTATTCCAGAAGCCGTCGCCACCGCCATGAACAACGCATCCACCTGGGAAGCGCATGAACTGCGGATGCAGGGCTTCGAGGGCCTCACAGAGGTCGCGACGCAGTCCGTGTCCGTGGTAAGTGTCCTGCGGCATGAGTGTCACCATATCGACATCCAGTGCTCCGCACTGCGATGCCGACGTCACCGTGCCCTTGTCGAGAAGCAATATGCGCAGTGCAGCCGTCTTGCTGTCGGCAGCGGCTGTCAGTGTCGTGGAGTATTTGTTCCATCCGTCCTTATCGACGGTGATAGTGTCGTCGGCAAGAATCTTGCCTTCGCCCTTGCGCCAGTCTTTCTCTGGCTCGATAAGAACGATGCGGGCGTGTGTCGTACCTGTTACCGGACGGAGGAACGCCGAGAAGTCGTACTTCGCTCCGGCCTTAACGCTCATGCCGTTGTAACCACTGTTCTGAAGGCCCACGCCGTTCCATCCGGCGAAGTCATAGTAATGACCTATGCGCTCAGCATGTATGCGCATGTATGTCGGGTTGTTAGGATGGATGGCGTTGTCCATGCGTGCCTCGAGGTAACCGGCTGAGTGGCCGGGGCGCAAGAGCTTCCAACATGTTGACGGTCCCCAACCGTCTGTCATGGCAGGGCTGTACTCGAACGAGCCGTTCTGCACCAGGTCGGCATTGATACCGCCATCGGCAGAGCTGCTGATATCCTCAAAGAAGATACCTATGAGATTGTCACTGATGGCCTTGCCGCCGGCTGGTACCTTAACGGTTGCCTGCCGGTTGGCTGCCTGCGCTGTGAGGCATGATGCGAGGAGCAATGCTCCGAAAAGAGTCTTTTTCATAAAATATGTGTTGTGAATTATAATCTTTGAATTGTGAACTGTGAATTATGACTTGCTAATTATGCATTATGCATTTTGCATTATGCATTAAAAATGTGTTGTGAGTTATAATCCTTGAATTATGAACTGTGAATTATGACTTGCGAATTATGCATTATGCATTTTGCATTATGTATTAAAAATTAACCTCAACGCTCTTGAGATCCTCTGGGCGGGAGCTTGTTCCGTAGAGCAACTCATAGCGTCCGGGCATGGTACGCACGGTGTTTGTCGCCTCGTCAAACCACTCGAACGACTTGCGGTCGAGGTGTATGACGGCATTGGCCGTCTGGCCTGCCTTTACGTCAACACGCTGGAAGCCACGCAGCTGCATGACAGGACCTTTCTCGTCCTTAGGGTTGCGGACATATACCTGAACGACTTCGGTGCCGTCCTTTGTGCCAACGTTGGTGACAGGGATAGTGAGTGTGTATCCTGAAGCATCTGCTTGGCCGGAGATACTGGAGACATCGGCCTTGCCAACGCTGAAGCTTGTATATGAGAGACCATATCCGAAAGGATACAACGGCTTAAAATCACGGATGTAACGGTATGTGCGGCCCTCCATATCGTAGTTCTCGAAGTCGCGCAGCTGGCTACTGGTGGCATAGAAGGTGACAGGGAGTTTGCCACTCGGATTGACCTTGCCGTACAGCACTTCGGCAACGGCGGTGCCGCCTTGCATGCCCGGATACCATGCCTGGACAATAGCATCACAGCACTCACTCTCTGGCTGAAGGGCTATGGCCGAGCCTGAGCAGTTGACATAGACAATCTGCTTGCCGGCATCATGCAGTGCACGTATGAACTCACGCTGTACCGTCGGCAACTCGATGTGAGTGCGGTCGCCACCCTTGAAACCATCGATATTGACCGGCATCTCCTCTCCCTCAAGACTCGGGGCGATACCTCCTACGAAGACAACCTTATTTATTCCGGCAAGCTGACGGTCTATAATCTTGCGGTAGTCAATCTTCGACTCTGTGCCGATGTTTACTCGTATGCTTGCGCCCCATGTCGGAACATGTGCAAAGTGAATCTCTATCTTGTACTCCTTTCCTGCCTCTACCTGCATAGGAGTGCGTGTAGGAGTGACGCGCCAGGTATTGAAGTCCTGCTTCTTCTCACCATTTACGATGACGTCGAACTTGCTGACAGACTCCACATTGATAACAACTTCGCCTGACTTCGTAGGGCGGAAGACGGTCTCGTACTTTGCCGAGAAGTCCGTGAGGTTAACGCCTGGAGCGAACTGATAATTGCCTGCCGTCGTCTTGAAGAACGGTGCTGTGTAGTAAGCCGTAGCCACTGGCTTGCCGTCACGGTCAGGGTTGTTCCAGAAAGTACCATTGAAGCCTTTCTTGCCTTCATAGGAACACTGTGCGAAAAGGTCGGTGACAATCTTGTCGTCAGTAAGGTCACAACCCTGAATGTACTTCACGCTCTTGCCGATACGCTTGATTCCATCGAGTATGGTGACTGTCGTGGTAGGCGTGCCGTTATAGTTTCCCCACATCATAGGCTTGTTGTCGGCATTTGGTCCGATGACGGCAATCTTCTCAGACTTGCTGAGTGGCAGGGCGGCATTGTTGTTTTGCAACAGCACGATGGTCTGACGTGCCATGTCAAGGGCAAGTTGCAGATGTGCCTTGCTCTCAAGTTCGGACACCGGAATCTTACTCCATGGCACGAGAGACGGATCGTCCATCTCGCCAAGGTCGAAGCGTCCTTCCAGCAAGCGTATAACGTGCTTGTTGATTTCCTGTTCAGTAATGAGGCCACGCTTTACAGCCTCAGGAATGCTCTTGTAGGCATAGTCGAAGCCACACTCTACATCGGTGCCGGCAAGGGTTGCTCGCGCCGACGAGTGGACAGCATCGCTTGCCACCTTATGGTTAGCGTGTATGTCGGTAACGGCACCGCAATCGCTGACCACAAGGTACTTGAATCCCCATTCATCACGCAGGATATTCTGCAGCAGACGTGTGCTTGAGCAGCACGGCTCGTTATCGTAACGCTGGTAAGCGCACATCACTTCACGCACCTTAGCATCCTCGACGAGTGTCTTAAAGGCTGGGAGATAGGTCTCCCAAAGGTCGCGGGCGGAGATGTTGTCAATGTCGGCAGTGTGCCGACTCCATTCTGGTCCGCTGTGTACGGCATAGTGCTTGGCGCATGCCCACAGCTTGCGGTACTTCGCATCCTCAGGACCTTGCAGCCCTCGGACTACAGCACTGCCCATGCGCCCAGTCATATAAGGGTCTTCACCGTATGTCTCCTGTCCTCTGCCCCAACGTGGATCGCGGAAGATATTGACGTTAGGAGTCCAGACACTGAGAGCATGAAAGCGTGTCACCTCATCGCCCTTCTGCTGCAATTCGTTCCATTTGGCACGCGCCTCGGTGCTGACAGCGTCGAAGACACGATAGACCATGTCGTCGTTAAAGGAGGCCGCCATGCCGATAGGCTCAGGGAAATTGGTGACGTGTCCCATATTTGCGTAGCCGTGGAGAGCCTCGCTCCACCACTGCCAGCGCTTTATGCCGAGACGAGGTATAGCGGGTGAGTCGTCAAGCATCAGCGAAGCCTTCTCGTCGAGGGTAAGGCGGCTGCAGAGATCGACGGCACGTTCGTGTGCCGAGAGTGACGGATTCTGGTACGGCAGCATCTGTTGTGCGGATGCTGACAGTGAGTATGCAGTGGCAATTACTGCGACTGCGAGATGTCTGAGGTTTAATATCATAGGTGTTGTCAGTTTGTTTTGATGGGGTTTGTTTAGAACTTTTGTATTGAGTATCATTCAGCTACAATCACGAAACCTCCACGAGGACGCAACGTTACAGTAGCTGGTATGGCATTAAGCGTGTCGATGCACCATGGATTATTGACGTCTCCGCTATCCGTAAACATACGGATGCCATGGCCGACAGCATCCAGACGCTCCGTCGGAATGCTTACACTACGGACGGTGTCGTTGCCGTTTATGCCGGCAATGTACCATGCAGAGCCTTTACGGCGTGCAAGGATGACGTAGTCACCAGGGTATCCGGCAAGGAGACGCGTATCATCCCATGCCGTAGGGAGGTTTGTGAGATAGTCTCGTACGGCCTGTGGCTGGGCGAGAAAGCTCTCCGGCCGGTCGGCAAGATGCTGTATGCCCGACTCGAAGAGTGCCGTCAGCGCCAGCTCATGGGCATGCGTTGTGATGTGCGGATGCTGCGAATCGGTGAAGGCGCAAGGGGTGTAGTCCATCGATCCGACAACGTTTCGCGTGAAGGGAAGCGTTGCGTTATGGCATGCTGCCTTATCGGTAAACACCAGCTTGTTATTATACCACTCCTCACCATAGACGCCCTCGGTGCTTACGAGGTTAGGGTAAGTGCGCTGCCACCCACGTGGTATGGTTGCTCCGTGGAAGTTGACGAGGAGGTGATGACGGGCCGCCGACTCCAGAAGCTCTATCATGAAGCGAATGTTCTGGTTGCTGTCGCCGGAGAAGAAATCAATCTTCACGCCTTTGATGCCTATCCGTTCGCACCATGCGAACTCACGTTCACGGTCCTCCGGCTTGTTAAGTCGGAACTTAGGACCTGGGGCTCCGTCCACCCATCCTATCGACGAGGAGTACCATATGATAGGGCTGACGCCGTTATCGACAGCATAACGCACAGCATCCTCTACCGTATAAGGCGGTAGGAAGTTATCCCATTCGGCATCTATCAGCACGTATGGCAGCTTCATCGTGACAGCCATGTCGGTGTAACGCTTTATGATGTTGTAGTCGTTTGAGCCATGGTTGTAAGCCCAATATACCCATGCTGCCACTCCAGGACGTATCCATGAGCTGAGAGAGGAGTGCTGAGAGGTGAGAGAGGAGAGCTTAGAGGTGAGGGGTGAGAGCGTAGAGAGGAGTGCGCAAGGCTGGGAGTTGTCGGTGATGAGTGTCGATTCGACGATGTCGGCAAGCTGTCCGACTATCATTGTCTGCCAACCGCCATCCTCATTTCCTTCCGGCCGAAGGTCAAACGTCTGGCTGTCGGCAAGGTAGTACATGCTTGTGGCAGCATTGGCTGCTGTCATACACGATTCAGAGAGCAGCGAGAAGATGCCGCCGTCATACTCAAAGAGAGCCGGATAGGCATATCGCTGCCCGTCTTTTAGTGTGCGGTTCTTTGGGAAAAACTCCTCGTAAGAGTCGCGCCACTCTGCAATCCAGTTGTTACGGGCATCTGTGAAGCTGACGTTGTAGCTATGTATGCCGGTCCATGCTATACCGTCGTCGTACAGACGCACTATGAGTCCAGATGTGTAAGAATACTCGTTGTAGGCGTTTGTGCAATGCGATTTCTTGCCAAGAAGCATGTCGTACTCCACCTCCTCGCTACGCGTCATGACGATAGCGGGATTGTTTGCAACGCCATGATTATCAAGATGCTGCTTCAAAGTCATTATCCGCAGCAAGCCAGATGGCGTTTCATACGACACGACAAGTCCTTCACCGGCACGGTATTCAGCATGTATCTTGCCATTAGGCGATACCTCAGCTGACGTACAGAGTGTGAAGAGAAACAGTAATATGGTAAGCCATGCATGTTTCATGATACCGGTTTGTTTACTTTACTTTCCACATTTTCAACGAGATATAACCATCCTTGCCTTCCGGCGTGCATATGAAGATGGCGTTATTGAGCCAGTCGTAGCGGCTGTCGGACGGCGCCTCAAACTTCGGGACGGTGCGGAAGTACGTCTTGCCAGTGCTCTTCACCAGCACCCCGACATTACGGACGTGTATCGTCACGCCGTCGTCAGTGCGGATGCAGTATATCGCTTCCAGCTCGGTGCGCCCTTTGCTGCGGTCAACAAGCTGATAGTCAGCGCCGCCAGGAAGTACCATGCCCTTTATGTCCGGCCCCTCAAACGTGCCGCCTGTGATAGGAATGACAATGCGCTCGCCATGCGCTGTCTGTCCGACGGAATATGGCGCATCGCACTGGCACTTAATCTCGAAGGCATACTCCAGTTGCGGTGCTGCCTCAATGTCTTGCTGACACGCTTGCTGTTTCTGCGCAAAAGCACATCCTGCAAGTATGCAAAGGATAATGGATACTATTGTTCGCATAATTGAGTCCGTTTGAAAATAGGATTAATTGTCCGATATCTGGCATTTGTCTTGCTATACGATATTACCCCATAAAACGCCTGTTACATTGATGGGAATTAATAGAAGCTACCTCAAATCACAAATAAAATATTATAAATTAATGTTTATTATCCAGCAAAGTGTTCTTTTCGATGGTCCATTTCTCACGCTGCAGAATCAGCGGTTCTGAGCCACAGAACATCTTGGCAGCATCGCTGTCGTGCTTCAACTGCCAGTCGAGCCATGCCACGGCAGGGAATCTGAACTCGCCACCATGAGCCTGACGGTATGTGCCACCATGCCCGACGGGGTAGTTGATGGCAGCAGCGGGAACATGCTGTATACGATGGAAGTCGTCCATACCATTCTCGTAGGCGATATCTTCCTTACCACCTAATATATATATTATAGGTGCATGGAGCTTCTTCAGCTGGTCCTTACCCGGCATGGGCATATTAGGCATGGCAATGCTCGGGTCGATGAAGAGTCCGCTGTTCATAATCATATACGCCGTAATGCGCTTGTCGGCGCAGTTGTAGAGTGTCTGCAAGCCTCCGCACGACATGCCGGCCAGGCAGATGGCCTTAGTGTCTATCTTTCCAAACAAAGGACTTGTCTTGTCCGTATTCTGCGCTATGGCCCAGTCGATGGACTCTATCTGCTGCTGTGGCGTTGACATCTCGCCGTCGTAAGGCTTTTCCTCCATTGGTATGAAGCCGGTGGCAATGACGAGATACCCATGCGATGCCACCTCATTCAGAAACTTAAAGTGCTCCCAAGGTGAGTTGGTACACGCTCCATTGCCCCAAATGAGGACAGGCAGCGGGTTCTTCTTGCTGAAAGCAGAGAGGTCCTTCGGCATGAACACCGTATGCTCCGGCAGGCCGCATACCTCCTGCATGACAGCCTTGTAACTGCCTGTACCACCGTCTTCGACTACAAGTTGTCGTGTAACATCATTCTTCTTGAGGGGTGACATCTGCCACCAATCCCAGTTAAAGAGGTTCTGTTTCTGCTGCGAAGTGCCCTTGAATACAAAGTAAACATCATGCTTACCCGTCACCATCTCGAGGTTTGTCGAGAACGTCTCGTACTTGAACTTCGTGTTCGGCACACACACCTTGCCGATGCACCGGCCAGCAATGGAGTCAACGTGTAACTCTATGATGCCGCCATACAGCTGACTTGAGCATGATACCGTGAATGTCTTGGCGCCATCCTTGAAGTCAATGCCACGTACAAGAAGATATTCTCCCTCGTCGATGTCTGTCACAAACGGCGTCGCGTTCCATGGGCCGGAAGGATTCTCGCGTGTCGTCTTAAGGCCGTAGCCCCATGCCATGGTCTCCGCTTCGACACGTCTGAATGGGTCAAACGCTCCCACCTGACTCAGCTTACAGTCCTGGAAGTAAGGCAACTCCTGTATTGTGCCGTCGGCATTGTATGTCATTTCGGCAACAGAGACGCTTCGCTGCTCTGCGTGACGGCTCGTCTTAAGGCGGAAGATGTCATAGTTCAGGCCGAAGCAATATGACCGACCTTTGAAGTCGATGATGCCCGGATGGTTGCCACGCGTACGGGGTGTGTGGTCCATGATATGTCCCTTATACTCCCACGGGCCTGTCGGCTTACGGCTCATGGCATAGCCTATGCCCTCGGGACAGCATGTCGAGGCGAACGCCATGTAGTACCACTTCTCGCCTTTGGCATTACGTCGCGAGTAGAACCACGGGCCTTCCTGATAGTCGTTGATATGCGGCATCTCGACGATGTCACCCGAATAGGATATCATATCCTCGTTAAGACGCACCATATAGAGGTTTGGATTACCCCAGTACATATACGCCTGTCCGTCGTCATCTATCCATACGGTAGGGTCGATGTCGTACCAATGCTCCTTCTGCCATACAAGCGGCTTGCCTAACGGATCCTTGAAAGGGCCATAGGGCGAATCGCTGACAAGGACACAGATGCCGTTGCCACGCACAGGGCAGTACATATACCACTTGCCGTTGCGCTCAATGACCTGCTCAGCCCATGCTCCGTTGTCTCTCGTGTACCAGCTGAAGTCCTTCAACGATGCTACGGCACCATGGTCTTGCCAATTGACCATGTCGGTCGAAGTGTACAGAAGCCAGTCGGACATGTCAAAGCCGGCATCGCTACCTGTAGCCCCTGCCGCCAGTTCATTGTCGTGGGTGGTGTACAGATAGACAGTATCTCCGTGGACATATGGTGCTGGGTCGGCGACGTACTTGGTCTGTATGACAGGCATGTTAAGCGTCGGCACGGCGCTTGATGACTGTGCGAAGGCGTTTGTGAGGCATCCCACAGCGAGTATGGCAAGTGTTATGTGTTTCATTATTTGATGTTTCTATACCTTTACTTACTTAAACAACAGCTGTGCAAAATCCTTCAGCGCACGGCGCCACGACAGGAACTCATGGCCTGTACCCTCCGAGATGTTCATGCCGACGTTATATCCCGCAGCCTTCATCTTGCTGACAGCCTCCTTCACCTTGTCTGGGTTCTCCTTGCTGCCGCATGACATGAAGATGAGGTCTGGCTTCTGCTTGCCTGCAACCTCCTCAGGAGTGTATAGCCCGCCGCTGAAGAGACCCCATGCACCGAACATCTCCGGACGCGCGAGAGTTGCCATGTGCGTCTCCATGCCTCCCATCGACAGGCCGGCCATGGCACGGTGCTGGCGGTCGGCAATGGTGTTGAAGTGGCTGTCAACGTAAGGCACGAGCTCGTCCATGAGGACGCGTTGGAACGGCTTCCAGTCAAACTCATGCAGGTGTCCCCACTTCAGCTCGTTTGTCATGCCATAGGTCATGACAATGATGAACGGTGTTATGCCATGCCCGTCCTTGCTTCCTTCGGCGATAAGGTTATCCATGATGAGGTTGGCATGGCCCTGATTCCACCATGCGTTCTCGTCCTCACCCCATCCATGCTGCAGATATAGCACCGGATACCTTACTGCCTTACCATCAACCATCTTACCATATCCGGCAGGTGTATATACCCATGCCACGCGTTCGGAGTTCGTCGAGGGCGAATGGAAGATAATCTTCTGGACATTGCCGTGTGGCACATCCTTCAGCGCATAGAACTCGCGGTCGTGGGCAGGTATCTCGATGCCTGACTCCCAACGTACCGAACCGTAGTAGTTCTTGGCACCCGGGTCGTTGAAGACACCACCGTCTATGGTGACATGATAGTAGTGGAAGCCCTCGTCCATAGGGCCTTCGGTGGTTCCTGTCCATACGCTGTCAGCGTCCTGATGCAGCACAGTGCCGCCGCGTCCGCCAAGGCCAAGGCTCACGACGACAGACTTTGCCTTCGGAGCCACAATGCGGAAGCGCGCATAGCCTTGAGAGTTGACCATCGGATACTGTTGCCCCGGCTGGTTAAGCTCTGACGGCTTGAAATCCTCTGTTATATTACTGTCGGCACGTTGCTGTGCCGTTGCCTGTGCTAATGCACCGCCGATGAATGCGGTGGCAGTAAGCATGAAAAGGAACTTCCTCATGTTGTATAGTGCTTTGTTGATAGAATTAAGGTGGGTTCTATTAATTCGCTTTGACAGATTTCGAGTTTATTTTC
>R03__coassemble_976_pt1 | contig 14523 bp, 10 predicted proteins | sample R03__metabat2_low_PE_024 | metagenome-assembled genome bin R03 | reverse complement strand
AAAGTTATTGCACTTTGAACCGAAAAGGACCCAAAAGGTGACAAAACGATATTTGCTCATAACTTGTTTGTTTCATCGGTGGGAATTAATAGAACCCACCATAATATTAATTATGACGAAAATACTCTTTGTCTGTCACGGAAACATCTGCAGAAGTCCGATGGCAGAATATATAATGAAAGACCTTGCCCGAAAGGGTGGGCGAGAGCGTGACTTTGAAATAGCATCTGCTGCAACGTCAACCGAAGAGATAGGGAATCCTGTTTATCCGCCGGCACGTCGAAAGTTAGCTGAGCATGGCATCAAATGTAACGGCCACGAAGCTCGGCAACTGATACGAAGTGACTACGATTACTATGATCTGCTGATAGGCATGGACAGCTACAACATTCGTAACATGAACCGTATGTGCGGAGGTGATCCCGACAATAAAATCCATATGCTTATGGAATATGCAGGCACAGACAAGGATGTTGCCGACCCATGGTACACTGGAAATTTTGATGCTACATGGCGTGACTGTCTCGAAGGATGTACTGCTTTGCTGAATCTTCTTTAGATAAATATACATTCATTCAACATTATTAAGTTGAATAAAGTAATGTGAAAGGAATATGGGAAGGAGTTTGAAAGGAGTATGAAAGACAATTGTTCCGACTCCATGAATATTTAGTAAAACACGCGAAGACATAAGCTTTTCTTATTTCCCATACCCCTTTCAAATGTCTTACAATCGCCTTACATACTACTTATATACTCCTTAGTTGAGCTTGTGAAACTTAAACATATTAACCGCCTCATCAGGTATTTCACGTAATTTAACCTCCATATTTCATTATTCTCGTGTTTTTTTTGTAACTTTGCCCCAAATTTGTGATTTACTTCTAAACAAACAGAGAAAATAAATAAATGAAGGAAATAACACTTAAGGACAAGACATTCCGTATGTCCATCCCTGAAGACGAGATACTGCGTCATGTTAAAGCGGTAGCAGAACAGATAAACAACGACTATGCCGGCAAGCAGCCCTTGTTCCTGGCTGTACTTAACGGCTCGTTCATGTTCACCAGCGACCTTATGAAGGAGGTAACCTTACCGTGCGAGATAAGTTTTGTAAAGCTGGCTTCATATCAAGGCACGATGTCAACTGGCAATGTCCATGAAGTGATAGGTGTCAACGAGGATTTACTCGGACGGGACGTCATCATCGTTGAGGATATTGTTGAATCAGGCCGTACGATGGTGCAGATGATGGATTCTCTGGCCAACAGACATCCAGCATCGGTCAAGATATGTTCACTCTTCTTCAAGCCGTCAAAACTTACAGAGAACGTGAAGATTGACTATCCGGCTTTTGTCATACCAGACGACTTTATCGTCGGATATGGTCTTGACTACGACCAGATGGGGCGTAACCTGCGTGATATTTATACAATCGTAACAAAATAACGATTGTTTGAGTTCCACCTGACACACGACAAAATTGACGATAAGCCTTTTTGACCCTTACAACTTACAATTCGAAACTTTTAAGGCCATTTTACTTACAGTTTTTCTTAAAATCTGTTAAGAAACCAATCGGTAGCTTCTTGGGCTGTCATCGGTAGCATCTTAGCCCGTCATTCAATACTTCTTGCGGCCTCATTCAATACGCTTACAATCTTTAAGTGATACCACTTGCTGTCGTCGCATGTAGAGACAGAAAATTAACAACAAACATAAACTAACATAATAAGGTAAAAAGAACAAATGAAGAACATTGTTATTTTCGGTGCTCCTGGTTCAGGAAAGGGCACACAGAGCGATAAGATTATCGCTGAATTCGGAGTAGAACACATCTCGACAGGTGATGTACTACGCGCAGAGATAAAGGGCGGTACAGAGCTGGGCAAGACAGCAGCGCAGTATATCAACGACGGCAAGCTCGTTCCAGATTCACTCATCATCGATATTCTTGCATCAACACTCGACAGCAAGGGCAAGGACATCAAGGGCGTTATCTTCGATGGTTTCCCACGTACCATAGCACAGGCAGAAGCTCTCGACATCATGCTCAAAGAGCGTGGACAGAAGGTTGATGTTGTTGTTGGACTTGAGGTTGATGACGACGAACTCATCAAGCGTATCATAGCACGTGGTAAGACAAGCGGCCGTGCCGATGACAACGAGGAGACAGCTAAGAAGCGTCTCAACACATACTACGGCCAGACACTCCCACTGAAGGATTTCTATATCAAGCAGGGCAAGTATGCCAAGATTAATGGTGTTGGCTCTATCGAGGATATCTATGCCGAAATAAGCCAAGCCATTAAGAATGCATAATTGTAATGCATAATTCGTCATTAAGAATTCATGGTGCATAACGGGTAATCATAATTCGTTAACTTGCAAATTCGTTAATTCGTCAACTTGTTAACTTGTTAACTTGTTAATTCGTTAATTCATTAAACGGTAATCATAATTCTTAACTCTTAATTCAAGAATATGGAATCAAACTTCGTCGATTACGTCAAGATACAGTGCCGCTCAGGAAAGGGCGGACGCGGCTCCATGCACCTTCGCCACGTCAAGTATAATCCTAACGGTGGTCCTGATGGTGGCGACGGAGGAAAAGGCGGCAGCATCATTCTGCGTGGCAGTCATAACCACTGGACGTTGCTGCATCTGAAATATCAACGTCACTTCTTTGCTGAGCATGGCGGCAATGGAGGACGTGACAAATGTCATGGTACAAACGGCAAAGATATCTACATCGATGTACCTTGTGGCACAGTGGTTTATAATGCCGAGAATGGCAAGTACGTCTGCGACGTCATGAACGACGGACAGGAAGTTGTTCTGCTTAAGGGCGGACGTGGCGGACTTGGTAACTTCCAGTTCCGTACGGCTACAAATCAGGCTCCACGTTATGCACAACCTGGTGAGCCTATGCAGGAGATGACTATCATCATGGAGCTGAAGTTGCTTGCTGATGTCGGACTTGTAGGACTGCCAAATGCAGGCAAGTCAACACTTCTTTCGGCTGTTTCATCGGCTCGTCCGAAGATTGCCAACTACCCATTTACTACACTTGAGCCATCACTCGGCATCGTCTCATATCGCGACAATCAGTCGTTTGTGATGGCTGACATCCCTGGCATTATAGAAGGTGCCAGCGAGGGCAAGGGACTCGGACTTCGATTTCTCAGACATATAGAGCGTAACTCGCTTCTGCTGTTTATGGTGCCTGGTGATACTGAGAATATCCGTGCTGAGTATGAACTTCTGCTAAACGAGCTTTCTAATTTCAACCCAGAGATGCTCGACAAGCAGCGTGTTCTCGCTGTAACGAAGTGCGACTTGCTTGATGACGAACTGTGTGAGATGCTAAAGGCAGACCTTGGAGAAATAGGTATTCCTGTCGTCTTCATATCAAGTGTCACAGGGAAGGGTATAGACGAACTGAAGGATATTCTCTGGACGCAGCTTAACGCAGAAAGCAACAAGCTACAGGCCATTACGAGTGAAGACACACTTGTACACCGTGATAAAGACATGACCCGCTTTACGGCAGAGATGGTTGCAGAAGGGGAGGATGATGTCGTATTTATAGAAGATGATGATACCGATGATGATATGTTAGATGATGAGATAGAAGAACTCGATGATTATGAGATTGAAGACGTTGAATAAATGCACAATTCATAATGCACAACTCCTAACTCCCAACAAAAAAGGACTCTCTTATTGAAAGTGTTCGCCAAAATATCAATCAAGGGGGCTGACCCCATCCCCGACCTACCCCAGCAAAGCTGGCCCTTGATTGATAAATTTAGCGAACAACTCCTAACTTCATATAGTGAATATTGGAAAATCCCCTTACGGATTCAACTTCTAACTTCTAACTCCTAATTCCTAACTTCTAACTCCTAACTTCTAACTCCTAACTAAATATGATACGCTATAACCTGTCTGACCGCATCGTAGCATTTACCACAACAAAGCATTACGGCAGAGACGCTGAAAGCCTTTGTAAGGCACTTGGTTTGCCTGCGTCACGGTTTGCTCGTCCGCATCAGGTTCATGGCATAACGGTAAGACAACTGACAGAAAGTGATTTCCAACATACTGAACTCCTTTCTCCTAATTCATCACTCCTTGAAGGAGTCGACGCAGTAATTTATGATGTAAAGAATGCTTGCATAGGAATCTCTACAGCTGATTGTATTCCTGTGCTGTGCTATGACTCAGAACATCATTGTGCTGCAGCTATTCATGCTGGTTGGAAAGGGACAGTACAGCGTATTGTAGAACATACGCTTGAAGAGATGCAGCGTGTGTTTAATACAGATATCAGTATATTAAAATGCGCTATCGGACCTGGCATCTCGCTTGACTCTTTTGAGGTCGGCGACGAGGTTTACGACGCATTTAAGGCAGCACGTTTTGATATGAATTCTATTGCCAAGCTTTACAACAAATGGCATATTGACTTGAAAGAATGTAACCGTCAGCAATTACTCCACATGGGAGTGAAGGCTGCGAATATATATATGTCACCTGTTGACACCAAAACAGACGAACGATTTTATAGCGCACGCCGTGAAGGAGCCGACACAGGCCGAATACTTTCAGGCATCGTACTACAATAACTGAAAACAATAACGAAATGAAACTAAAACACCTTATTATATCTGCACTTCTTGTTGTGCCTGCCACGATGATGGCACAGAATACTACATTCTCGCAACGAGAGCAGTCGCAGATAAGTGTTGAAACACCTGATCTCTTCGCACGAAGTAATGCCTTCTCCGTTGATTTCGGACAGTTGAAGCAGAACGACTACTCTTTCCCTCTGCCAGTAGGAAAGGTTGATGGCATACGTACAAACAGCAATATAGTCATCTCATCAAAGGAAGGCGATAACATAAAGGCTATGTTTGCAGGTACTGTACGTCTGGCACGTAATTTCGCAACATGGGGAAATACCGTCGTCATACGTCATGACAATGGTCTGGAGACCGTCTATGGCAACAACCTTCAGAACCTCGTAAAGGTAGGCGACCGCGTAAAGGCAGGCCAAACTATTGCTCTCGTAGGAAGTAAAGAAGGAAAGGCTTTCTGCGAGTTCGCAATCATGGTGAATGGTGCACGTCTTAACCCTGAGACCATGATTGAGCTTAACAGCCATCGTCTGCGTCATCAGACGCTTCTGTTCCAGCAGTCGGGCAAAAGCGTAATAATCAAGGTTATAACTGAAGAAAAGGAACAAACGCTTAAGAAAAATTCCGGACGTCGTCAGGCACAGCGTGGCAACATGACAAAGGAGACAAACCGTACTGTCAAAGAGGAGGTCACAGCAAGCAATAAATACCGCAAGGATTCTGAACACATAGCACAGCAGCAAGACGACAATACCGGCTTCGATATCGATGAGTATCAAGCTATACAACTTGAAGAGAAAGTAAAGAACTCAAGCACATCAAAGTCAAGCGAGTTCACCGTCAACTTCGCTGGAATGAAACCTTCAGAATGGGCTTATCCTTTGAAAGGCGCACACGTTATAAGTCCATATGGTGGAAAGCGTCGTCATGCCGGTACTGACATTAAGCGTCAACCTGGAGATCCTATCTATGCCGCATTCGACGGACAGGTTGTTCTCTCCGGAACACATTTCGGTTATGGCTTGTGCATCGTCATCCGCCATTCTAACGGTTTTGAGACACTTTATAGCCATCAGTCAAAGAACAACGTCCGCGTAGGAGACTGGGTAAAGGCCGGTCAACAAATAGGCATTGTCGGACGAACAGGACGTGCAACTACAGAACATTGCCACTTTGAGATGAGATGCAACGGCCGTCCGTTTGACTCGTCACGTGTCTGGGATCATGCCAAGAACACACTCAAGAATGTTATTCTGACTTACCGCAACGGAAAGATGTACATAACCAACCAAAACTCTTCGAAACAAAATGTAACCGTTGACGACGAAGAAGATGAGGAGGTTGCTGTTCACTCAAAATCAGGTAAGGTATCTAAGAAGGCTGCCAAAAAGGCATCTAAGAAGTCATCAAAGAAATCGTCGAAGAAAAGCAAGAAACGTAAACGCAGATAACGAAGCCACCTGCAGTTGATGATGAATAATTTGTGTTAAAATGTTCAATATCATAGAATTACCTATAACTTAACAATATGAAGATACTGACAACTATTTGTGCTCTACTCATCACATTAAGCATGAGCGCACAGAAGAAAACATTGGTAGCTTATTTCTCTGCTACAGGTACAACTACAGCCGTTGCAAAACAGGTCGCTTCAACAGCAAAAGCCGACATCTACACAATCTCACCAGCTAAAGCATATACCACAGCTGATCTTGACTGGCACAACAAGCAGAGTCGCTCGTCGGTCGAGATGGGCAACAAGAAAGCTCGCCCACAGATGGCTGGTAACGTGAAGAATATCAACCAGTATTCTACCATTTATATTGGTTTCCCAATATGGTGGGGTGTTGCACCACGAATCATCAATACATTTATCGAGGCTAATAACCTTAAAGGCAAGACCATCATACCATTTGCCACTTCTGGCGGCAGCCAGATAGCAGGAGCCGTAAAAGATCTCCGTACGACATATCCGACACTTACTATTAAGGATGGTAAGCTACTCAATAGCCCAAGCAAAACTGACGTTCAGAAGTTTGTGGGTAAGTAAATTCGTCCTGTGCGATTGAATCGTTTATGGTGGGTTCTATTAATTCGCTTTGTCAGATTTTCGAGAGATTTTCAGAATCAAAGTGTCATAATCTTAAAGGCGCATAGCGGGCTATGCAACTGAAAGTTAGGACAGTTTGAACTGAAAAGATCCGTAAAGATGGCAAAACGTTACTATCCACAACATAATTTAATTTTACGGTGGGAATTAATAGAACCCACCTTATTTGCATTATTCAAGCAAGCTCAATCATACACATTAATACTCATCTTAATTGAACGAAACCTAACTTAAAAATGAACAGCAATATTGACAATCTTTACGTGCTTGACGGTCGGGTGCCCGTTGTCAAAGCCTTGCCTTTCGGCTTGCAGCATGTGTTAGCCATGTTCGTCAGCAACATCACGCCGATCATAATCCTTTCCAACATCGTCGGGCTTGACAGCACAACGAGCGGAGCTCTGATACAGAACTGTATGATAATTGCAGGTATAGGCACGATAATACAGCTATACCCGCTGTGGCGTATCGGGTCGCGTCTGCCAATAGTCATGGGCGTATCTTTCACATTCCTTTCCATTGCCATAGCCGTTGCCACAACCCAAGGCATGGGCACGCTCATGGGCGCGGTAATAATCGGCGGCATAGTCGAAGGCATACTTGGCCTGTTTGCAAAATACTGGACGCGTCTCATTTCGCCTGTCGTGGCAGCAACAGTTGTCACGGGTATCGGATTCTCGTTGCTCCCTATTGGTGCAAACTCGTTTGCCGGTGGACAAGGGGCAGCCGACTTCGGTTCTGCAACAAACTGGATAATAGGCACCGTGACACTCCTCGTATCTCTTGCAGCACAGGTTTACCTCAAGGGCGTGGCAAAATCGTTGTCTGTATTGTTCGGATTGATAGTGGGTTACGTGTTATCGCTATGCATGGGTGTGATAAGTTTCAACGGAATATCTGACCTGCCCATCGTCTCTCTGCCACACTTTCTGCCTTTCACACCTGAGTTTAATCTCGGTGCCATACTCTCCATTGTAGCCATATTCCTCGTCTCTGCTACCGAAACAATAGGCGATACCAGCGCCCTCTGTAACGGAGCATTAAAGCGCGAACCAACCCAGAAAGAGTTAGGAGCATCCGTTTCGTGTGACGGCTTTGTAAGTTCGGTAGCAGGATTGATGGGATGTACGCCTATAACGTCGTTCAGCCAGAACATAGGTCTCGCAGCCATGTCGGGTGTCGTCAACCGCTTTACAATTGCTACAGGAGCCACAATAATGATTATCGGAGGCATATTTCCAGCCATAGGATTCATGCTCACAACAATACCTCAAGCTGTCCTTGGCGGATGCACCATCATGATGTTCGGTTGCATTCTCGTCGCTGGTGTCCAGATGCTCTCACGATGCGGATTCTCACAACGCAACATGGTGATAGCAAGTCTCTCGCTCAGCGTCGGACTCGGCTTCACCCAGATACCTGACATCTTCAACATCTTTCCCGATATCATAAAGACGGTCTTTGCCAATAATAGCGTTGCTGTTGTCTTTCTCCTTGCTGTGCTGCTAAACCTTATATTACCCAAAGAAACCAAAGAACAGATACAATAATGAACTTTTTGGAAGAGAAAATCCTTGCTGAGGGATGTGTCAAGCAAGGCAATGTGCTTAAGGTGGACAACTTCCTCAACCACCAGATAGACATCGACATAATGCGCCAGATAGCTTACGAGTTTAAGCGTCGTTTTAAAGGTGAGGCCGTAACAAAGATTCTGACGATAGAATCGAGCGGAATTGCTATTGCCGTACTGTTGGCCGACCTTTATGATGTGCCTGTGGTCTTTGCCAAAAAGTCAAAGACGGTAAACAGTACTGACGACAAATATGTGTCGCGTGCCTACTCGTTTACCCACAAGACGATGAACGAGGTCTTCGTCTCGAAACCTTATATTCAGAAGGACGACAAGATACTTATTGTTGACGATTTCCTTGCCGACGGTCAAGCCATGTCGGCACTTATCGATATTGTACATCAGGCTGGAGCAACGGTAACAGGTCTTGGGGTGGCAATAGAGAAAGGCCAGCAGGATGGCGGAAAGATACTGCGTTCTCAGGGTTACCATTTAGAGTCAATTGCCGTAATTGACGACATGAACTGGGAAACAGGGGAGATAAAGCTGAGATAAACAACAGAACTTTGGCAACATTAACCTCGAACGAGAAAATAATGTATATTAGGGTGAAAAACCTAATTATGACCGTGATTTTCCTGTAATGATATAGTTTCATAATATCAAGAAATACTGTAGAATTATATCTTACCTACGTTACTCTTTTATGGTTCTACAAGAAACCGTGTGGGTAGTGTATATCAACCACATACTTATTATATTTAAGTAAGGAGTTGAACTATCACAAATAGGATACTGTCCACACAAGATTCAGTAGAACCACATAAATAGGTCTCAAATTATTGACTTCTAAACTTACCTTATACAACGAGCCCACCCATAGACAAATTCTATGAGTGGGCTCTATATATTAAGGTAGATTATGTATAATCAAATCCTTATTCAGCCGAAGATTAATAGCCCTCGTTCTGATCACAAGCAGAGTTCTTTACGATCTCGTCCTCAGGGATAGGCATGAACATCTTAGACATCTGGAAGTCGAAGCTACGAGCTGTACGCCACTCCTTGATTACCGAAGCACCAACCTCTGGGAGGCCGAGCTTTGGATATGTATGGTTCACATGATCCTCAAGGAAACCTGACTTGTGAAGGTCTGAACGGAGGTAAGGCTCAGCAGTGAACTCCTTACGACGCTCCATGCCGAGAGCTACGAGCCATACTTCTGATGTGTAGCCCTTCTCTGCCTTTACCTTTGCATAATACTCCTGTGCTTTAGGAACCTGAACTGCCTTTGTGTTGAAAGCAAATGGATAGTCTCCAACATAGTCAGCAGAGTGACCATTCAGGTTAACGGCATAGCCCTTACCGTCGTTATCGCCGTAGAACTCAGCAACCTTCTGGATGTGCTGTGAGAATGTGTTTGTAAGCTCAGCAGCCTTGCCAACCTCGAGGTTACCGAATGCACGATTACGGATCTGGTCGATATAGCCCCAGCCCTCATCTGTCTTACCGAGACGGAAGCAGCACTCAGCCTGGTCGAGGAGAACGTTAGCATAACGCTTGAAGTAGATGTGGTCAGGAAGCCAGAGCATACCTGTGCTCCAGTCGGTACCACGACCGTTACGCCAATGCTTTGTTGACCATACTGTAGGAGCAGGGTCAGCAGAAGCCCAGTGGTAGCCGCACCATCCTACGTACTCCTGGTTGAATGGGTTGTATCCGAGTGGATGCTGTGGGTCATACTGACCGTTGCCAGCTTCCTCTTCCCAGTCGTATGCATCATAAGTAGCCTGATCGTAAACATAGTTACCGTTAGCATCCTGCTTGTAACCACGGCAGTACTTAGCGTTAACCTTGAGCCACTCGTCAGTAGGCTTAACATTCTGCTGCCATCTTGGGTGATCCTTTATCCAGTACTGTGAAGGAACGGTAGCTGTTACCATTGAACCATCACGACGCTTGTCGAATGAGCCGTAGTACACGCCATCCTCTGAAGCCTGGTTGTAGTTCTCGAAACTGTCATAAAGCTCCCAAGACATCTGGAATGTACCCCATGCGCCATTAGAAGTAGGAGCGAAGTAGAAACCTGTCCAACCCTTAGCGTTAGCATACTTAGAAGTATCCCAGCTTCCGTACTGGTCACCAGCGTTCAGGACAATCTGCCAGATAGCCTCTTTTGGCCATGCTACATCAGCATCATAGAGTGTTGTGAATGATGGAGCAAGCTCATAAGGACCATTCTTGATGATATTGTTGAAAACATCGTATGCCTTCTGATAGCAGTCAGATGCCTGATCAGGACATGTGTAAGCCTTCCACATGTAGGCGTCACCAAGGAATGTCAGAGCCATACCCTTTGTGCAACGGCCATACTCGCCATTGTAAGGCTCCCAGTTAAGAAGCTCGGCTGCTGCCTTGAAGTCTTCGATGACGAAGTCCCACATCTCAGCATAATCCTTAGCACGTGCCTTGGTAGGTGTGTTGACGTATGTCTCACCAGTGGTAAGCAGAGGCACACGGCCGAAGGTGTTGGCAAGACCGAAGAACTCGAAGCCACGGAGACATGTTGCCTCGCCTTCAAGAGTCTTCTTCAAAGCTTCAGATACTGACTCTGACTCTCTAAGACCTGCGATGAAGTCGTTACAACGTGAGATACATGTGTAAGACTGCTGCCAGAAAGTCTTCAGCTGCTCCTGCTCTGAAGTCCACTTCTGCTCCATGAAGTCCTTATCCCAACCTGAAGCCTGTGAGTCGAGGGTAGGGTGCTGGCCGTTGAAGATCCAGTACTTATAGACGTCGTCACACGTACGAGGAAGGACCTGGTCGTAGCAACCTGTCATACCCTTGATGGCATTGGCATCACTCTCGAACATGGCGTTGCCCTCAAGCATTGTATAGTGTGTCACATCGAGGTATTGCTCGTTGTTACATGATGAGAATGCGACGCATCCCAGCACAGCGACACCGAAATATTTTATAATATTTTTCATAATAATATCCTGTTGATTGTTTTAGAATGTTACGTTAAGACCGAAGTTGTATGTACGTGGCATAGGGTAACGGCCTGTGTCAAGACCTGTGTAGAGTACTGAACCCTGACCACACTCTGGATCGCCATACTTGTTGTAGCCTGAGATGCAGAGGAGGTTCTGGATGCCGAGGTAGATACGTGCGTTCTGGATAAGAAGCTTGTTAACGATGTTCTTAGGAACAGTATAACCAATCTGGAGGTTAGAAATCTTCAGGAAGTCACCATTCTTAACCCATGCATCGCTGGCACGCATGTTGTAGTTCTCGTCAAGGAATGAGAGACGTGTGACAGTACCGTTAGGGTTAGATGTTGACCAAGCGTTCTCAGCTGCTTCCTGCAGGATGTTAGGACAGAAACCATCATCTGAAGAGAACATGTTAGACAGACGCATTGCTGAGTAAGAGAAGATCTTCTGACCGAGGACACCGTGCATCTGGACGTTGATATCCCAGTTCTTCCACTGTGCACCAAGGTTGATACCGAAGTTAAATGCTGGGAAACCGTTGCCGAGAACCTCGCGGTCTGACTCGTTGAGAGTGCCGTTGCCGTCAAGATCCTTAAAGAGGTAGTCACCCATCTTTGCTGTCTGACCCTGTGCGAGAGCCTTGTCAAGATCTGCCTGTGTAGAGATGATCTTCTCAACGCGATAGCCGTAGAATGAACCTACTGCCTCGCCCTCCATACATACAGAGTGGTTGCCCCAGTGGTAACCGTCAGCCGAACCTACGGCACCTGTGTTTGAACCATCGCCTGTACCTGCGCCTGATGAGTCAGAGTTGGTGTTGTAGAGAGGGTCACCCATCTTCTTAATCTTGTTCGTGAGGGTAGAACCTGTCAGCATAGCATTGAAAGAGAAGTCCTTGTTAACACGGTGGTTGTATGCGAGGCTGAACTCGATACCCTTGTTCTCAATCTCACCATAGTTGGTGTAGATCTGTGTGTAACCAGAAGATGCACGAATCTGACGATAGAGGAGGAGGTCCTTTGACTTACGGATGAAGTAGTCGATGCTGAATACGAGCTCATTCTTCAGGAATGCTGCATCAAGACCGATGTTGAGCTGCTCGTTGGTCTCCCACTTCAGGTTGGTATCCTTAAGAACTGGGTAGAAACCTGTTATTACGTTAGGAGTACCTGTACCGATACCGAGTGCCTGACCTGCTGAGTAGTAAACATACTGACCATCAACATTAAGACCTGTTACTGAAAGGTCGGTAGCACCACCTGAGTTACCTGTCTGGCCCCAACCGAGACGGAGCTTGAGGTTAGATACTACATCCTGGTTCTGCATGAATGCTTCCTCAGAGATACGCCAGCCAGCTGCGAATGAAGGGAATGTACCCCAACGGTTGCCGGCACCGAAGTTTGAAGAACCGTCGCGACGTACTGTAGCTGTTACGAGGTAGCGGTTGAGGAGAGAGTAGTTAGCACGACCGAAGTATGAGATGTTGCGTGACTCAAGGTTGAAAGCGCCTGAACCGTTACGGTTAGCATTCTGCGTTGTGAGGCTGATGTCACGGATGTCCTTTGAGTCGAAGCCACGTGCTGTTGCCGAAGCCCACTGGCCATAGTAACGGTTAACCTCGTTACCGAGCATGACTGTTACATCATGAACGTCGTTTGACCACTTGTAGGTCAAGGTGTTCTGGATGTCTATTGTCTGGCTCTCGCTGTTTGTAAGGTCAAACTGGTAGTCGTTGTTGTTACGTGGGTTATAGTAAGCATCACCGACACCCTGTGTAACATTAATGTACGAACCATTTATAATATTATAGCGCTGGATGTAGTCACCACCGGTGAAGTTGTTGTATGAGCTTGAGTTGTAGTCGTAAGCGATGAGTGTCTTCCACTCAAGACCCTTGACAGGCTTAACAGTCATGAAGGCTGTTGCCAGAGCACGGTTCGAACGGTTCTGTGCGCGGAGCTCCATCTGCTTGGCATACATGTTACCAACAGTTGTTCCCCACATACCATCGTTGAAGTTCTTACCGCCTGTTACCTCACCATATGTTCCGTCAGGGTTGACAACATTTGGCGAAACGTATGTACCTGCAGGAACGCCGTCGTAAGTAACTGTGCTGCTTGTTACGAAGTCCATTGAAGGACATGCTACAGCGTAGTCACGGAGAGAAGAAAGGTTACCGAAGTTACCTACTGAGTTGTTTGAACCGTGTGAGTCGGTATGAGTATAGTTAACCTCTGCACCGAAGCCGAGATACTTGTTAACCTCTGTATTGACGTTAGCACGAGCTGAGATGCGCTGATACTGTGTGTTTACAACAACACCGTCGTTGCGGAGGAAACCAACAGAGCCTGAGTAAACGGTCTTGTCGTTACCACCACTTGTCGATACGTTATAGTTCTGGCGCCATGCTGCGTGTGTCATCTGCTTCTGCCAGTCGATGCCCTTGCGCTTGCCGTCATAAGCTGCTGTCCAGATGTCGTTCCACATGATTGCTGAGCCGTCAGCATTTACTGAACCGTCGTTGATACGTGCCTGACGAAGGTTGGCTGCATACTGGTCGACGCTACATGTCTTCAGAGTGTTTGACAGAGTCTGAATACCGAAGTCTGCTGTTACATTAATGTTCGCGTGACCCTTTGTACCGTGCTTTGTCGTAATCATGATGACACCGTTGGCACCTGCCGAACCGTAGATGGCTGTTGCAGAGGCATCCTTCAAGATGTCGATGCTCTCGATATCTGATGGAGAAACGAAGTCGGCATTTGAACCTACCTGGATACCATCGACAACATAGAGAGGAGCAGCTGAACCATTGATGGTAGCAACACCACGGATGCGGATCTGAGCCTTTGACTCAGGAGCACCGTCCTGCATCGTTACTATCACACCTGGTGATGAACCCTGCAGACCCTGGCCGATGTTTACAGGCGACTTCTTAAGCATGGCGTCCTTGTCAACAGAAACAACCGAGCCTGTCACGTCTGACTTCTTCATCGTACCGTAACCAACAACAACAACATCAGAGAGTGTTGTGTTGTCCTCATTTAAAATAATGTTAACGCTTGACTTGCCTGCCACGTTCACCGTCTGTGTAACATAGCCGACGTAGCTGATGCTCAATGTCTTCTTGTCGCCGACATTGATAGAGAAGTTACCGTTACCGTCGGTAACAGTACCTGTGTTTGTACCCACCACCTTAACGGT
>R03__coassemble_974_pt1 | contig 14545 bp, 9 predicted proteins | sample R03__metabat2_low_PE_024 | metagenome-assembled genome bin R03 | reverse complement strand
TAATTTTGCACCTAAAATTATAACATTAAGCAAAATGATACTCGAAAAAATCGAAACACTGCGCAAGGACATCGATGCCCTTGTAGCCAAGAATGCCGCTGAGACAGACGAGCTGTATCTGAAGTATCTCAGCAAAAAGGGTGAGATAACCCTTCTGATGAATGAGTTCCGTACCGTACCTGCCGAGATGAAGAAAGAGGTGGGTATGAAAATTAACCAGCTGAAGCAGCAGGCCATAGCAAAGATAAACGAGCTCAAGGAGCAGACAGCCGTTCAGGAGAGTGGCGACGAGGCTATCGACCTCACACGTACAGCCTACCCTATCGAGCTTGGCTCACGTCACCCGCTGACAATTGTCAAGAACGAGATAATAGACATCTTCCAGCGCATGGGCTTCACACTTGCCGACGGCCCTGAGGTGGAGGACGACCTTCATGTCTTCACGAAGATGAACTTCGCCGCTGACCACCCAGCACGTGATATGCAGGACACTTTCTTCGTTGAGCAGTCGAAGCTTAACGATGTCACAAAGAACATCCTGCTCCGCTCACACACATCCTCAGTACAAGCTCGCGTCATGGAGACATCACAGCCTCCTATCCGCGTCATCTGCCCAGGACGCGTCTATCGTAACGAGGCCATCACAGCACGCGCTCACTGCTTCTTCCATCAGATAGAAGGCTTGTACATTGACAAGAACGTTTCATTCACCGACCTTAAGCAGGTCATGCTGACCTTCGCGCAGGAGATGTTCGGGCCAGACACAAAGATACGTCTCCGTCCTTCATACTTCCCATTCACAGAGCCTTCGGCAGAGATGGATATCTCATGTCACATCTGCGGCGGCGTAGGCTGTGGTTTCTGCAAGCACACTGGCTGGGTAGAGATTCTTGGCTGTGGCATGGTTGACCCTAATGTCCTTGAACTCTGCGGCATCGACAGTAGCGTTTATAGCGGATATGCCTTCGGCCTCGGTGTCGAGCGCATCACCAACCTGAAGTATCAGGTCAGCGACCTCCGCATGTTCTCGGAGAACTATACTCCGTTCCTCAAGGAGTTTGAGAATGCATACTAAGTAAGAACGGCCCCATCCCCTTACCCCTCCCAAGGGAGGGGAGAGATATGTTTAGACAATTGATGTTGTTGAAATAGTATTACTAATCACTCCCCTCTTTGGGAGGGGCAAGGGGTGGAGCCGACTCAATAAATTAACAAAATGATTACAGTTACAAACTTAGCAATACAATTCGGAAAGCGCGTCCTATACAAGGACGTCAACATAAAGTTCACGCCAGGAAATATATATGGTGTCATAGGTGCCAACGGCGCCGGCAAGTCAACATTGCTGCGTGCCATCTCCGGCGAACTGGAGCCTAACAAGGGTACTGTCGAGATGGCTCCGGGCGAGCGTCTCTCCGTCCTTGAGCAGGACCACTTCAAGTACGACCAGTTCACTGTCATGAACACAGTACTCATGGGACATCAGCCGCTCTGGGAGAATATGCAGGAGAAAGAGGCGCTGTATATGAAGCCTGACTTCTCTGACGAGGATGGTGTCAAAGTGGCAGAACTCGAAGAGAAGTTCGCGGAACTCGGAGGATGGACAGCAGAGAGCGACGCAGCACAGCTGCTGCAGAACCTCGGCATACCGGAGTCGCTGCACCAGAAGCAGATGACAGAACTGTCAAACACAGAGAAGGTACGCGTCATGCTGGCAAAGGCTCTCTTCGGCAATCCTGACAACCTGCTCCTCGACGAGCCTACCAACGACCTTGACCTTGACACAGTACAGTGGCTCGAGGAGTATCTGTCGAATGTTGAGCAGACAGTCCTCGTCGTCAGCCACGACCGTCACTTCCTTGACGCCGTATCAACAATGACTGTTGACATCGACTTTGGAAAGGTAACTCTCTTTGCTGGTAACTATTCGTTCTGGTATCAGTCATCACAGCTGGCTCTACGTCAGGCACAGAATCAGAAAGCCAAAGCCGAGGAGAAGCGTAAGGAGCTGGAGGAATTCATACGCCGATTCTCTGCCAACGTGGCAAAGTCAAAGCAGACAACATCACGAAAGAAGATGCTTGAGAAGCTTAATGTCGAAGAGATTCAGCCTTCTACACGTAAGTACCCTGGCATTATCTTTACTATGGAGCGTGAACCAGGCAACCAGATTCTTGAGGTTGATGGTCTGAAAGCTGTCGAAGACGATGGCACTGTTCTCTTCGACAATGTCAGCTTCAACATTGAGAAAGGACAGAAGACTGTCTTCCTGTCACACAATCCGAAGGCAATGACGGCTCTCTTTGAGATTATAAACGGCAACCGTCAGGCTCAGGCTGGCACATTCAAGTGGGGCGTAACGATAACAACTGCTTATCTGCCGCTTGACAACACCAGCTTCTTCCAGAGCGAACTGAACCTCGTTGACTGGCTCTCACAGTTCGGACCGGGCAACGAGGTGGCCATGAAGGCTTTCCTCGGACGTATGCTCTTCAAGCAGGAAGATGTTGAGAAGCATGTCAATGTGCTCTCCGGTGGTGAGAAGATGCGCTGTATGATTGCACGCATGCAGATGCAGAACGCCAACTGTCTCATTCTCGATACGCCAACAAACCACCTCGACCTTGAATCTATCCAGGCTTTCAACAATAACCTCGTAACCTTCAAGGGCAACATACTGTTCTCATCACACGACCACGAGTTCATCAACACCGTGGCCGACCGTATCATCGAGCTCACGCCAAAGGGTACCATCGACAAACTTATGACCTACGATGAGTATATCTACGATGAGCAGATAAAGGAACAGAAGGCCAAGATGTACCAGTAGGAATTAAGCCATTAAGACATTAAAGATTAAGATATAATATTGACTGGTATGCGAAATATCTATAAACAAGCAATGCTTTTATTAAACAACAAGCAAGCTTTTATGTAAAATAAGCAAGTCTTTATTTATAATATTTTAATTGTGATTTATCTCAAACTTTTAATCGTAGCATTTTCTTGTCTTAATGACATTTATTCTCATTTAGGTTATCATGGAAAGGTTTTGGCACAGGTTTTGTAGAGATACAAAGCAAACCAAAAACATAAAGAATATGACAGACAAAGAACAGACAATAGACGAGGAGCTTCAGTCACAGACTGAGGCTCCTGTTAATGAAGAGACGTCAGAAGACGCAGAAGCATCCGGAACATCAGGAAATGCCGAATCTGCCAACAACAACGCAGACAACGACGCAGAAGAGAAGCCTGCCGCTGACGTTGATCCTCTTGAGAAGGCTCTTGCAGAGATTGAAGAACTGAAGACGCAGGCTCTGTACAAGCAGGCGGAGTTTGACAACTTCCGCAAGCGTACCATAAAGGAGAAGGCTGACCTTATTTTAAATGGGGGTGAGAAGTCTATCACAGCCATACTTCCCGTACTTGATGATTTCGAGCGTGCCATGCAACAGGCAGAGAAGACTGACGATGTGGCAGCCTTAAAGGAGGGCATGGAACTCATATACAAGAAGTTCATGTCAACCCTCGAGAAGCAGGGCGTTAAGAAGATGGAAACTAAGGACGCTGATTTCAACACCGATTTCCACGAAGCTATCGCCCTCGTACCTGGCATGGGCGACGACAAAAAGGGCAAGGTCATCGACTGCGTTCAGGCGGGCTACACTCTCAACGACAAAGTCATTCGTCATGCCAAAGTGGCAGTAGGACAGTAAAAGCCTATACCCCCGCCCTCCCCCGTAGGGAGGGAGCCGCTACGCCATCATAGATGGTTGGCAACGAGGGGACAGGTGATAAATTTAAATACCCGGAAGCCCCCCATTGGATTCCGGCTCCCTCCCTACGGGGGAGGGCGGGGGGAGAGGCTCTATGGCAAAGCGTGATTATTACGAGGTTCTTGGCGTTCAGAAGGGCGCCAGTGCCGATGAAATAAAAAAGGCCTACAAGAAGATGGCCATAAAGTATCACCCTGACCGTCAGAACGGCAAGAGTGATGCCGAGAAGAAAGACGCTGAGGAAAAATTCAAGGAAGCGGCAGAGGCTTACTCTGTCCTCTCTGACGACACCAAGCGCCAGCAGTACGACCAGTTCGGATTCGACGGACCTAAGATGGGCGGTGGATTCGGAGGCGGTGGATTCGGCGACTTCGACATCAACGACATCCTCAACAGCGTCTTCGGCGGCGGATTCAGCAGCGGCTTCAGCAGCGGCGGCTTCAGCGACTTCTTCGGTGGTGGTGGCGGCCGTGGCGGCAAGCGCGTATATCGTGGTTCTGACCTCCGTCTGAAGGTTCGACTTAATCTCCAGGAGGTTGCAAGTGGCGTAACGAAGAAATTCAAGGTACGCAAGGACGTGTAGTGTGCCCACTGTAACGGCACAGGAGCAGAAGGCAACGCACAACCAGAGACATGCAGCACGTGTCAGGGACGTGGCTATGTCGTACGCTCTCGTCAGTCGATGTTCGGCATGATGCAGACACAGCAGGAGTGTCCACAATGTCTGGGCGAAGGCTCTGTCATCAAGAACAAGTGTAAGTTCTGTAACGGTACAGGTGTCACAAAGGGCGAGGAGGTCATCGAGATAAACATCCCTGCCGGTGTCCAGGACGGCATGGTCGTTACGGCACAGGGCAAGGGAAATGCAGGTCCTCACAATGGTGTCAGCGGTGACATACAGGTATTCATAACCGAAGAGCCTAACGACACCTTCATCCGCGACGGCAACGACCTGCGCTACAATCTGCTCCTTGACTTCCCGACGGCTGCTCTCGGCGGAAAGGTTGAGATACCGACCATCGACGGCAAGAAACTCGCAGTAACCATTGAACCAGGTACACAGCCTGGCAAGGCGCTCCGTCTGCGTGGCAAGGGGCTACCTGCCGTACAGGGTTACGGCTATGGCACAGGCGACATGGTCATCAACATCTCTGTCTATGTGCCTAAGACGCTTTCACGTGACGAGAAGAAAACTCTCGAAGGATGGAAGGACTCTGACAACTTCAAGGGTGACAATGCCACTAAGCGCACAATCTTTGAGAAGTTCCGCAGCTACTTCAATTAAAAGCCCAACCTAACCTCTACCCAATGGCACTAATTTCATGTCGCCCCAAAGGGAGGAATTTATAATTGCATTTATCAAATGAGTAAAGCATATCAAAATCACTCCCCCTTGGGGGGAGAAGAAGGGGGCTCTTATACTGAGACTATAGAATATTTATACAACGCAGCCCCTGCCTTCACTAAGGTTGGGGCTTCAGCGTATAAGGAAGGACTGGCCAACACGCTGGCCCTTGACGAGCATGCCGGTCACCCTCACCGCTCGTTCCTTACCGTCCATGTGGCAGGAACGAACGGCAAGGGATCATGCTCGCATACGCTTGCTGCAATACTTCAGGCGGCAAAGGTAAAAGTATGTGATGAAACTACTGACTCAATAAAGGTTAACGGGCATGATGACACCTCTTATTCTGCAAAAGTACGTAATGATGACGGCACAACACGCAACCTGCGTGTAGGACTATTCACATCGCCACACCTTATTACATTTCGCGAGCGCATACGCGTGAACGGAGAGATGATCACCGAGCAGTATGTCATTGACTGGGTAGCCCGCAACCGCGAGTTCTTTGAGCAACTGCAGCCGTCATTCTTTGAACTGAGCACGGCAATGGCATTTGAATACTTCCGCGACCAGAAGGTTGACATTGCCGTCATAGAAGTAGGACTTGGAGGACGGCTCGACTGCACTAACATCATCACCCCTATCCTATCCGTCATAACGAACATATCCTTCGACCACACACAGTTCCTTGGTGATACGTTAGCAAAGATAGCGGGCGAGAAGGCTGGCATCATAAAGCCGAACACACCAGTCATCATTGGCGAATACACAGCAGAGACACGTCCCGTCTTTGAGGCAAAGTCACATGAGATGGCAGCTCCCATTATCTTTGCAGAGGACAACAACGTGAGTCTTGATTGTGACTATGAGCTGAAAGGCTCTTATCAGCAGAAGAACCGCAACACCATCCTCAACTGCCTTGTGCCTCTCGCACGTCAACTCCGTAAACATGGCATTTATGTAACGGATGCCACATCAACGGTGAAGCACGCTTTTGAGAATGTTTGCACAATGACGGGGCTTATGGGCCGCTGGCAAACACTGCAGCACGCGCCTCTTGTCATCTGTGACACAGGTCATAATGTAGCGGGATGGGAGTATCTGTCACAACAGATACGTGAGACATACGAAGCAGTACTGGCAGCCTCTCGTAACAGCGGTAGCGACAAGATTAACAGCGTAAGCGACAAGAATAACAGCATCAGCAACAAGAACGACAGCGTCAACGACAAAGACAACAGCGTCAGCGACAAAGACGCTTGCAACATCTGCAGCAAGCACACTGAAGGAAAGGACGTATCCCCTACCCTACGCATTGTCTTCGGCATGGTTGACGACAAGGACATCAACACAGTCCTTTCCATGCTCCCCAAAGGTGCGACCTACTACTTCACGCAGGCCAGTACACACCGAGCAATCCCAGTCGGTCAACTATCTGAGTTTGCAGCAGATCATAGTATAACAGGCAAGTGCTTTGACACAGTAGCTGCAGCCTATAGCACTGCCATTGCGGATGCACGTAAGCAAGACTTCATCTTCGTGGGCGGCTCCAGCTACATCGTTGCCGATTTGCTCACTGCAATACAATAGACCTTTCAAGAGAATACACAAATAAGCACATAAGCAAATAGCAAACAAGCAAATAGCAAACAAACAATCGAATATCTTTTAGTTATAATATAGCAACTTAACCCAAAACAAAAACGATTATGGGCGTATTAGACCAACTTGAATCAATGTTAGGCGGTGAAGGCGGCAGCATCATCGACCAGGTGAAGAACATGGCAACGGAGAAGGGCATCTCAGCTCTTGCCGAGCAGAATCCTCAGATAGCGCAGATGCTGAAGGGTGTCGATCAGGACACTATCCAGAACATCATCAGCAACATCACAGAGAACGGCATGCCAAAGAGCATGGAGGACATTCAGAAGCTGATAGCTAAGTTCACAAAGTAAAAAGTCAAAGCGGGATAATTAATTTCTACATTATACGACTTAATGACGAGGTTAATTAACTCACATTTCAGATTACTAAAGGAACGAATTGTCAGTACCCACCTAAAGTGGATTCTAACAATCCAGTTTAAGCAGTTATTTGTTGAAGAGATTACTATTTAATCTCTTTATTTCTTACTTCGTATATTTGATTATCTGGGAGGTTTATGCCTTCCAGATTTTTGTTTTGTACATCATCGAAGACAAAGGCTGGTCGGAAGTCGGACTCGGCAAGCTTAACGTTAATGTTGCGCATGTTGATACCGTTAACATGACGTATGTAGAAAGCCCATGAAGGGAGTTCACCGAACATAGAGAACTCAGGGTAGGCGTCAGCAACCTCAGGCACTTCGTTTGCACGGTACAGCCCCATATATGCCATGCCCTTTGTGGCACGTCCAGGATAAGTAATATCTATGTCCTCAAGCGTTATGTTCTCAATGTTGTGGCCAGGTAGTCCGCAGATGCTTGATGGCCATGGGTTATGGAAGTAGTTGACCTCAGGACCACGCAGATCGTATGCCTCATCAGGACGTCCGAAAGGTACCTGGCACTTCATATTACAGATAACGACATCCCGGCACGTACCGCTGCAGAAACCTTTTTCGGTATTACCACCTGAGTTTATACCGTGGCGAGCACCAAGACGAATGAACAGCGGGTTGCCGGTGTTTACAGCATTCACTCCATCAACGACGATGTTCTCGAGTCTGCCTCCATCGACACTCTCAAGAGCTATTGCCGAACGGAAGGTGTCATAGACATCAATGTCGGTTATCTTCACGTTACGGAAACCTCCATAGGATGACGTGCCGAATTTCACAGCTGATGCCGACGACGCAATGCGGCAATGAGCTATCGTGACGTCTCTGCAGCATGAGTTAGCGTCATCGCTTTTCAGACAGATGCCGTCATCTGCAGAATTAACGTCACTGTGGGTTATGCTCACGCGTTTACAGTCGTTGAGGTCTATGCCATCATTATTCCAATAGGCGCGGTTATAAACAGTTACGCTGTCAATGCAGATGCCAGTGCTCTTGTGGAACGACAATCCCCATCCGGAGCTGTTACGGAAGGTGACACCTTTAACGTCTATTATGCTGGAATTCTCGAGGAAGAGAAGCTTTGGACGCGTATTCGGACGTTGACGGCGTATGTTGTAATTAGGGTCCAGTCGTTCGCCTGTATGATGAAGGCTGTCAATGGCAAGAGCAAGTGCAAGGCCCTGAGCATCTATTATACCTTGACCATGAATGCTGATATTGTGCGCGTTGTTGCTGACAATGAGAGCTTGATGGACATCCTCGTCTTTACGTATTCCCATTTGTACATGAGGTGTTGGATGTGAGGTGTTGGGTATTGAGTGTTGGGTGCTTGCTGATGCTCTGTCATAATCGTATGGATTTGTGCTCCCAAGCAACAGAGCATCCTTACAAAGGAACAGCTCAACATTACTCTTCAGCTCTATCATGCCTGTCAGCCATCGCCCTGCGCCAATCACAACGCGTCCACCGCCTTTATGCTTGGCGACAGCATCTATGGCACGTTGTATGGCAAGTGTGCAGAGGGTTTTACCATCATTAACAGCACCATATTTTGATATATTGACAGTGACGGGCTTGATGTCGGATATTATCTTCTCGAACAGCTCTGGCTTGTCGAGGTTTATCATGTCTGCTCCGGTCTCAATAGCCTTTCGGTAGTCGTCAATGCTCTCGCCTTGAGCACCTACCATAACCTTTATTCGGCGTTTGTGACAATAGTCGAGGAAGTCAGCGGTCAGTTTGTCGACATGTATCTCGACGATGGCGGGTCGGCAGATGGTCTGCCAGTATTCAAGGCGTGCGATATCACTTGCGTTTACCTTGACGGCCATCTCAGGGGCAATGGCAACGAACTCACGCAGCATATCCTCCTTAGCAAACCAGAAGAACGAACGGTTGGTATAGCCCTTGCTACGTACAAGCTTGACGAGGTCGGCAACGTTGGCCCCGGGCTTGACATCGAAGAAGACGTGAGCACGACCGTTCAGCGAGTCAAGCATGGCTTCGATGGTGGGGATGCGTGTGCTGCGGTATCTGTCTGCGAACCAGCTGCCGCAGTCAAGACGTTCGATGTCAGTCGACAGCCAGTCGGCGATGTTGCCTTTGCCGTCGGTGGTACGATCGAGGGTGTCGTCATGCAGGTTATACATCACACCGTCCTTCGACGATCGCACATCCACCTCAATCCATTTGGCTCCATGCGCGAGGGCGGAGTCAGCAGATGCCACCGTATTCTCAGGCGCAAGGGCGTTGGCACCACGATGAACAACGACTTCGATGTTACGCCCCGACTTTATGTCATTGGCTACGGCACAGAGAGGTAAAGCAGCAAGGATGATGAATAGCTGTGTAATACGATGCGACATATGTGCAGATAAAATAAAAAGTGACTCAATATTATGCTTGCAAATTTACTAACTTTTAATGAAACATACAAATAAATCGGTAATTAATTGAAAGACACAATAAAAAAGGGTGACTCATCACGGACATACGGATGAGTCACCCTTTTAGTTTATATATCAGATGTAAATCTGAGTTGCGGGATTAGTAGCCTGGGTTCTGAGACCATTTAGGGTTAACGTCAAGGTCACCTCTCTGAATTGGGAATACACGGTGTGTTGGGTCGAAATTGGCGTTAGTATTGCTCTTGTAGTGTGGGAACCACTCGTCCTCATAGTGACCGAAGCGAATCATATCGTTGCGACGCCATATCTCATCAAAGAACTCACGTCCGCGCTCCTCGTAGATATCGTTGAGAGTAACCTTATTCTGTAGAAGTGGAGCATTAACGTATGAGCGAATCTGATTAAAGAGAGAATTAGCAGCACTAGCATCACCACCCTGACGTACGAGAGCCTCAGCCTTTGTCAGGAGGATATCAGCATAACGGAAGATAGGCACATCGTTAGACTGGTGACGACCGTTAGCGTAGTCCTTATCACGAACGAACCACTTCATAGAGCGATAGCCTTGACGCCATCCCTGAAGGTTATCACCGACATCGATAGAAGCGACCTCACCTGTAATTGTGATGTCCTTTGTGAAGACGAGGTCGTTACCTTCCTTGTCCTTTGTCACCTGGTCGGTAGGGAGCAGTGTCGTGTTGTCATAAACATAAACGACACCCTTTGCATCGTTACCATCCTTGTCGCAGCGTCCTGCGAGCATGAAGTTACGCTGGTCGCCAGGAAGGCTGAAGCGGTTGACACATTCAGGAGTAACAGTCATGTAAGCACCGCCAGAGTTGTTCAGTTTCTCACCAAAGTAACTTGGGTTGAGGTTCTTGATATCCTTATAGACGTGTGAACGTCCCCACTGCATGCCCTGAGCATCATATGTGTCGTAAGGCATGACGTAGATGAAGTCCTTGATAGTACCTGCAGCTACTCGCTCAGAGTTGTCCCAGTTGAACTTGAAGCGATACTCATCAGGTCCAAGAGCAAACTTGCCAGAATTGATGATGTCGTCACAGATACTGATACAGTCAGCGAGTTTCTCGTTGGTTGCTGTTGATGCATTGAATGTAGCGATATCGTCACAGGTATATACTGCCCAGTTCAGATATATCTTTGCAAGAAGAGCTTCTGCCATGTACTTGTTAGGCTTACCGTAGTTCTCACCTGTTGTCTCGGTTGAAAGGTTAGGGATAATCTCCTTGAGCTCTTTCTCAAGCCATACAGCAACCTCCTTACGAGGACGACGTGTCTCCATGTCGAAGCCCTGCTCCTCAGCATAAGCCTGATCGACGATAGGCACATCACCGAAGCAGTCCATCATGATGAATGTAAAGAAGGCACGCATAGCACGTGCAGGGGCAGTATAAGAGACATCGGCGTCAGAGTTGATAACATCGTTAGCTGTTACGTTAGCACGTCCGAGTACACCCATCCAGTCAACGCATACTGTCTCTGGTGTGAAGCTATGGTAAGTGGTGTGGGCGTAAGCATATCCATCAACCCAGTTACCTGAGTATGAGAGTGATGTCCACTCGTCAGATGACAGTGTCATGGCTTCCATAAAGCGGCGTCCAAGTGCGTCGCGGAACTGGAAGTAGATGTTTGCCATGTTTGCCTCAACGGCCGCCTTTGTACCAGGAATGGCAGTGTACTGAGACTCAACGTTTGTATTGAGGTCTGTACAGCTTGCAGCGAGACCGACAATGCCGGCTGCCAATAAGCATTTTATCTTGTTGTTCATTGTATTTATTCCGTTTATAAGTGATTAGAAATTAACCTTAGCACCGAACATGATTGTACGTGTGTGAGGATAAGCGCTCCAACGATAATCTACACCTGGGTCGATGCCACCGAGGTTAACCTCTGGATCAAGACCCTTATAACCTGTAATGGTAAATACATTGTTGCAGGTTGCATAGAGGTTGAGGCCCTGCAGCCATCCACCGAGGTGCTTGAATGTGTAGCCGATTGTGAGGCTCTGCATACGGAAGTAGTCACCCTTCTCGATGAACTTGTCAGATGGGATGTTAGAGCCTGTGTCGGTATAAGGACGATCGGTGAGGAACTCAGAGAGCACGTTCTTGCCACCAGAGAAGAAGTCTGGTGCTGTATAGTGAGCACGGAGACCATTGTATATCTTGTTGCCAAAGACACCAGTGAAGAACATTGTCATGCTCCAATTCTTGTAGGTCAGTGTGTTGTTCCAACCGAGGTTCAGCTTAGGCTGTGCGCAGCCTGTGATGGTACGGTCCTTATACTCTGGAGAAACTGTCGTCTTGCCATCACGCTCGCCTGTGGTCGCATCACGAGTGTAGTATGTCGAGATACCCTCATCATTGTAGCCAGCGAACTCGTATGTGTAGAATGTACCAAGAGGCTCACCCTCCATGACGCGCTGTGTGAAGCCATTTGACGATACACCGGCAACCATAGGGTCGCCCTGTGAGAATGTTGAAGTGCTGTAGAGATCGTTAGAGAGACTGACAACCTTGTTCTTGTTGTGTGAGACGTTGATAGATGTTGTCCAGTCGAAGTCCTTTGTGCGGACAGCGTCAATATTGATATTGAACTCGATACCAGTGTTTGAAATCTCACCTACGTTAGCAGCGATGGTGCTGTAGTTGTAGATGTAAGACGATACAGGGTAGTCCCAAATGAGGTCCTTTGTTGTCTTCTTATACCACTCGATGCTACCGTTGATGCGGCCGTTCCAGAGTGCGTAGTCGATACCGACGTTGAACATACCTGTAGTCTCCCACTTAAGGTCTTTGTTAGCAAGCTTTGTTGCACCGAGGACAACATACTGGCTACCGTTATATACGTTGTAAGAACCTGTAGCACCGTATGTGGCACGTGCAGCGTATGCACCGAAGCCCATAGCGTTACCTGAAACACCATAACCAGCACGGAGCTTGAGGTTAGAGAGGATGTTCTGGTTCTTCATAAATTCCTCCTCAGTGATGTTCCATGCAGCACTGACTGATGGGAATGTGCCCCACTGGTGACCGTCACCGAATACAGACGAGCCGTCACGACGAACTGTTGCCTGCAGCATATAGCGGCTGTTGTATGAGTAGCTTGCACGTCCGTAGAACGAGATGTTACGGATAGTCTCCTTTGTTCCGCTCTCAACGGCTGTCATACCGTCGATGGTACCTGCGTATGTAAGGTTGTTCCATCCGAGTGTGTCGTCAAGGAAGTTGTGTACTGTAAGACCGAAGCCGTCGTTTGAGTTGCGCTCCTCCCAAGAGAAACCAGCCATGAGGCCAATCTTGTGGATGTCGTTGAATGTCTTGTCGTAGTTGCCGTAGGTCTCGAATGTATATTCGTTACCAAAGTATGTCGAGCGTGTTGCGGCACCGTTCATTGTCTCACCGGCAATTGCTGTCACGCCGCTGCCTATCTTGAGCTGTGTGGCGTGAGTATGATATGTACTGTAGGTCTTCTGGTTGTTGCTGTACTGGAAGTTGGCATTCCATGTCAGGCCGTTGCAGATGAATGCTGTTGCCTTGCCGATGAACTGCATACGCTTCCACATGGTCTCCTCGCTGTCCTCGTTGATCATTGACACTGGGTTATAAGCCTCACTGCCTGCAGCGAAGTGCCACTGGCCTACGTGACCGTTCTTCTCGTCTGTGCTATTATAATAAATAGGTGAAGTAGGGTTGGCGTAGTTCATAGCGTCGAGTACTGAGCGGCCTTCGTTGTTGAAAGGCACACCAGTGTGCTTGCCGTACATAGCGTTGACACCAGCAGAAATCTGCAGCTTGTCCTTCAGTACCTTTGTGGTGAGGAGAGTACGAGCGTTGAAACGGCTCATGTTAGTACCCTTTACGATACCCTCACGGTTCTTGAAGTTGACGCTAGCCATATAGTTTGTCTTGCCGTTACCACCATTGATGTTGACGTTGTGGTTGTGCGAGATACCAGTGCGGAGCACTTCCTTCTGCCAATCGACATTACCACCTTCGTCGTATGCGTAGTCAATGCCGTTCTTCTTAACATAATTGCGCAGCTCATCAGCTGTAGCCATGTCAAGAGTCTTCAGTGCGTTGTCGATTGCGACATAGCCTGAGTATGATACGTTAACGCGGTCAGACTTGCCACCGCTCTTTGTCGTTACGATGATGACACCGTTGGCAGCCTTCGAACCGTAGATGGCTGTTGCTGTAGCATCACGGAGGACGTCGATAGACTCGATGTCATCAGGAGCAACCATTGAGATATCTACACCTGGGATGCCGTCGATAACATAGTATGGAGACATAGCCTCACCTGTACGGAGTGATGATGCACCACGCAGTGTCATGCTTGGAGAGCCGTTAGGGTCACCGTTTGTAGTAACTACGAGTCCTGGCACCTTACCCTGAAGCATGCTGGCTGCATCAGAGAATACACCCTGGTTAAGGTCTTCTGCCTTGATTGTTGTGATTGATGATGTCACGTCCTTACGGCGCATAGAGCCGTAACCGATGACTACAACGTCCTCGAGGAGCTCTGAGTCTTCCTGAAGGAGAACCTTCAGAGTTGAGCTGTTAGCAACGACATTCTGTGTCTTGTAACCGATGTAGGTAATAACAAGAGTCTTGCCTTTCTCTACGTTGATCTTGAATGCACCATTGACGTCAGACAGAGCTGCGTTCTGGGTACCTTTCTCGACGATGCTTGCACCGATGACTGGCTCACCCTTCGAGTCTGTCACTGTACCTTGTACCGACATTTTCTGGGCAAGAGCAGAGGTGAAGCTGCAGAAGAACAGCATCAGGCAGAGAGCCATGGAGAGTGTTCTTCCCTTCAAACTTTGAACTTTTGTCATGATTGATAATTAGTTTTTATTTAGTTAATTATATTAATTTCGATTTGTCAGCGCAGTCAATGCGCAACGTACCGTACTCTCTACGAAAAGACTATGTTAGGTGTATGA
>R03__coassemble_966_pt1 | contig 14641 bp, 6 predicted proteins | sample R03__metabat2_low_PE_024 | metagenome-assembled genome bin R03 | reverse complement strand
CCTCGAATGTCTCAAGCTCCTCTTCTGGTATCTGACGACGCTCAACCTTCATGCCGAGGTCCTCAGCAAGCTGCATGAGCGACTTGTTGGTGATAGATGGAAGGATACTTGTTGACTTTGGTGTGACGTATGTGTTGTCCTTGATACCGAAGAAATTGGCAGCGCCACACTCGTCAATGTACTTCTTCTCCTTAGCGTCGAGGTAGAACTCACAGGCGTAGCCTAACTTGTGTGCCTGGTCGTTGGCATAGAGCGAAGCAGCATAGTTGCCACCAACCTTATATATACCTGTGCCGAGAGGAGCTGAACGGTCATGGTCGCGGACGATGACGTAAGGGTTGCTTGAGAAGCCACCCTTGAAGTATGGGCCTACCGGAGTTACGAAGATGAGGAACAGATACTCCTGTGATGGGTGAACACCCACCTGTGCCGATGTGCCGACGAGGAGCGGACGGACATACAGCGTAGCACCGCTCTCGTATGTCGGGATATACTCCTGGTTGAGCTTTACGACTGTGTCAACCATCTTCTCAAACAGCTCGGTAGGCACTTCCGGCATCAGTATGCCGCGACATGTTGACTGCAGACGTGCTGCATTCTCGTCGGTACGGAACACACGCACCTTGCCATCAGGGCAGCGATAAGCCTTCAAGCCCTCGAAAGCCTCCTGTCCGTAGTGCAGACAGGTAGCAGCCATGTGCATGTTGACATACTCGTCAGAATGTATTTCTATTTCACCCCACTTGCCGTCACGATAGTAACAGCGTACGTTGTAGTCGGTCTTGCGATAACCGAAGCCGAGATTTGACCAATCCAAGTCTTTCATTTTGTATTCTGTTTTTATGTTTTAAGTTTCAATAAGTAATATCCGTGCAAAGTTACGCATTATTTCTGAAAACGCAAAGAGAATGGTATTAAAAAACTTAAAAACATCAATATCACTTCATAAAGTCTGTAGCACTGGGCGCATTGAGACTATCTTATCATGTCAGAAAATACTCCTAATCCTTTCATCCACTATGTTTTATGACGTCATCACATCAGTCTGACGCAACAAAGACTGAGTAACCACACAGTAAAGACTCAGTAATTATATAATAAAGACTGAGTAATTGAACTACAATTACTGAGTCTTTACCACACAATACAATACCTTTTGCCTTGTAATTCGTATCATCTGAGGGTGTAAGGCAATAGCGATGACGCGACTATAAGCACCCGAATGTCATCCTTCCTCTGCCCCACCTTCGACCATCGAGGCAATATAGAAGGCATTACCCGTAACGAAGGTGGCGCCCGTAGGCACCTGCGTGCCGAATGACACCTCGGTATAACCACCGTTTGAAATACCTGTCTGCACCTCTGTCATGCGGAAGTGCGACACGTTGTCAACAGCTTTGCTGCCGTCGTTTGATGTCCCCTTCGTGGTCTTGGTGAGCATGAACAAGTATTTCTTTCCGTCCTTGGTGATAACAGCCTCATCAGGAATAGCGGCCACCATGTGGCTGCCTACATTGATATCGGCTGTCACATACATGGCAGGCATGAGTGTCACAGCGGGGTGAGAGGTTATGCCGACATGCACCTTCACGGCTTTTGTGTCGTCGTCGAAAGCCTGATTGATGCCGTACACCTTTCCTGTCAGACGAATATTCTTGTCGTTTGTCAGCACAAGCGTTACCGTCTGACCGGTCTTGACGTAAGGGATGTCCTTCTCGAAGATGCGCAGGTCGCAGTGCAACTGGCTATTATCGACGACAGTCATCAGCACCGACTGCATGTCAACATAACTGCCGAGGCTGACCTTTATGTTGCCGACGATGCCGCTGATGGGCGATTTGATGGGTATGCGAGTGGTGAACTTGCCTGTGACAACACTCTTCGGGGCTATGCCAAGCTGTTGCAGCTGCTGCGCTATTCCGCTTACCTGAGTCTGCGCCGCAGCATATGCTGTCTGCGCCTGCTGCAGATTTTTCTGCACACCGGCACCTTGCTGCTTAAGCATCTTCTGCCGGTCGAGGTCCTGTTTGGCAGAGTGCATCTCGTTGACGGCTGTCATATAGCTGCGCTGCATCTCAACGATGTCGGTGTTTTCGATATATGCCACCACCTGTCCGCGACTGACATGGTTGCCCTCGTGGGTACAGATGGAACGTACGATGCCACCGACAAGTGATGATATCTCAGCCCGACTCTGCGCATCGAGGTTCAGCTGACCGTTAGCACGTATAGTCTGTCCGAGATTCTTCTGCACAAGATGGCCGGTGCTGATGTCAGCGGTCTGTATCTGTTTCTGTGTCAGGCAGATATCATTAATGTCAACTTCGCCTTCGTCAGCGCCTTCAGCTGCAGGTTGTGTGGTATTGTTGCATGCTGTGAAGAGGAGTATGAGAAGCGGTGTAAGGATAGTTTTATTCATCATCTTAGAGTGTTGAGGATTATCATGGCTTGGTTGTACTGGTTGAGAGCGTCAACGTATTGCAGGCGTATCTCTGATGCCGAGCGGAAGTTGGCAAGCAGTTCGATGTAGTCAATCTCACCTTCTTCGTACGAAATCTGCGCTATGCGAATCAACTCGTCAGCATGCTGCAGACCTCGTGACGTAAAGTATTCGATAGCTTGCTGGGCCTTCTGACATTCCAGGACTTTCTCGTTCTGCAGAGCACTCAGTGTCTGCTGTTGCTGCTGACGTTCGTTGTCGGCAATCTCTATGTCGCGCTTGGCAGCCTTCACCTTTGCCGCATGGGCGCCAAAGGAGAGCGGGATGTTCATTCCGACGCCGAAGAACACAAACCCATGTCCGCCTTCAAACGGCAGACGGTCGATGTGATAAGGATTCATTCCGCGTATCAGAGCGTAGTATTTCGCTTCAAGTGAGACGGTAGGCAGCGCCTCCTTACGCACCTCACTGAGAGATTGTTCGGCAGCAGAAAGTTTTGCTTTGCTGAGCATAGCGTAAGGACTTTGCCCGAAGGAAAGTGCCGATGATGGCGCTGCTGACGTTGGCAACGTGCCCGATATCTGCGTCAGGCGAGGCTCTGACGGGTTGACAAGGGTGTCGCAGTTCATCAGAATGGCAAGGCTATACTGTGCCTGCAGGATGTCATTCTGTGCATTCAGAAGCGCGATGCGGCTCTCCTCTGTCGATTTGTCGGCATTGATATGGACAAGACGCCCTGTCTCACCCGCTTTCTCTTTGGCCGCCGTGATGGTGTGGAAACGGGCATAGGCGCTGTCCTGCTGTAGCAGAATGCGGTATTTCTCGCGCGCATACAATATATTATAATAGGCAGACATCACCTTCTGATCTAACTGCAACGTCGTCAGTGCCTGCTGTCGGGTGGCCACAAGTGTCTGGGCCTTCAGCCTCTTGCTACGTGCCACGTACACCGACGGCAGCGAGAACTCCTGCGACAAGCCTACGGAATTGTCAGGAGTAGCACCGTCGGTAAGGTCTTGCGTCAGTGTTACGGATGTCGGATTCAATGTGAATGCCGTCTTCTGCATGTGCTCTGCCTTCTGTGTCTGCAACATGCGGTTTTGCAGCACAAGGTTTTTAGAGTGTGCCACACGCAGGCAATCGTCGAGTGACATTGTCACCTGTGCCGTTGCTGCCGTAGGTAACAAGCAACACATGAGGGGCAACAGGATGTATGAAAGGTGTCGTATCATTGTTTGTGATTCATATTTCATAATGCATAATTCGTAATTAATTATTCTGCATCCGGTAGCTTTTGCCTGAGAACATCTTATAGATTGCAGGCAAGACAAGGAGAGTAAGGACGGTAGCAGTGATAAGGCCGCCAATGACGACGGTGGCCAATGGCCGCTGAACTTCTGCTCCGTCGCCCGTGCTCAAAGCCATGGGGAGGAAGCCAAGTGACGCTACTGAGGCCGTCATGATGACAGGACGCAAGCGCACAAGGCAGCCTGTCAGGATGCGATGCTGTATGTCGAGGTCGCCGTTGCGTTCCTCGACGTTGAACTGGTTGATGAGCACGATGCCGTTGAGCACAGCAACGCCGAACAGCGCTATGAACCCGACACCGGCAGAGATGCTGAAAGGCATGCCGCGAAGCCATAATGCCCAAATGCCACCGATGAGAGCCAGCGGTATTGCCGAGAACACTATCAGCGTCTCACGAATATTCCGCAACGTGATGTATAACAGGAAGATGATTATCAACAAAGCTACGGGGACAGCTATTGCGAGACGTTCCTTCGCTTCTTCAAGATTCTGGAACTGCCCGCCATAGGTATAATGATAACCGTCGGGAAGTTTCAGTTTCTCCTTCAAGACATCGTCAACATCGCCTATGACGCTCTCAACATCACGGCCACGGACATTGAAGCCGACGTATATTCGGCGCTCGCCGTTGTCGTGTGTTATCTGCGACGGAGCTGTCTCGTATGTAATGTCGGCCACTTGTTCAAGCGGAATGCTGCAGCCATCAGGTAGCGGAATGCTCAGGCGTCGTAGCGATTCGACATCGTTACGAAGGTCACGGTCCATGCGTACTGTTATGGAGAACTGCCTATCGCCTTCATACACCGAGCCTGCCTCATTACCGGCAAAGGCCATATTAAGAACGCGGTTGGCCTCTTTTATGGAGATGCCGTACTTCGCCAGACGGTCGCGGTCGTAGTTAACCTGTATCTGTGGCAGGCCGTTGACCTTCTCGACGACAGGCTGTGTGATGCCAGGTATGTTATGTATCAGACGTGACACTTCGGCAGCGCTGGCAGCCAGACGGTTAAGATCTGAGCCGTATATCTCTATAGCGACATCTTGCTTGATGCCTGTTACAAGTTCGTTGGTGCGCATCTGTATCGGCTGACTCATCTCTACAAACAATCCCGGGATGGCGCTGAGTGCCTCCTCCATCTTCTCCATCAACTCCGCTTGGTTGTCAGCTGTTGTCCATGTGTCCTTAGGATTTAGCGCTATCATCACGTCAGCACGCTCGACAGGCATGGGGTCGGTAGGTATCTCGCTGCTACCAATACGGCTGACGGCCTGCTTGACCTCAGGGAATTGCATCAGAATCTTCTCGGCTTTCGTACACGACTCTATCATCTGCGACAGCGATGTGCCTTGCTTCATGCTTACTTCTGCTGCGAAGTCGCCTTCCTCAAGGTTGGGAATAAACTCTCCACCCATCTGCGAGAAAATGCCGAGACTGACGACAAGAAGTGCCACCATAGCCACAATGACTGTGCGGCTATGCGACAATGTGTACTCAAGCATAGGGCGATAGAATGCTGTGATGCGTGCCATCAAGGTGTCGGCAATGTGCGCCATGCGCCCACCCTTGCTGTCACGCAGCACCAAGGCACTTGCCATAGGCACATAGGTAAGCGACAGAATGAAGGCACCGAGAATGGCAAAGAACACAGTCATAGCCATCGGGCGGAACATCTTGCCCTCTGTACCGACGAGTGTGAATAGCGGAATGTACACCGTCATGATAATTATCTCGCCGAATGCAGCACTCGAGCGGATAGCCCCGGCACTCTCGCTGACCAGTTTATCAAACTGGAAGGAAGGACGAAGGCTAAAGACTGAAGAACGAAGGCTAAAGGATGAAGAACGAAGGCTAAAGGAAGAAGACTCAGAGTTGCCTTTGTCACGGTTGAGATCCTTATCAGACGGATGTTCCACAGAGGTTGCCTTTTTCCGTTTTCCGTTTTCCATTTGGCTCATGACAGCCTCAACGATAATGACAGCGCCATCAACAATAAGGCCGAAATCAATGGCACCGAGTGACATAAGATTGCCGCTAACGCCAAACACGCGCATCATGCCAAAGGCAAAGAGCATGCTAAGCGGTATAACACTGGCTACGACACAACCGGCACGTACGCTGCCAAGGAAGAGCACGAGAATAAATATCACGATGATACCGCCTTCAATAAGGTTATGCTCAATGGTCTTTGTGACACGGTCAACGAGCTGTGTGCGGTCAATGAACGGCTCTATCTCTATGCCTTCGGGCATAGAACGGCGTATCTGTTCCATACGTTCCTTGACGTTGCGTATGACGTCTTGGAAGTTCTCACCCTTAAGCATAAGTGTTATGCCTGACACTACTTCACCCTCACCGTTACGCGTCACGGCGCCATAACGTGTCGCTGTGCCGATGCGTACGGTAGCAACATCGCCGATAAGGACAGGCGTGCCATTGACTGTACGTATCGGAACGCGTTCGATGTCGGCAAGACTCGCTGTCTCCTGGGTGAGATCATTAGCGACGTGGCTGCCTATCATGCCGATGCCACGGATGAAATATTCATTGCCATACTGTTCGATGTAGCTACCGCCGGTGTTCTCATTGTTGTCCTGCAAAGCATTGAACACGTCGGTGATTGTTATGCCGGCCGCAGCAAGACGGTCTGTATTGACGGACACTTCATATTGCTTGACAAAACCACCCCATCCGTTTACCTCGGCAACGCCTTCGGTACCGGCAAGCTGGCGACGTACCATCCAGTCCTGGATAGTACGGATATCCGTAAGCGTATAACGATGTTCATAGCCTTTCTTCGGGCGGATGGTATAGTGATATATCTCGCCAAGACCAGTTGAGATAGGGGCCATCTCTACCTTCGCCTGTTCGCGTGGTATCTGTTTCTCGGCGTCTGACAGTTGCTGACTGACTTGCTGACGTGCACAGTAGATATCGACATCGTCGTTAAACACTAACGTGATAACGCTCAGGCCACCGCGCGAGAGGCTTCGTCGCTCAGTTATGCCTGGTATGTTAGCAAACGATAGCTCCATAGGAGTCGTTATGAACTGCTCCACTTCCTGTGCTCCGAGCGAAGGTGCTTGCGTGATTATCTGCACCTGATTGTTTGTTATATCGGGTGTTGAGTCAAAAGGCAGATGCCACAACGACACTGTTCCCCATACAATGAGGGCAAGTGTTATGAAGCCAATGACAAGCTTGTTGTTTATTGAGAAGTCTATGATTTTCTGAAACATGATGCAAAGTTACATATTTTCCGTTGCAACTCAATTGCAAATATGATAACTCGACGTAACTTTATCGTTGGGAAACATTGGCAAGGGGCAATGTTTCTAACCGGCAGGACGTATTCGATTATAGCCATAACAAGGCTTGCGGGTAATCATAACAAGACTTGCGGGTAATCATAATAAGACTTGTGAACTACTCTACTAAGGCTTAGTGACAGCACAACTAAGGCTTGCGCGTAATCACAATAAGGCTTGTGAACTACTCTACTAAGGCTTAGTGACAGTACAACTAAGACTTGCAGACAATTTTAACCTGTACGATTGATATACGAATTATTAAAATAACAAGGAAGTACTAAGTCAGATTTTTCAAGTAAGGAAGTATTAAGTATATAAGTGGAAAGTAAAAAGTGAGATTTGCATTGCCAACATATGTAAACCTATTCACATTTCTTACTTGATAACTTCTCACTTCTATACTTAATACTTCCATACTTGACAATTCTTTCATTCGCAATTCCAGCAATATCACGAAGGCCTGCGAACAATATCGCTAAGGCTTACGAGCAATATCACCAAGTCTTGCAAACAATATCACGAAGGCTTACGAACAACTGTACTAAAACATACGGCCAACCACACACAAGCCTTAGTGCAAAGCCATAATACATACCACATATACAAAGAAAGAAGGCTTGCACCAGTGACGATGCAAGCCTTCTTATATAATTGGTAGGATCTTTTTCTGTTTATTAGAAGAAGAGGTAGCGGTTGTCAACGACCTTGGCACCCTGATAGAGTTCCTGCATGAAGTTGCCAGCCATCTGGAGCTTCTGCTGACGCAGTGTAGCCTCCTCAGTCTTAGCATCAAACTTAACAGGACGGTTCTTCTTTGCAACAACCTGGAAGAGATAAACGCCAGCGTTACCCTTTATTGGATGTGCTGAGAATGCACCTGCCTTTGTTGCTGCAACAGCACCCGAGAGAGCTGGCTCGGCAGCACCTGTAGCCTGGATGAATACAGGCGAAGCGAATGTAACTTGGTTAACGGCAGCAACTTGTGCACCCTTAGCCTTTGCAGCAGCGATGTTCTTAACACCGTTGGCCTTCTCCATCAGCTTCTCAGCCTGCTTGTCCTTCAGCACTTCGCTCTTGATATACTCCTTAACCTGCTTATCATCAAGCGAGCGGAAACCAGCCTCGTGAATCTTTGTGCAAGCGAGAACAAGGAGATCATCGTTGTTACCACACTCGTAAAGAGGTGACACATCGCCTTCCTTAGCCTCGAAGAGCCACTTCAAAGCATCGCGTGTAGCACGGATGTTGGCAATGTTATGCTGTGATGTAGATACGTCAGGGAGTTCCTGAACCTCATAACCTGCCTTCTTTGCGTTAGCATCAAGCTGAGCTGCGCTCTGTGTCTCGCTTACAAACTGTGAGAACTTATTGTATGCTGCAGAGTATGTATCCTTTGAGAAATCGATAGAACGCTTGATAACAGCAGCTACATACTTGCTCTTCATAGCCTTACGATCAAGTACCTGTACGATGACGTTGCCTGATGTAAGCTGTACGTTAGCTGTCTCACCGGCACCAAGAGTGAGGATTGTCTGGAGGTAGCTTCTTGAGTCCTTGTCCATAGATGGCGAGCTCTCATACTGTGCACCTGTCATCCATGTCTTCTCGCCTGTCTGGCTGTACTTCTTAGCTATTGTCTCAAAGTCACCGCCGGCCTTAACAGCATTATAGATGCTGTCTGCCTTTGTGCGAGCTGTTGCGACATCAGCTCCGCCTACCTGGATAGCACGGAACTGTATTGAGTCAGGCACTTCCTGCTTAGAGATGAGACGGATAACATTCAGAGTGTTGTCCTGCTTGTTCTCAACAGGGCCGTAAGTACTGCCCACGCCCATTGAGTCAAGGCGCTGTGCGATGTCCTGTGGGAATGATGTTGCACTCTGTGGGAGACCGAGGTAGTTGACGAGAGAGTTGCTCTTGCGTACGATTTCAGTAGGATCGGCAGCTGACGAGAGCTGAGTAGCAAACTCTGCTACCTGCTTCTGTGTAGCCTGACGGTCAGCGGCACTTGCCTTAACCTGCAGATTTACGAACTTCACGTCGCGTGTCTCAACAAACTGACGGAACATATCCTTCTTCTCATCATACTTAGCCTTTAGGTCAGCATCGCTGATCTTTACGTCAGACTCCTTTACTGAAGAGTAAGGGAAAGCTGCAAGCTGGATGTTTGCCTCTTCGTTCTCATCCTTGAATGCCATCTTTGCCTCTACTGGGTTTGAGAGGAGTGAGCTGGCAAGGAGAGCCTGATACTTCTGTGCGAGGAGCTGCTGACGGAGGTTCTTCTCCATGAATGTCCAGTACTTGTAGATTGTCTCATACTGCTGAGCAGCCTGAGGATTGGTTGTCTGAATCTGCTTGTAGTCGGCAAGGAACTTCTTCAGCTGATTTGCATCGAAGCGGCCTGTCTGCTGATTGACGAATGGTGTCTGTGCGAGCATAGGGTTTGTGCCTTCCTTGAGGATGTTCTGAAGCTCCTGGTCGGTTACTGTAAGACCAAGTTCTGTTGCCTCATGCTCGATGAGAGAAGTCTGGACGTATGAGTTCCATACCATGTCCTTGACCTGATTGAGTTCCTCCTCAGAGAGATTCTCACGTCCCTGAGTCATCTTGATAACCTGCTGATACTCTTCCATCAGTGCCTGGAACTCCTGGACACTAATTTTCTTTCCGTACACTTCACCAACCTGCTGACGGCTGTCATTACGCATGCTGCTGGTAGAGCGTACCAACTCTTCGGCGATAAATGCGAAGAGTGCGAGACCAATAACTACAACGAGCACTGGTCCCCAGCTACGGATTTTTCCAATTGCTGCCATTTCTTTTGTCTTGTTTTATTTTTTATTTATTTATTGTTTTCTGCTTTACAACATATCATCGCTTGCTTGACAACTCATCATCGTCTGCTTTACAACGTATGGTCACTTGCTTTACAACTCATCATCGTCTGCTTTACAACGTATGGTCGGTTGCTATACAATATATGGTCGCGTACATTATATATTACGAGGTATTATCACGACGCATTCCCACATTTAGCGCACAAAGTTACAACAAAAAATCAGAATACACAAATTTTATGTCAAAAAGATTGTGAAACACTTAAAAATACGCTAATTTCAGCAAATTATTGCCGATTAATTTGGTGGTTTGAGAAATAATTACTAATTTTACACACGAAATTCTAAACTATCGAAATAGCATTGTTTTATATCTAACCAAACACCATACTGCTATGAAAGTATACCAAACTAACGAAATCAAGAACATCGCGTTGCTCGGCAACGACGGTTCGGGTAAGACGACTCTCACGGAATCCCTGCTCTACGAGGCAGGAATCATTCAGCGCCGTGGACGCGTCAGCCTAGGAACAACGGTGAGTGATTACTTCCCTGTAGAGCAAGACTACGGTTATTCTGTTTTCTCAACAGTATATCATGTTGAGTACAACAACAAGAAGCTGAACATCATTGACTGTCCAGGATCTGACGACTTCGTAGGTGCAGCAATGACAGCCCTTAATGTTACTGACACCGCAGTGCTTCTGCTCAACGGCCAGTATGGCCCTGAGGTAGGCACGCAGAACCACTTCCGCTACACAGAGAAGCTAAAGAAGCCGGTCATCTTCCTTGTCAACCAGCTTGACTCAGACAAGTGCGACTACAACAATGTTGTAGAACGCCTGCAGGAGATTTACGGTTCTAAGTGTGTTCCTGTGCAGTACCCACTTAACGAAGGACCAGATTTCAACTCCCTCATTGATGTGCTTCTCATGAAGAAATACTCATGGAAGCCAGAGGGTGGTGTGCCTACAATCGAGGACATCCCTGCCGAGGAGATGGACAAGGCCATGGAAATGCACAAGGCACTCGTAGAGGCAGCTGCCGAGAACGATGACACTCTGATGGAGAAATTCTTTGAAGAGGAGACTCTCACAGAGGATGAGATGCGCGAAGGCATCCGCAAAGGTCTTGTGACACGCTCCATATTCCCTATCTTCTGCGTATGTGCAGGCAAGGACATGGGTGTCCGTCGTCTGATGGAATTCCTTGGTAATGTCGTTCCTTTCGTTGACGAGATGCCAAAGATTCATAACACACGCGGTGAGGAAATCCCTGTCGACCCTAACGGTCCTACATCTGTTTACTTCTTCAAGACAGGCATTGAGCCACACATTGGTGAGGTAGCATACTTCAAGGTAATGTCCGGTTCAATCAAGACAGGTGACGAACTGACAAATGCAGACCGCGGCTCAAAGGAGCGCATCGGTCAGATCTACGTCTGTGCAGGTGCCAACCGCCAGCCTGTTGACGAGCTTAAGGCCGGTGATATCGGCTGTGCTGTAAAGCTTAAGGATGTCAAGACGAGCAACACGCTTAACGGCAAGGACTGCGACAACCGCTTTGATTTCATCAAATATCCTAACTCGAAATACTCACGTGCCATCGTAGCAGCCAACAGCGCAGAGACAGAGAAGATGATGGCCGCATTGCTTAAGATGCGTCAGGAAGATCCGACATGGGTTGTTGAGCAGTCGAAGGAGCTCCGTCAGATTATCGTTCACGGTCAGGGAGAGTTCCACCTGCGCACTCTGAAGTGGCGTCTTGAGAACAACGAGAAGATAAACATCCGCTTCGAGGATGCCAAGATACCATACCGTGAGACTATCACAAAGGCAGCACGTGCCGACTATCGCCACAAGAAGCAGTCAGGCGGTGCAGGCCAGTTCGGTGAGGTTCACCTTATCGTTGAGCCTTACGCAGAGGGTATGCCTGATCCTACAGTATATCACTTCGGTGGTCAGGAGTATCGCATGAACATCAAGTCACGCGAGGAGGTTGACCTCCCATGGGGTGGCAAGCTTGTCTTCCTGAACTCTGTTGTAGGCGGTGCTATCGACTCACGCTTCATGCCAGCCATTCTGAAGGGTGTCATGGAGTGCATCGAGCGTGGTCCACTGACAGGTTCATATGCCCGTGATGTCCGCGTCGTTGTATATGACGGCAAGATGCACCCAGTTGACTCTAACGAGCTTTCGTTCATGCTTGCTGCACGTCACGCATTCTCTGACGCCTTCAAGCAGGCCGGTCCAAAGATTCTTGAGCCTATCTACGACCTCGAGGTATATGTTCCAGCAGACTACATGGGCGACGTAATGTCAGACCTTCAGGGTCGTCGTGCCCTCATCATGGGTATGGACTCAGAGAACGGATACCAGAAGCTTCAGGCCAAGATACCACAGAAAGAGCTGTCAAGCTACTCTATCGCTCTCAGCTCGCTGACAGGTGGCCGTGCTTCATTCACGACGAAGTTCGCATCCTACGAGCTTGTTCCTGCCGACATCCAGCAGCAGCTCATCGCTGCACATGAGGCAGAGCAGAAGGACGACGAGTAGTCCGTCAGACATGGATGCTGCGTAACATATTCACCATTTCATCCATCCTTTCTTTTGATTCACCTATCCGAATATGTCCGCAAGCTAATCCATCAACATAAAAGAGCCATTGGAAGAACATTCCAATGGCTCTTATTCGTAATCTTAAATTAAGAAATCACTTAATTATTTATTCTTTGAGTGCGCTTGAAAGCGGAAATAAGAATTCCGAATCGACAAAAATTCAGTTACAAGTTGGACGTCATGAGGTAAATCACAAATAAAATATTATAAATCATTGGTGGTAGCACCATGATTTTATGCTGTATTTTCTTAATGATTGATTAGTGCTGTTACAATTTGTAGTTACATTGGCTTTTCAGACTGCGCACATCTTTTAACACCTTAAACTTTTAATATCTTCATTTCCCACTATGGCACTTGTAACACTCACCACATGCAGCAACAGTTTCGAAGCAGAGGTAATCAAGGGGAAACTGGCATCAGAAGACATTCCCTGCATCATTCAGGGCGAGAACATCAACATGATATATGGTGGCCTCAGCGGTCTTGCCGTGCCCATTCTCATTAACGAAGAAGACCTGGAGCGGGCCACGGCACTTATACAATCCGAGGAGTAAGAGTGATTCTGTTAAACTCTCACATAAAACTTAAGGTGGGTTCTATTGATTCGCTTTGGCAGATTTTGCGGTTATTTTAGAGGTCAAAGCGTCAACTTCTTGATGGAGTTATGCGGGCATAACGACTGAAAGAGTTGGCAGTTTGAACCTAAAAGAAGCCAAAAGATGGCAAAACGTCAAGTCCACAAATTAAGTTAAAGGTTACGGTGGGAATTAATAGAACCCACCGTAACTTAATGGTAGTGCTTACAGCACCCACTTAACCTTCCTCATCAACATTACTTTCTAAGGCAGCGACGTCGTCGTTGCCTTTTATTTGATACTTACGCTTAGGGTTTGTCTTAGCGCCGAACTTAATGAGTTTGCGTGCCGCAACCTCTATGCTTGGCCCTGTCTGGCCGGTCACAGTCTTGACATCATCAAAAGCACGCTGAGTATCCTGCAGCATTTTTTCAACTCTCAGGAACCGTTCGTAGAACAATTGTACACGATCGACGACCATATCGGCCGTCTTCATAATCTGCTCCTGATTCTCTATCTGGCGCACCTGTCGCCACGACATCTCCAGCACACGCAACAGCATGTAGAGGTTCTGGCTGCCCGTGATGATGACGCCACGGTCGTAAGCCTCTTTCCATAGCGTAGCATCGTTGGTAAGGGCAAGCTGCAAGGCACTCTCCGAGAAGACATACATCAGTACGAAGTCAAGCCGTCCCCTACCCTCCTTTATGTACGACGAATAATTCTTCCTTGCCAGCTCGTTGACATGCTGACGGACAGAAGCGATATGGCGGTTAAGAGCCTCGCCGCGGTCAGCATCATTATCAGCATTATGATAGTCCTCAAAAGCCTTGAACGACATCTTCGAGTCGATGATGACATCACGCTCGTCAGGGAAGTGCAGTATAACATCCGGCACCATGCGGTGTCCTTCTTCCTCGTCGTAAATGGTCCGGCCTGACGCATCTTTCATCGTCATCTGCTCCTCAAACTGCACACCTTCCTCAAGGCCCATGTCCTCAAGCAGCTGTTTCAGACGCAGCTCTCCGAAGTTTCCCTGAGTCTTATTCTCACCGGTAAGAGCCTGAGCCAGTTTGTCGGCACGCTCTCCCACCTCACGGCTCTGCGCTATGCTTGTACGTATTGTCTGGTCAAGACGCACCATCGTCTCGGCATGCGCCTTATCGCTCTTCTCGACAGCATCTCTCATCTGCGTTATGCCATCCTTCAGAGGGTTAAGTATGGCGGCCATGGACTCACGGTTGTGCGCATTAAGCTGTTCTGATCTTTCCAGCAGAATCTTCTCTGACGCTGTGTTCATCTGCTCACGTATCAGATTCATCTGCATCGCAATCTCCCCTTTGTGCTGCTCCCTAAGTTGTGCGAGTTGCTCGTCATACTGAGCCTTCTGCGATACCAGCTGTTGCTCAAGCTGTGTCTTTTGCGATTCAAGTTGCTGACTATATAGCACTTTCTGCGAATCAAGTTGCTTTTCAAGCTGAGCCTTCTGTGACTCAAGCTGCTGGCTGTACTGTTGACGCTGCGACTCCATCTGCTTGTCGTGCTGTGCCT
>R03__coassemble_938_pt1 | contig 14992 bp, 15 predicted proteins | sample R03__metabat2_low_PE_024 | metagenome-assembled genome bin R03 | reverse complement strand
CAATCACCAAAGAATAAGGTAATCACGTAATTCGTAACTCGTAATTAGTAATTCACAAAGATATGCCAGCAGCAAAAGATTTCTACGTAGCCATCGAACTTGGCTCATCCAAGATTACCGGCATTGCCGGACAGAAGAAGATGGACGGCAGCATCACCGTCCTCGCCATTGCCACCGAGGAGGCAGCAGCATGCATCCGCAAGGGCGTCGTCTATAACATCGACAAGACAAACCAGTGCATCCGCAACATCATACAGAAGTTGCAGAACCAGTTGCACACGGAGATTACACTTGTACATGTCGGCATCGGAGGACAAGGCATACGCAGTGTCGTAAACACAATCGTTACTGATCTTGACACACCACAGGTCGTCAACCACGGCATCATTGACACCATGATGGACAGTAACCGTGCCACACGCTATGCCAACCGCACCATCCTCGACGTCGCACCGCAGGAGTACAAGGTCGATACTCAGCTGCAGATAGACCCGGTAGGCATTGAGTGCAGCCGCATCGAAGGCAACTTCCTCAACATAATATGGCGCGATGCCTTCTGCCGCAATCTGTATAAGTGCTTCGAGCAGACCGGTATGCCTGAGCCACGCTATTACCTCGCACCGATGGCACTTGCTGACAACATCCTCTCCGACTCTGAACGACGCACCGGATGCGTACTCGTTGACCTCGGAGCAGGCACCACGACACTCTCCATCTACTACAAGAGCATACTCCGCCACATGGTTACCATACCTATGGGAAGCTGGAACATAACCAAGGACATTGCATCGTTCCACATCGACGAGCTTGAGGCTGAGAAGATGAAGATTAAGTATGCATCGGCTTACACCAACCCATCGGAGGTCGATCCGGATATGAAGCTCTCCATCGACCCTGAGCGCACGATACATCAGCGTGACTTTATCTCTGTCGTTGAGGCACGTACAGAGGAAATCATCAAGAACGTGCTGGCACAGATACCAACAGAATATGCCGACAAACTCGTAGGAGGAATAGTGCTTACAGGCGGTGGCGCCAACCTCCGCAATATGGAGATGGCATTCCGCAAACACTCAAACATCGACAAGGTACGTGTTGCCATGACGGTGACAACAAGTGTAAACTCCGTCAAGAACATAACCATCGAGAACAATGCCATGCTCTGCACAGCACTCTCTCTGCTCAGCAAGGCCGACCAGATATCGTCAGGACGCCCGATGAGCGAGGTCAACAACCTCTTCAGCAACGAGCTGGCAGGTACCGAACCTGCTACTCCTGGCATACAGCGACCACTCAGCGACGTCAAGCCAGGACAGATTCCTACCGGCCGTGAGATAGCCGCTGCCGAGGAAGCCAAGCGCAAGGCCGAGGAAGAAGAGGCAGCACGCAAGGCCGAAGAAGAGGCAGCACAGAAGGCCGAAGAGGAGCGCATACGCAAGGAGAACTCGCTGAGCAACAAGCTGGGCCGTGGCATGCGCGACTTCTTCAAGAAGATGATATCCGAAGAGGAGTAACAGTCTCCTACTTATTTGAATAGATTTACTGGTAATTTGAAATATAAAGGAAATACCAATATGGCAGAAAACAACAGACCTAATCTCGTGGACTTCGGTGCTCCCGAGAAGAAACAAAGCATAATAAAGGTTATCGGTGTAGGCGGTGGCGGTGGCAATGCCGTAAACCACATGTTCAAGGAAGGCATCCATGACGTGTCGTTCGTACTCTGTAACACTGATGCACAGGCTCTCAACGACTCTCCCGTACCTGTCAAGTTGCAGCTCGGTAAGGAAGGACTTGGTGCCGGCAACCGTCCGCAGCGTGCACGCGAAGCAGCCGAGGAGACCATCGACGCCGTACGCAACATGCTCTCTGACGGCACGAAGATGACATTCATAACCGCCGGAATGGGTGGCGGCACAGGCACAGGCGCTGCTCCTGTCATCGCACGTGAGTCAAAAGCACTGGACATACTCACTGTCGGTATCGTCACAATACCATTCCAGTTTGAGGGCCGCAAGAAGATTGATCAGGCTCTCGACGGTGTCGAACAGATAGCCAAGAATGTCGATGCGTTGCTCGTCATCAACAACCAGCGTCTCCTTAATATATATGGTGCGTTGCCTATCATGCAGGCTTTCGGCAAAGCCGACGACACTCTCTCAATCGCAGCAAAGTCAATTGCCGAGATCATAACCGTCCACGGAGTCATAAACCTTGACTTCAACGACGTGAAGACGGTTCTCAAGGACGGTGGCGTAGCCATCATGTCAACAGGTTATGGTGAAGGCGAAGGCCGTGTGAAGAATGCCATTAACGACGCTCTCAACTCGCCGCTGCTGAACAATAACGACATCTTCAACTCAAAGAAGATTCTCCTCGCCATCTACTCAAGTGCCGACAAGAACACCCAGAGCCAGCTCATGATGGACGAGATGAATGACGTCACCGACTTCATGGACGGCTTCGGAGATGACATCGAGACAAAGTTCGGACTCTTCAACGACCCTGAACTCGGCGAGAAGGTTAAGGTAACCATCCTCGCAACGGGCTTCGGACTGTCGGCTGTCGATGGCCTTTCTGAGCGTGTCAAGAAGCAAGACCAGGAAGCAGCGTTAGCCGAGGCCGAGCGTGCCGCTATTGAAGCGAAGAACGACGAGCGCCGCCGCCAGTACTATGGTGAGCAGGAGAATAAGTATGTTCGTCGTGCTGCCAACATCTACATATTCAACGCAGAGGACCTCGACAACGATACCATCATCGACGCCGTTGAGAACACGCCAACAATGAAGCGCACACGACAGCAGCTCACAGACCTCATCAACCAGTCAACCGGAGCGCCTCATACCGTCGAGACAGCACCGCAGACCGACCAGAGCTCTCAGCCTGGCGTCATAAGCTTCGTGTAGAGAACGCCAACGTTCAGAACATTATCAATGAGAACAAGCAAAGTCGTCAGTGAGTAAATATCGGGAAAATTCCCATCAGCATACAAATACCTGACAAAAAATTTGCATGTTACAATAAAATGTATTACCTTTGCAGCGATAATCATCAGACAATGAGGATTGTCGCTGCACAGACGGGGGATTAGCTCAGCTGGCTAGAGCGCTTGCATGGCATGCAAGAGGTCATCGGTTCGAGCCCGATATTCTCCACAACAGGCACGTCGTTGCAGCGGCTGCCAAACTTGACAAAGCCACCAGACTTACCCATTAGAGTCTGGTGGCTTTATGCTTTTATAAGTGGCGCAATAACTGATGTAGCGCAAGAAAAATCGAACCACGTCCCACCTTTCACATTTTGTACATCCTGTTTTCACAATTTGTCCCCCGCAGGATGATAAATCGGTGTACCTTTGCGCCCCGAAAAGAAAAAACAGATAACCCCGCCATACATTCAACGGGGTAGAAAACAAACAAAGGATAACAATAAAAAACAAATTAAAATTATGAACAAGAACACATTCAAGACCTTCATGCTTGCAGCAAGCATGACATTGGGATCACAGACAGTAATATCAATGAAGGCTGACCCTTTCAAGGATATCAACAAGAAGACACGTGGCATGGCTCAGCACTAATGCCATCTGCAAAAATAAAAAATAGAATAACACTCAGCGTAACAACAGCCGCAAGGACATAGCTTATGGTCCCTGCGGCTGTTCCTTTTTAGGCGTGAGTAAATGAAACACACCTTTATTATATCTCAACAGTTAGCATCTCCCACGCTTTTTACACCGAAAAACACGGACAAACGGTGAAAACCGCGTACGTTTTGTGAACTTCATATTTTGTCCGTCGTGTTTTCACAAAATGCAAGACATACGTCCGTAAATTGCCGTACCTTTGCCGTAGCATTTAAGAAACAAACAAAATCAAAACAAAAACAAATCAAACAAACATTAATCAATAACCCGTCCATCGTGACATTAAAAACAAACTACAATTATGAAGACAACAATCAACAACCCCTTCGAGACAATGAACGCACCACAGATGCTCAGTATTAACGAAATGAACAATGTTGCCGGTGGCGGACACCTACCAATATTAGAAAGCTTTCTGAAGTCATTTTCACGTTCAAGACGTCGTAAGTAACAACCAACAAGCCACTTGTCATAAAGACAAAGCAACATTAACATCCATACAAAAGCAAATTAAACAAACATCAATCAATAACCCCGTCCGACATCGGACATAAAAAACAAACTACAATTATGAAGACAACAATCAACAACACCCTCGAGACAATGAACGCACCACAGATGCTTAGTAATAACGAAATGAACAACGTAGCCGGCGGCAAACAGACTCGTACACTGTTTTTTGATGGTTTTTGGGAGAAATTCCTTCGTCGTCGCTAAAATATAACATAGCAATCAACACGTCCATAGCTAAACAGACAGGACGTCAAAAGCATTCATACAAGAAACAATTCAACGGCAACATTGCACATGAATCATGCCTTGAGGCAGAAAATTCATAGCATTGTTGCCGTTTTTGTTTGGTATCTCAGAAAATTTCCGTACCTTTGCAGAGGTTATTTAAATAGCGGCTGGACGGGCCTATGCTTAGCGGCTGAAATCGTGCCGATGGCACATGCCACAGCAATTGGTATTGCTTACGGATCGTAAGTGTATTGAATGACCGCCCAAGAAGCTACCGTTGACCGGCCAAGATGCTACCAATGACGGGCCAAGAAGCTACCGATTGGTTTTCTAACACTTGTTAACAAAAACTGTAAGCAAAACCCCTCGCAAAACTTACAGATTGTAAGTAAAACGCCAACCGTCACTTAAGGTGGGTTCTATTAATTCCCACCGTAACATTTAACTCAATTGGGTAGCTTAATGTTTTGTCACCTTTTGGCTTCGGCATTTCGTCCCGTAGGCGAAAGCTCGGTTCAAACTGCCAACTCTTTCAGTCGTTATGCCCGCATAACTCCATCAAGAAGTTGACACTTTGACCTCGAAAATAACCTCAACTTTGCAAAAGCAAGAGCAGAGCAAGCTTGCTTGCTATGCCGAGCGCAAGCAAAGTCTCAAAGAAAAATCTGCCAAAGCGAATTAATAGAACCCACCTTAAAAGTCGAAAATACAGCAAGACATGACATTCAGCGGTGAGCAAGACGAACGTCTTACCCCCACAAAGATGAACACAGAACAATAAACATACAGAAAACAATGATAAAAGTACCAGTTATAATGCAGATGGAGTCGGTGGAGTGCGGAGCAGCTTCGCTCGCCATGATTCTGGCGGCTTACGGCCGATGGGTGTCTCTCGAGGAGATGCGCGTGGCTTGCGGTGTGTCGCGTGATGGCGTCACCGCTGCCAACATCGTCAACGCCGGACGCGCCTACGGGCTCAAGATGCAAGGCATGCGCATGGGCATGGATTATCTCCGTAAGACGCCTTGCCCATGCATCCTCTTCGTCGATGGCAACCACTTTGTCGTCCTCCAGGGCTTCGTGGGCAACAAGGCCGTCGTCAACGACCCAGCGCGTGGACGAGTACTCATGCGCATGAACGATCTAGAGGCACGCTTTACGGGCATTGTACTCACAGCCGAGCCTGCTGAGAACTTTAAGACTGGCGGTGTTAAGACCACCTCGAAAGGATACATCAAGCAGCGTCTGAAGGGCGCTGGCAAGGCGATGACACTCACCGTCATCACAGCGACACTGCTCGCCGGCGTTGCAATAGCTATGCCATACGCATCGCAGATATTCGCCGACGACATACTGACACACAAGCACCCCGACTGGGGAACGCCGCTGATCATAGCACTTGCGGCGCTGTCAGTATTCCAGTTGCTGGTGAATCTGGTAGATGCCTTTGGCGAGAATTTGCTTAATGGACGTATCAAGACACGCGCATCGTCTGACTTCGTGCAGCATCTGCTACACCTGCCGATGCAGTTCTTCTCCATGCGTCTGCAAGGCGACCTCGTCATGCGAATATCACAGGCCGGCGACATTCCTACGCTGCTCGTTCAGAAGATTGCGCCGGTGGCCGTCAATGTCCTGACACTTGCCATCTATGGCGTGTTCATGTTCTGCTACAGCTGGACGCTGTCGCTCATCGTACTCGCATCGCTCCTGCTCATAGCCGGCTCTATCAACGTGATATCCATGATGCAGATGAACATCGTGCGACGCTCTGAACGCGACCTAAGCCAGTTGCAGAGCGTCACCATGTCGAGCATCAACAGCATCGAGAGCATAAAGGCTGCCGGTGCCGAGGACGGATTCTTCAAGCGTTGGCAGATGGCTAACGACCGCTCCATTGCTGCCATGACGGCCTCTGACAAGATAGGCATCTTCGGCGGCGTGATACCAAGCATCCTCATACAGATAGCATCAGCTGCCGTCCTCGTCCTCGGTTGCCGTCTCATCATGCATGGCTCGATGACCATGGGTATGCTGCTTGCGTTCCAAGGCTTCTCAACATCAATCTTCAGTCCGCTGACAAGCATCGTCGATGCCGTAATAAGTCTCTCGCGAATGCGTTCGCAGATGGAGCGTGTTGACGATGTCTATCGCTCAGAAAAAGAAGAATATACCTACGACGATGACTATAAACCAGGCAGTAAACTGCAAGGCGAGATAGAGCTTCGCAATGTCACCTTCGGCTATAACACATTGCACGAACCTCTCATCGACGGTTTCTCTTGCCATCTGCGCCCTGGCGAGAGCATCGCCTTCGTGGGCAAGTCGGGCAGCGGAAAGAGTACGCTGGCTAACCTCATCAGCGGACTTTACCAGCCGTGGAGCGGCGAGGTGCTGTTCGACGGCAAGCCGATGGCTGAGGTTGACCATCGCAAATTCACGTCATCAATAGGCGTCGTGACACAGACGCAGGCGTTCTTCAGCGGCACGATACGTGAGAATCTGAAGCTTTGGGACAGCACCATACCCGATGATGTCATGATGGATGCATGCCGTACGGCACAGGTTCACGACGAGATAGCCTGCCGCCCTGACGGCTACGACAGCCACATGGAGTCGGGAGGACGTAACTTCTCTGGCGGACAGTGCCAGCGAATGGAGATTGCCGCAGCACTGGCAAAGCAACCGCGCGTACTTGTCCTCGACGAGGCAACATCGGCCCTCGACGCTGAGACAGAGGCTTACGTCATGGAATCCATTAAGCGCCTCGGCATCACTCTCATCATCATTGCCCACCGTCTCTCTACCGTGCGCGACTGCAGTGAGATTGTCGTACTCAACAGCGGCAAGATTGTTGAACGCGGAACACATCAGCAACTCATGGACAAGAAGGGCGAATACTATAACTTAAACAAATAAACGGTCATGCAGAACATAAAATATAAACTTCCCGACAAAGCAGTTCGACTCGTCGATCTGATGTACGTCATGCTGCGACAGCTTAGCGTATGGAACGTACTGTGCCTGCTCTTCGCCTCTGCATGTGTCACCGTGATAGGCATGGCTGTGCCGTATGCCACCAACGTCCTGTTCAAAGAGGTCATCCCGTCAGGGCAGAACAACCTGCTGCTGCCTATCGGCATGATGCTGGTAGGTGCTGCCATAGCCGCTGCCGCATTCGAGGTGATAAAGTCATTGCTGCTCATCAAACTGCGTAACAGGATGAGCATAGCCCTGCAGTCGGCTCTCATGGAGCGCGTCCTGAAACTGCCGGCACGCTTCTTCCGTGACTTCTCGGCAGGCAGCTTGGGTGAGCGTCTGATGCAGATATGTGCCATCATGCAGATGTTCGCGTTCAAGACGATGAGTGCCATGCTGGCGCTGATATTCTGCATGCTGTACTTCCTGCAGGTAAACTCCTACACGCCGCAGCTCGTAGTGGTTTGTGTGGTAGCTTTCTTCGTACAGATTGGCGTCATGGCGCTGTACCTGCACTACGCATCAAAAGAGCAGAACCGCATACGTACAGCCGACTCTGAGCTGTCTGGATTGCTCTTCAACATGCTCGGCGGCATGCATAAGATAAAGACAAGCAATGCCGAGCAGCGCATCTACGACCTCTGGGCAAAGCAGTATCATGAGGCACTGACAGAACGGCCCGATCGTAACCGCATGCTCGTGGCATACCCAGCCATCAACGCACTGATAGCAATGGTGACGACAGTGCTGACATACGCCGTGGCCATGCGCTACAACGTCGATGTCGCTGCATATGCGGCATACCTCGCTGCCTATGGCATGGTGACCATGGCAATTGGCATGTTGTCGGGCATGCTGCCGGAGCTGACAGCCCTGAAGCCGGCATTTGACCTCTGCAAGCCTATGCTGACGGCAACGCCTGAGATGCACGATGACCGCGAGCACGTAGAGCAGTTGACGGGTGAGATAGACGTTCACGACATGTCATTCCGCTATCATGAGAAGGCTCCGTATGTCTTCAAGAATCTCAACCTGCATATCAAGAGTGGAGAATATGTAGCCGTCGTCGGTGCTTCTGGCTGCGGCAAGAGCACTCTGCTGCGTCTACTGCTGGGCTTTGAGACTCCTGAGAACGGCACGGTGGCTTACGACGGCAAGCAGCTCGAAGCGCTGAACATGCAGTCACTACGTAAACGCATTGGCGTCTGTCTGCAGAACGGAAGCATCTTCCAAGGTTCTATTCGCGAGAATATCATAGTGACAAAGCCCGATGCTACCGACGACGAGGTCATGGAGGCTATACGTCTGGCATGCTTTGACGACGACCTCGCAAAGATGCCGATGGGCCTGCACACCATCGTAGGAGAAATGGGTGGCGGTCTTAGTGGCGGCCAGTGCCAGCGTCTGCTGCTGGCACGCATGCTGGTGGCCATACCTGACGTCATCGTACTTGACGAGGCAACATCGGCTCTCGACAACACAACGCAGCGCCGTGTGACAGAGAATCTCAACAACCTTAACTGCACACGCATCGTCGTCGCGCACCGTCTGTCAACGATACGTCATTGCGACCGCATCATCGTCCTTGACAATGGCGGCGTCGCTGAAGAGGGAACTTACGACGAACTGATGGCGAAGAAGACACGCTTCTACAGCCTTGTGAAGAAGCAGGTGGTGTAAACAGCATTGTTCATAAAGGAATTATGACGGGCAGTTCGGTGCAAAGCATCCAGTGTACTGCCTAAGACAGAAAAGCGACATATAAGCGCAGAAAATCCCACATACTCATGACACCTCATGAGGTATGTGGGATTTTTGTTTTATCGCAGTAACTTCACAGCCGCTGCAATAATCAATTAACTAACTAACTTAACTTAAAAACCTTTATAAATGCTATAAATCAGAAGTCTTATATATCTTGAAGATTCTCCTTGAAGTGAGAATCGTGAGGATGAATATCTTAAGGAATGCTCCACGCGTCAGATGTTGACGCATGGAGCGGGTGAGTGTGTTTTCCATCAGAACTTTAGAGTCATTTCTACGTCCACCATGTCATAGTCGTGCTTGGACAATGTACGATCGTTGACATGAATATACTCTGCCGTTATGCCGAGCGTCTTGCTGAACTGATAGTCGGCACCTATCTCGTAGTTGGTCTTTGCCGTCTGCCAGTCGGCACACTGCCGGTAAAGGTCGTATCTGGCCTTGACATGCAGTTTCTTCTTGATGACAGGAGCTATTGCCAATGCATAATAGCCATCGGCCTTGTTGCCTTTTGCCGACAGGGAGCAGTCAGTAGCACTGGCGTCGTCGCTGTTAACGTAGCTCTTCGAGAAGGCTTCGCCGGTTGAGTGTATATATTCCGTACGCAGTGTCCAGTCGTCATGGGCATACTCGGCACTCAGCGCATAGCGATGTTGTGGAAGGCTGCGTGTGCCACTATGAGTCTCGCCGGCCTCGTCGGCCCATGTTCCTTTACGAGCGTATGAGCCTTCCCAGCCGAAAGCACCTATGCGCAGCCCGTCCACCGGAGCTATCCACAGCCCGCCAATGATACTCTTGCGTTGGTCAACGTCCTTGCAGTTGATGCCTTGACCGTTGACAACACTGACGGCATAATGTAGCAACGAACGCCCTTTCGAGTTTGGCAGAAAATCTCCTTGAATCTGCATGCCAATATCACGTCCATTGCTTGACACCGCGCCTGAACGGTCAGAGAAATTGACAAGATTAAGGACAGACATGCCATTGTTCATGAATCCCTGGTCAATAGGATGCATAGGATTCTCAAACGTGAACGGAAGCTGGAATTGTCCCACCTTGACGCGGACAGCTGAAAGCTTCTGCCACTCAACGAACAAATCGCACAGACGTGGCGATGTGGCCAGTGTCGATGTGGTGCCCGATACCTGCAGCTGGGCCTTCCAGTAGAAGTCCTTGGCGGCACGGCCGTCGAGAGTGACGCGTGCCATACGCAAATTGAATGAATTACTTTCGTTATCCTTCTGTCCCGAGTATTGATACTGCACCATGGCAAACCCTGAAACCTTGACATTGTTTATCCATGGTTGGCTTTTTGCAGCATCTTGTGCCATTGTTGGTAATGCTATGAATGTCAGCATAGCCAATGTAGCACTTCTCATGTTACTTGTAGTTCTTCTTTATTTCGTCAAGAGAGATGCACTTGATACCCATGTTGCGCATGTCAAAGATATTTGCCTCGGCAACTTCTGGAGTCTTTGCCGAACTGCCATCGGTACATACCACTGTCTCATAGTCATAGCTCATGGCATCGTTGGCGGTGCCGCGCACGCAGTTAGGATACTGTGTGCCGCAGAGGATAACGGTCTTCACACCGAGACGACGAAGTATAAGATCAAGCTGTGTGTTGAAGAAAGCGCTGTTGCGGAACTTAGATACGATGAGGTCATCCTTCTCCGGCTTTATGCCGTCAACAATCTCGTTACCCCATGTTCCAGGTACGCAGTAACCGGCCTTGCCATTGACAAAGAGTGGCACGCGAGGCGCATCGACGTCGAGTCCTGAAGGGCGATGGTCGCGAACGATATACACAATCTTCCACTTCTGCTCACGGCCGTACTTCAGCAGGTCGGCAATGGCAGGGATGGTTGCCTTGGCTCCTGCAACGCAAAGCACTCCCTTAGGGTCAACAAAGTCATTCTGCATGTCAATGACGATAATAGCCTTCTCGGCCTTCTCGGTCAAAGCGGTTGGATACACTGCATCCTGTGCGTTAGCTGTGATGGCCGCAAAAAGCAGCATCACTCCTGTTACAATCTTTTTCATGTTAATAATAGATTTTGTGTTGTGTTAATAAAATAAGTAATGTGTGTTGTAATCGTAATGTATCTTAGTGTGTGTTTGTGTTGTATTTGTGTCCACCGGTATTACTTTTCACGGTGCAAAGGTACACAAAATGTCACAATTCGACAAGAAAAAGTGTCAAAAATTAAGTTTTGTTCGCAATAAACTTACAAAAAGTTTTATTCAAAGGGATTTGAAATTACATACTGATAGTAAAACTCCGAAATAACTTTCAATTTGTAAGTTGGTAGGATTTTGTCTGTTTTTATTTGTCAGTAGAACGCCGACACAGACTTTTTCTTGACCTGTCAGGCAGTGTTTTGCCTGTTATCTGCCTGAGTTTTGCCTGTCATCTGGCACTGCTTTGTCTGTCATCTGCCTGTGCTTTGTCTGCCATCTGGCACTGCTTTGCCTGTCACTTGACTCAGTTTAACACGCAAACAAAAATGAAGCGGGCACTCCGTATCCCTTACGAAGTGCCCGCTTGTTTTATTCACGAGGCTGCAGGATGTTGCATCCAGCAGTCTGCTGCGTTTGTCTGCCGAGGCTTTAGTCCCACCATCCGAATGCCGGACTGTAGGTGTAGCCTGTGATTGTGGTGTTTGCTGTCTCGCTGAGACATTCTTCACTGTACATTGGTTGAGTGCGTTTGTACTCCTGACTGAATCTGTTTTTGTTTGTTGTTTTCATAGTTGATGTTGTTTGTGTCCTCTGTGGGACGTTAAATGTTGAATATTGTTGAATAATGGTTTGTCTGCATTGATGTGATACATCGATATGATTCCCGCGCTTTTCTTATTGCGATGGCAAAGGTAGTGTGAATTCATGACATACGTAACAAAACAGCAACATTGCCTCAAATAATCTGCTTGGCAGCATCATACGTGGGCAACATTGTCATCTCTCAGATTCAAACAATATGGCATATCATTGCTAAATATAAAGCGTAGGGCTACGGAGAATGTTGTGTGGCATAACGGTTTATATTATAATAGGTATGAGGTTGTAACGTCAGAAAATAAGAATCAAGATGTAATTACTCAGTCTTTACATTGTAATTACCAAGTCTTTACATTATAATTACTTAGTCTTTGTCCTTTAATTACTTAGTCTTTACATTGCTGTTTGTATTGTCTGATGTCGTCAGACAATACAGCTTGGGGTGTTTCTTATATCTGATGGGGTGCTTTCCGGCATTAACCTGACAGCGATAATTGATAATTTGGAGTTGGCAACAAGACAAAACGCCGGTATCCCGATATAATAAGACAAAAAGAAGGCGTACAGCTTGTGCTTTTAACACAGGCTGTACGCCTTCATGAAGATATGTGCTTGTGATTAGTCCAAGACGTCCAGATAGCGCTCAAGTGGTATGCCGCGTATCTTGTCACGGTTGTCCTTGTTGAGGTCGATGAGCCTGCGGACATTGTCCATGGCACGTCGTGTGCTGAGCTTGAGCTCTTCGCCGTGAAGCAGATTGGCAATGACGATGGCAGAGAAGATATCGCCGGTGCCGGGGATGCGTACCGGTATCTCGTCGTAGGTGAGCACGAAGCGCTCCTTGCCTTTTGCGCGGCCTATCAGTTCGATGTCTGCATTATAGCCTACCACCGATGGTGTGCCATCGACAGGGATACTCGTTATGAGCACCGAGTGTGCGCCAATCTCGCGCAGACGGTCCATGATGTCGTAGGCTTCCTGACGTGTTACGCCTTCTTTCTTATATGGCGTGTCGGTGAGGTAGCAGGCCTCGGTGTAGTTAGGGAAGCATAGATGTGCCACGCTGATCATCTTCCGCATGGCCGAGACGGTGGCTTCTGTGATGCCGTTATATAGCTTGCCCTCGTCGCCCATGATAGGATCGACGAAGACTGACGTGCCGTTCTGCGCCTGCTCGCGACAGTAGTCGGCTATGAGTTGTGCCTGTGGCTCGGATGCCATGAAGCCTGTTGCGATGGCATCGTAGTGAAAGCCGAGCTCTTTCCATACTGGGAACGACTGGCGTATGTATTCGGTGGTGTCGAGAATGGCAAACTTGCCATACTCAAGATTGTTTGAGACGATGGCCGTAGGAAGGTTGAACGTCGGTATGCCCATATACGACAGGATAGGCATCATTGCTGTCGTGGCAACGGTGCTGTAGCCGCAGAGGTCGTTGATGATGAGTACGGAAGCCCCCTTTCCCCCCAAGGGGGTATTACTTAATATGTTTTTTCTGTCTGTGTCCATAGTCGATGGTAATAAAAATCCTCCCCTTTGGGGAGGTTTGGTGGGGTTGGAGCTAATGTCTTGCTGGGCTTTTACACGAGGTCAACGTGCTCAACGGTTATCTCACGGTCATGGAGGAAGACCTTGGCACATTCCTGGAAGCGCTCTGGGTTCTCTGTCGTCATAAAGCGTACCGTGCCGTTCTTCGTGCAACGGGCATCCATGTCCTGATGTCGTTTGAAGTAGTCGGCGAGGCTGTCAACTATGATGTCGCCCTGTGGTATCACTTTTATGCCTGCCGGCACGGCCTTCTCGATGGAGCTCATAAGTAGCGGATAGTGCGTACAGCCGAGGATGATGGTGTCTATGAGCGGGTCGTTGAAGAGCAGCTGCGTTATGCGTTTGTGTACGAAATAGTCTGCTCCGGCGGTGTTTGCCTCACCGGCCTCGACGATAGCTGCCCATAGTGGGCATGCCTGACCTGTCACCTTGATGTCAGGGAAGAACTTCTTTACTTCAAGTTCGTAGCTTGATGAGCGGACAGTTCCTTCGGTGGCGACGTATCCGATGTGGCGTGTCTTTGTGACGTTGCCTATCATCTCGACCGTCGGCCGAATGACACCAAGTACGCGACGGGTAGCGTCATACTGTATGAGGTCGTTCTGCTGGATGGTTCGCAAAGCCTTTGCCGAGGCGGTGTTACAACCGAGTATCACCAGCTGGCAACCTAAATCGAACAGCTTGATGACGGCTTGCTTGGTGAATTCATATACCACATCGAACGAGCGCGAACCGTAAGGGGCACGCGCGTTGTCGCCCAAGTACAGATAGTCGTACTCGGGTAGCCGCTGTCGCAGGCTGTCCAGGATGGTCAGCCCGCCGTAGCCTGAATCGAAGATGCCGATGGGTGATTGCGCCATACAGTACTATTGCTTCAGCTGTTCAAGGAGCTGTGGCGTTATGTCGACAGAGGTGTTGGGGTTGAGATATGGGCAAGCATTGCTGTCAGTATTAAGCACAACGTCAACATTTAGTGTCGCTGCGAGGCTGCGAATGGCGTCGTTGAGCTTTTGCTGAACAGGTGTCATGGCGTCTTCCTCTGCTTGACGGAGCAGACGCTGTGCCTCTTCGCGGAAGCGGACGTTAGACTCCATGGTCTGCTGCAGCTCTGTCTGACGCTTGCGACGTATGGATGTGGCGAGTGTCGAGTAGCTGTCGAGGAACTCCTCGTACTTGGCGTTGAACTCCTCATCGGCACGCTGCGCCTCCTTGTCGTACTGTGCACGAAGATTATTCAGTTCATCCTGAGCCTGCTGGTACTCCGGCATCTCGCGCATGACAGCATCATTGCTGTAGTAGCCTATACGAACCTGTGCTGCCGACGGGATTGTCAGCAGCACAAGCAATAGGGCTATTGAAAGTATTTTCTTCATCGTTGGGAGTTAAAAAAATTAGGAGTCAGGAGTCAGGGGGTAGGTGTTTGGAGTTAGGTGTTTTACGTTAGGAATCAGAAATTAGTCCATAATGGCAATCATAATTGGTGGGTTCTATTAATTCGCTTTGACATATTTGCGAGAGATTTTCAGAATCAAA
>R03__coassemble_927_pt1 | contig 15082 bp, 12 predicted proteins | sample R03__metabat2_low_PE_024 | metagenome-assembled genome bin R03 | reverse complement strand
AGCAAGCTCGCTTAGCTCTGCCGAGCGCAAGCAAAGTTTCAAAGACAGCAAGTAGCGTTGTTAAAAAATAGAAAGCCTTACGTTGTCAACATTATAAAAATAGATAATGTAAGTTAAAAGACGGCACGATATCACTGAGATGTCGTGTTTTTTTTGTATTTTTGCATCTTAAATATAATATGTACACGTGCAAATGCAAAACGAGAATAATCCATTGATGATGCCGTACGGCACGCCACACGATACTGCGCCGTTCGGAAAGATAACACTCCAGGACTTTGAAGAGGCTATGCTTGAGGGCATCCGTCGCGACGATGAGCAGATAGACATCGTATGCAACGACCCTGCCGAGCCTACCTTCGACAACACCATCGTCCGTGTCGATGACGAGAAGGACCACTACTACGACCTGCTCGACCGTACCACGACAATCTTCTTCAACCTGATGTCGGCAGAGACGAACGATGAGATGGACGAGCTGGCACAGAAGATGTCGCCCATCCTTACTAAGCATGCCAACGACATAAGGCTGAATACCACACTCTTCAAACGTATAAAACGTGTCTATGACGACTATGCCGAGGGACGCGGAGCACGTCAGCTGACGGCTGAGGAACAGACACTTATGGAGAAGTGCTACGACGGCTTCGTACGCTCGGGAGCACTCCTCGACGATGCCGGCAAGGCGCGTCTGCGCGAGCTTAGTGAGGAAGCGAGCCAGTTGTCGCTCCAGTTCTCGCAGAATCTCCTTAAGGAGAACAAGGCATACAAACTCATCATAACCGACGAAGCACAACTCGACGGACTGCCACAGACAGCCATCGACGCTGCGGCTCTCGCCTATAAGGAGTTAGGAGTTAGGAGTGAGGAGTTAGGAGTGAGGAGTGAGGAGTTAGGAGTGAGGAGTGAGGAGTTAGGAGTTAGGAGTGAGGAGAGTGAGGAACCGACACGCACCTCAACCCCTAACTCCTCACTCCCCACTCCTAACTCAAAGGGTTGGCTGTTCACACTCGACTTCCCGTCGTACTCACCCTTTATGACTTATAGCACACAGCGTGAGCTGCGACGCCAGATGTATATGGCTCGTAACACCGAGTGCATACACGATAACGACACCAACAACCTCAAGATATGCAGCCGACTCATCAACCTGCGACGCGAGATGGCACAGCTGCTGGGTTATAAGACATACGCCGACTACGTCCTGAAGAACCGTATGGCCTCGACGGTAGAGAATGTCTATAACTTGCTCAACAACCTCATCGATGCCTATAAGCCAACGGCTGAGAAGGAACGCGAAGAGCTTAGGGCCATGGCACGTAGCATCGAGGGCGATGACTTTGAGATGGAACCGTGGGATTCGGCATATTACTCGCACAAGCTTCAGCTTGAACGCTACAACATAGACGCAGAGATGCTGCGCCCATACTTTAAGCTTGAGAATGTCATCAAGGGCGTCTTCGGACTCGCCACACGTCTCTACGGCATCACTTTCAAGGAGAATAAGGACATCCCTGTCTATCATCCTGACGTCAAGGCGTATGAGGTGTTTGACAAGGACGGCTCGTATCTCGCTGTATTCTATGCCGACTTCCACCCTCGTGAGGGTAAGCAAGGCGGTGCATGGATGACTGAATACCAGGGTCAGTGCATAGAGACGAACACCGACGACAAGACAGGTGAGAAGACCGAGGAGAACATCCGCCCGCATGTGTCAGTAGTCATGAACCTCACAAAGCCTACCGCCGAGAAGCCGGCACTGCTGACTCTGGGCGAGGTGGAGACATTCCTGCATGAGTTCGGACACTCGCTGCACGGCATGTTCGCTAACACACGGTTCGAGTCGTTGTCAGGAACGAACGTGTGGTGGGACTTCGTTGAGCTGCCGTCGCAGTTCATGGAGAACTTCGCAGTAGAGCGTGAGTTCCTGCGTACCTTCGCCTTCCACTACGAGACGGGTGAGGTAATACCCGACGAGCTCATCGACCGTATCATAGCTTCGCGTAACTATGGCGCCGCCGGCGGATGCCTACGCCAGGTTAGCTTCGGTCTGCTTGACATGGCATATTATACGAAGGAGGATGAGTTCACCGACGATATCATACCGTTCGAGAAGCAGGCATGGGCAAAAGCCATACTCGGCAAGCAGCGCACCGACACCTGCATGACCGTCCAGTTCTCGCATATCATGGCGGGTGGATATGCTGCGGGATATTACAGCTATAAGTGGGCGGAGGTCCTCGACGCTGATGCTTTCGCCGTATTCAAGCGCGAGGGAATCTTCAATCAGGAGACGGCGCAGCGCTTCCGCGACTGTGTACTCTCGAAAGGCGGCACCGAGCACCCGATGACTCTCTACAAACGCTTCAAGGGTTCAGAGCCTACCATCGACGCATTGTTAGAAAGGAACGGGATAAAAGCCCCCGCGACAATTAACAGTTAACAATTAACAGTTATGTTCTTCGATTCTCAATTAAGAATTAAGGATTAAGAATTAAGAATTATGATATGCTCCGTTTGCATGAGTTTCAAACTTACAAAACTAATCATAATTCTTAACTCTTAATTCTTAACTCTCAATTCTCAATTAAAATATGGATTCTAAACAGGAGCTTTTAGACCGCAGATACTTGCGCATGGCTGCAATATGGGCAGAGAACTCATACTGCCAGCGACGTCAGGTGGGATGTCTTGTCGTCAAAGACAAACGCATCATAAGCGACGGATACAATGGTACGCCGTCAGGATTCGAGAATGTCTGCGAGGACGAGAATAACGTTACGAAGCCGTATGTGCTACACGCTGAGGCCAACGCCATAACGAAGTTGGCACGCTCGCATAACAACAGCGACGGTGCAACGCTATACGTCACCGACTCACCTTGTATAGAATGCGCCAAGCTTATCATACAGTCGGGCATCAAGCGCATAGTTTATGCCAAGCAATACCGTCTCACTGACGGCATCGACCTGCTTCGAAGGGCGGGAATAGAAATAGTGTATGAGCCCACTCCAGCTCTCCCCGAGTGAGTGAGCTTTTAATAGTCGTTGCAAGCTCAAGCACTTTTGCAAATTTAAGAATTAAGCGAAGAAAATCTTGGGATGCTTTTTTCAAAGTACTCAAATAATCAAAACATATAAAACATCCTTCCTCTTGGGAAGGCTTGGTTAGGCTTTATGAACAAGAAGAACAGATATATGCCGCTGCTGATGGCGCTGTGTACCGTCATCGGCATACTTATTGGCACATTCTATGCAAACCACTTCGGGGGTAACAGACTTAACATCATCAACTCAGAGTCTAACCGCCTGAACAACCTTCTGCACATCATCGACGACCAATACGTAGACAGCGTCGATGTCAACGACCTCGTGGAGAAAGCCATTCCGCAGATTCTTGCTGAGCTTGATCCACACTCTGTGTATATCAGCGCTAATGATGTGGCTTCGGCAAATGATGACCTGAAGGGCTCGTTCTATGGCATCGGCATAGAGTTTACTATTCGTGAAGACACCATTCATGTGCAGAACGTCATCACCGACGGACCGGCAGAGCGTGCCGGAATCATCGCCGGCGATAAGATAGTAAGTGTCGATGGCAAGCCGTTCGTAGGCAAGGTGGTCACCAATCAGGAGGCTATGCACCGCCTGAAAGGTGAGAAAGGCACGAAGGTGACTGTCGGTGTACTCAGCTATGGCAGCAATAAGGTTAAGAACATCACTATCGTACGCGACGAGATAAAGACCAAGAGCATCTCTGCCTTCTACATGCTCAACGACAATACGGGTTATATAAAGGTGAAGAACTTTGGCGAGAACACATATGCCGAGCTACTTGTGGCACTGGCACAACTGTCGCAGAACGACCTGCAGAATATCGTCATCGACCTTCGGGAGAACACGGGCGGATACATGCAGACGGCAGTACAGATGGCTAACGAGTTCTTGCCGGCAAAGCGTCTCATAACATACATGGAGGGACGGAAGTCTCCACGCAAGGACTTCACGAGCGACGGACGTGGCTCTTACCAGCACATACCACTCTGTGTGCTTATCAACGAAGGTTCAGCATCGGCAAGCGAGATATTCGCCGGAGCTATTCAGGACAACGACCGCGGTACGATAATCGGTCGACGATCATTCGGCAAAGGCCTCGTGCAGCAGCAGATATCATTCCCTGACGGCTCGATGATTCGCCTTACCATTGCCCGCTACTACACTCCTTCGGGACGTTGCATACAGAAACCTTATAAGATGGGCGACGACGCATCTTACGAGAAAGACCTCCTGGAGCGTTATGAACATGGCGAATACTTCTCGCAAGACAGCATAAAGCATGAGGGACCGGCCTATCATACCGTATTGGGACGTACCGTATATGGTGGCGGTGGCATAACTCCTGACATCTTTGTCGCTGAGGATACGACAGATATGACGTCATACTACAAACAGGCTTCGATGACAGGTCTTATTCTGCAGTTTGCTTATACATATACTGATGATAACCGTCTGAAGCTTAATGACTTCAAGAATATGATGGAAATGGCAGATCATCTTAAGAAACTTGATCTTGTTGAGACATTTGCTGATTATGCTGAAAAGCGTGGTTTGCAGCGTCGTAACCTCATGATAAAGAAATCACACTCGTTGCTTGAACGCTACATTGACTCACGTATAATCTACAATATGCTTGACGAACAGGCCTGGAACGAATATCTCAACCAGGATGATCCTGTTGTCAAGAAGGCTCTTGAGGTGTTCAGCGCCGGCGAGGCTTTCCCTAAGAAGCCTTCAAAACAGCCGGAAAAGAAGAAATAAGGGAACTTGAAGAATGGCGTACAAAGGTTGATATAATCTGCGACAAGAATAGATAGAACCAACCTTAAGCATGTAAGTGAAAAGTAAGAAGTGTACTTCGTCTCTCAAATTTTTTACTTCATGCGGCGAATATCCTTACTCGAAAGTGGCAGCGAAGTAACAAAACAATGACGAAGCAAGAGCTGCGCAGATGGGTGCGCAATGAACTAAAGACGCATGCTTCATGCGAACTGCAGCGTTTGTCTGATGAGACGTGCCGGCTGATACTTAGGCACAGGCTTATACAACAGGCTCAGACGGTATTGGCTTTCTGGCCTTTGCCTGACGAACCGGATATCCGGCCCGCTGTCCGCCAGCTTTATCAGCAAGGTAAGACGGTACTCCTTCCTCATGTTGTCAGTGATACTGAGATGGTGATATGCCGTTATGAAGGAGATGAATCGTTGGCAGAAGGAGCGTTCGGAATTCTCGAACCGCACGTGAATGTCAGCAGTCAGAAGGCTGCTAACAATGTTCTCAGCCAAGATAATGCCGTAAATCGGACCATCAGCCGTAGCCCGTCATCTACTGATAACGCACCATCAACGACTGCTGTCGCACTCATTCCTGGCCGTGCCTTTGATGCCGAAGGTCACCGTTTAGGGCGAGGCAAAGGCTATTACGATAGATTCCTTGCTCTTAATGCTGACATCCAGACCATTGGCATTTGCTATCCTTTCCAGATAATTGATGAGATACCGTCAGATACTCACGACATAATAATAAACGAACTTCTATGGAAAATTTCAAAGTAATAATAGTCGAAGACGTTGCTCTTGAGCTGAAAGGCACAGAGGGCATTATACGTAACGAAATACCTGAGGCAGAAATAATCGGCACAGCACAGACCGAAGCCGAGTATTGGCGATTGCTCCGAAAGGAGGAACCACAGCTTCTGCTACTTGACCTTGGACTCGGTGGCTCGACAACCGTAGGCGTTGAGATATGCCGACAGACAAAGCAGACACGCCCAAAGATGAAGGTTCTCATCTTTACTGGCGAGATTTTGAACGAGAAACTATGGGTTGATGTCCTTGATGCCGGTGCTGATGGCATCATCCTGAAGACCGGCGAACTGCTCACCAGACGTGATGTCGTCGCTGTGATGGATGGCAAACAGCTTGTCTTCAACCAGCCTATCCTCGAGAAAATAGTTGATCGCTTCAAGATGACGGTAGGTTCGGAGATGATGAATCAGGATGCTAAGATACGCTACGAGATAGATGAGTACGATGAACGCTTCCTTCGTCATCTTGCTCTTGGCTACACCAAGGAGCAGATAACAGGCCTTCGTGGCATGCCTTTCGGTGTGAAATCGTTAGAGAAACGTCAGGCTGAGCTCATCCAGAAACTCTTCCCGGGCAAATCGGGCGTAAATGCTACCCGTCTTGTCACTAAAGCCCTTGAGCTGCATATCATAGACATCGATAACCTTGTTCCTGATGAGGAGTAAAGAAGATAGTGCTTTGTTGAGAAGACTGCGTACTCTCGCTTCATTAATGGCTGTTGCTTCCGTAGTATTCGAGGCAATAGTTGTCGTCGGTTCATGGTTTGCCGATTCGCTTATGGAAGAGAGTCCTGTGCAGTCACTTCTTACTGCCAACGGCATACGTTGGTACATAGGCAGTTATGCTGATGTGCTGGCAACGCCTTTTGTCGTATGGGTTATCCTGTGTGGATGTGCTTACGGCATTCTCAAAGAAAGTGGAATAGCTGATGCCGTGGTATCGCTATGCCATAAAAAGAAGACAGAATACACCGAGCGTATAGCTTTGCAGGCATCGGCAGTGGTTGCGATAATCATCATCGTCTCTGCCATGCTGCTTACCTTCGGACCTCATTCAGTACTGCTCAGTGCTACGGGTTCTCTCTCTCATAGTAGCATATCCGCCGGCGTTATTCCTATTGCAGCCTTCCTTTTTGCTGCAGTGGGAATAACATACGGATATTTCTCGTCAAGGTTTCATGGTGTCGCTGTGCTTTTTGACGCCAGTGTCAAAGGCGTCACGACTCTTGTACCGGTACTTGTACTGTATGTGTTTGTAGTACATCTGGCATATCTCATCATCCATTGTATGTCATAGTCGGGGCGAGACACCTGCTTGCTTTGGCTGTTCCTTGTAGGCTGTAGCGCTTTCGTTAAACAAAAGCGCTACGCTGTTATGTTGCCGTTATGATGCGAAATCCTATTCGTTGTAGCCCGCTGTGATTTCGCATATCTTCACAACCGTCATCATTGCTTTCTCCATTACTTGGCATGACACAAACTCGTATGGGCCATGGAAGTTGACGCCGCCTGCAAAGATGTTCGGGCATGGTAAACCCATGAACGACAGCTGCGCACCGTCTGTTCCTCCGCGGATAGGCTCTACGCGTGGTGGGACGCCAGCGGCCTGCATGGCATGAAGTACGATGTCGATGACGTGCATCTGCGGATCGATCTTCTCCTTCATATTGTAGTATTGGTCATTGACCTCAACATTGACCGTGCCATCACCATACTTCGCGTTTAATTTGGCACCAACCTCCTTGATAAACTCCTTTCGGCGTGAGAAAATCTTACGGTCGTGGTCACGTATGATGTATGAAAGCTTGGCGTTTTCTATTCCGCCTTCTATGTGTAGCAGGTGATAGAAGCCCTCATATCCTTCGGTTGTCTCAGGGCGTTCGTCAGCAGGCATCATCTGTGCAAACTCCATAGCGACGTTGTTGGCGTTAATCATCTTGCCCTTGGCATATCCTGGGTGTACGCTGACACCTTTTATTGTGACCTTTGCCGAGGCAGCGTTGAAATTCTCATATTCAAGGTCGCCAAGGTCACCGCCATCCATTGTGTAGGCCCAGTCGCATCCGAACTTCTTGACATTGAAGTGATGTGCGCCCATACCAATCTCCTCGTCGGGGTTGAAGCCTACTCTGATCTTGCCATGCTTCACTGCGGGATGCTGCTTCAGCCATACCATGGCCTGCACTATCTCGGCAATGCCCGCTTTGTCGTCAGCACCTAACAGCGTGTGACCATCTGTTACAATGAGGTCTTCGCCAGTATGTTGCAGAAGCTCAGGGAATTTCTCTGGCGAGAGCATTATGCCCTCAGAGAGCATTATGTCCTTGCCGTCGTAGTTGTTGACGATACGTGCCTTGATGTTGGCACCTGAGCAGTCGGGGCTTGTGTCGTAGTGTGATATGAACCCGATGATAGGCACATCCTCGTTAATGTTACTTGGCAGAGTGGCATAAACGTATCCCATCTCGTCCATCTCAACATCGTCGAGACCTTCTGCCTCGAGCTCCTTCTTCAGATATTCAGCAAAGGCCAGCTGTTTCTCTGGTGTACTTGGTACTGTCTGTGACTCCTCGCTTGACTGTGTGTCAAACTTCGTGTAGTTTATAAAACGTTCTATTAGTTCCATAGTAGCCCCACCTAACCTCTTCCTAAAGGCACTAACTTCGTGTCGCCCAGAGTAGAGGAACTTTTATTTGTATTGTGAGTGGTGGGTTATCTCATTTTTAATTGTTAAGAGGTTAAATGGTTAAAGGTGGGTTCTATTAATTCGCTTTGGCGGATTTTGAGGTTATTTTCGAGGTCAAAGTGTAAGAATCTTGAAGGCGCATAGCGGGCTATGCAACTGAAAGTTCTTGCAGTTTGAGCCGAAAAGAATCCAAAAGATGACAAAACGATATTAGTCCCTAATTAATAAGTTTTATCGGTGGGAATTAATAGAACCCACCTAAAAGGTTAAAGAGAATAGTAAATGGTATTAAAAATATCCCCCTTGGGGGGAGTGAGGGGGCTAAAGTAGGTCCGGTCGCAGACGTTTTGTGCGTTCGAGTGCCTGTTCCATTTCCCACTCTTTTATTTTCGCTTCGTGGCCGGAGAGTAGGATAGGGGGTACTCCCCAAGTCTCGTCCGGATTGCTGACAGGATGATATTCTGATGGTCGGGTGTAGCATGGCGGCTCAAGGAGATTATCCTGGAAGGAGTCAGAGAGTGCTGATTCGACATCGCCTATTACTCCTGGGACGATGCGGACAATGCTGTCAGCCATTACGGCTGCTGCCAGTTCTCCTCCGGTAAGTACGAAATCGCCGATGCTTACCTCTCGTGTTATCAGATGTTCACGTATGCGGTAGTCAATGCCTTTGTAGTGACCGCATATTATCATGATGTTCTCTTTGAGCGAAAGCTCATTAGCCATGGGCTGGTTGAACTTCTCTCCGTCGGGTGCCGTGAATATTATCTCGTCGTAGTCGCGTTCTGCTTTCAGTGCCGATATGCATGCGTCAAGGGGCTGGCATTGTATTATCATGCCGGCTTTTCCTCCGAATGGGTAGTCATCTACGCGCCGCCATTTGTCTGCTGTGTAGTCGCGCAGGTTATGTATGTGTATCTCTGCCAGACCTTTCTTCTGAGCGCGACCGAGTATGCTCTCGTTCATGAACGGCTCAAGCATCTGTGGCAGTACGGTGATGATGTCTATTCTCATTTCTGTTTTGCTGTGTAATGTCTGTTTTTTCAAGTGAAGACGTGTATATCAAGTAATAAAGTGAAAGAGTAAGGAAGTGAAAAGTAAAAAGTCAGATATGCACTTGCCATAAGAATAGACATGCATGACATATCCCACCTGATAACTTCTTGCTTCTATGCTTTGTACCTATTGCGCTTGAAAATCAACTCCTTACTTTTTACTTTCTTACTTTTTTACTTTCTTACTTGAATAGACTTCTGACACTACTTATAGTAGTTCAGTGCAGAGCCGATGGCCGTTGCAAACTCCGAGTGCTTCGGTATGATGAACCGTACGCTATAGAGTTGCTCCATAAGTGCAAAGACATCCTTGCATTGCGGCAGCAGTGTGAGGTTGCCTATCATAACGAAGTCCTTGATGCCGGTGCCCTTTGCTGACAGTATTGCTGCTGAGCCGATGGTCTGTACGACGGTGCAGATAAGTCCGAGAGCTATATCTTCGTGTGTGGCTGTTGTCTGTGCGTTGCCGAACAGTGATGCTGTTGCAAACGAAGGCAATCCAGGTATCTCGTCGGAACAGATGTCGCCGATCATCAGGTCGATGGCACGCAGGTTTCCTTTCTCTGCAATCTTAGATACGTGGCGGATGTCATCAGTGCTCAGCAAGAGGCGTGACAATCCGGCAAGTGTACCACCGCCCATGCCCAAGCCACCGAGATGAGTGCATTCGCCGTTATCGTATTTGACGAGCGTCGTACCTGTACCCATCGAAACGACAATCATGCTGTTCAGCCCGCTCATGTGGCAAGCACCAAGTCCGTCAGCGACAAACTCCTCCGTACGGCTTGTCGGCAACCCATAGACATCACCTTTTATATATGCAGCACCTACGCCAGTGAGCATGACGTGCTCAATGTCGTCGAGCGAAAGGTTATTGTCGTTAAGGTATTTTCCAAAGGCTCCGTAGAGTGATGTCACAGCATCAGACGCCTTGATGCGTATCGGTGCAACAATCTTCCCATTGCGGATGCCCACTATCTTTGTCGTCGAGATGCCGACGTCGATACCTATTACAGTTTTCATCTTGTTGCTTGCAATTTTGAATTAAGATGTATGAATTAAGAGTTAAGAATTAAGAGTTAAGAATTATGATATGTTCTACTCACTCATATTGGTAGACAAACGGTAATCATAATTCTTAATTCTTAACTCTTAATTCTTAATTGATAAAACACACCTCTTAATTCTTTGTCCTATTATTGTTCTCCGTTTATCTTAGCCTTCTTACGCTTGTCATGGTCAAGAATAATCTTGCGCATGCGCATGGACTTTGGTGTCACCTCGACAAGCTCATCGGCCTTGATGTATTCGAGGCATTCCTCAAGCGAGAGAATTGTCTTTGGTATGATGCGGGCCTTCTCGTCAGAGCCCGAGGCACGTACGTTGGTGAGCTGTTTTGCCTTTGTAACGTTGACGACGAGGTCGTTGTCGTGAACATGTTCGCCGACAACCTCACCACCATAGACATCCTCGCCTGGATCGATGAAGAACTTTCCGCGGTCCTGAAGCTTGTCGATGGAGTAGGCGAAGGCATTGCCTGTCTCAAGTGCTATCATCGAACCGTTGACACGACGAGTTATGTCACCCTTGTAAGGCTGATACTCCTTGAAGCGGTGTGCCATGATTGCTTCGCCCTGACTGGCAGTAAGGACGTTCGTACGCAGACCCATTATGCCTCGTGACGGTATGTCGAACTCTATGTTTACGCGGTCGCCCTGGTTCTCCATGCTGGTCATTTCGCCCTTGCGACGTGTCACCATGTCAATCATCTTTGATGAGAACTCCTCCGGAACGTTAATGGTAAGCTCCTCGATAGGCTCGCATCTTACGCCGTCAATCTCCTTGTAGATGACCGTAGGCTGACCAACCTGAAGCTCGTAGCCCTCACGGCGCATGGTCTCGATGAGTACGGAGAGGTGGAGGACGCCACGTCCTGAGACGATCCACTTATCTGTCGAGTCCTCGAAAGGCTCTACGCGCAGTGCGAGATTCTTCTCGAGTTCCTTCTCCAGACGGTCGTTGATGTGTCGTGATGTGACATACTTGCCTTCCTTTCCGAAGAACGGTGAGTCGTTGATGGTGAACATCATGGACATGGTAGGCTCGTCGATGGCGATAGGAGGCAGAGCCTCTGGATTCTCAAAGTCGCAGATGGTATCGCCGATCTCGAAGTTGTCGAGGCCGATGACGGCACAGATGTCTCCGCTCTGTACCTCCTTCGTCTTGACGTGTCCCATACCTTCGAAGACGTGAATCTCCTTGATCTTCGTCTTCTCCATTGAGCCGTCGCGATGTGCTATGGTGACGTTCTGGCCTTCGCAGACAGAGCCACGGTGCACGCGGCCTACGGCGATACGGCCTGTGTAGTTAGAGTAGTCGAGCGAAGTGATAAGCAGCTGTGTAGAGCCCTCAAGCTGTTCAGGGGCTGGGATGACCTCTACAATCTTGTCGAGCAGATAGTCGATGTTGTCAGTCGGCGAGTTGTAGTCCTCTGCCATCCATCCGTTCTTTGCCGAACCATATACTACTGGGAAGTCAAGCTGATCCTCGGTGGCATTCAGCGAGAACATAAGATCGAAGACCATCTCATAGACTTCCTCCGGACGACAGTTTGGCTTGTCAACCTTGTTGACGACGACGATAGGCTTCAGACCTATCTGCAGGGCCTTCTGCAGCACGAAGCGTGTCTGTGGCATCGGACCTTCGAAGGCATCGACCAGCAGTATGCAGCCGTCGGCCATGTTCAGCACGCGCTCCACCTCGCCGCCGAAGTCGGAGTGTCCCGGAGTGTCGATGATGTTTATCTTTGTACCTTTCCAGTTGATGGATACATTCTTTGACAGAATCGTTATACCACGCTCGCGCTCGAGCTCATTGTTATCCAGAACCTGGTCAGAATTGTTCTGACCCTCGCGGAATAGATTTCCCGCGAGCATCATCTTGTCAACCAGCGTTGTCTTGCCGTGATCGACGTGTGCGATGATTGCTATATTTCTAATGTCTTGCATAATGTTTTGCTTATGGGTGGTGGCTTATGGGTGGTGGCTATTTGTCTTGCTGCCTGTTGTTATTACTGCGGACAACAGCTATGTCCCAATACCTAACACCTGTAATTAATTTTCGCTGCAAAGTTACAAAAAATAATGGTGATATACGAACCTACGGGCAATAATTTTCTGATTTAGGTTAAAAAACTCAAACAAATCAATAATTTATCATCCAACAGTCATCATTTGTCATTATTTTTTACTACCTTTGCACCCGCTTTTCAGATTGAAGGGCTGCATTCAATGATGTGTGGGGCTGTGATTAAGACCTCATGACATCAGAAGGATGTAATTCATAAACCATTAATCACTCATTCTAAACATGTATTTAGACTCAGCAAAGAAGACAGAGATCTTCGGCCAGTACGGCAAGACAGCTACTGATACAGGTTCTGCAGAGAGCCAGATCGCACTCTTCTCTTACCGTATCTCACACCTCACAGAGCACCTTAAGAAGAATCACAAGGACTACAAGACAGCTCGTTCGCTGACAGCACTCGTTGGTAAGCGTCGTGCTCTCCTTGACTACCTCTACGATCGCGACATCAATCGCTATCGTGCCATCGTTAAGGCTCTCGGTCTCCGTCGATAATCTCGCGAAGGTTAATGAAAAGACAATCCCGCATCTCTCGTCTGAAGATGCGGGATTTTTTCGTTTGGCAGTATCTCATGGCTTGTGCCAAGATGCCGTTTCCGTCGTCACATGATGTCGTTTTAAGCGTCGCTCTATAAAGGTGATTACACAAAATAGAGCAGATACTTATGCAAGAAGATAACTGAAGTTTCGCTCCTTTATTTTTGTCAAGAATTAAAGAATTAAAGAAGCCAGATTGGAATAAATAAGAAAGGTTAGAAGGAAATAAAATCTCATTATGAGATTTTATTTCAAGCATCTAAATCTTCTTGACAATTCAACGAATAAACTTCTTTACTTCTTTAATTCTTGATAATAAAAGAGTTAGAGAGTACTTAAACTGTGCTAAAGATAGAAGATAAGAATAACATTGTAAGGCAATACCAATTAGGCTGCCGGACAATACCAAACAGGCTGCCGGACAATAAATCTGAGACGGTAAAGACTGAGTAATGATATAATAAAGACTCAGTAATTATATTGTAAAGACTGGGTCTTTGTTTTGTAATTACTGAGTCTTTATGTCGTAAGGCGATACTTCTGACAGCGTCAACTGTATTTTCTGAAGCCGTCATTTGATAGTAATGGCGGTTTGCTTTGACAGACTTTGTTGTTTGTTTTGACAGACTTTGTTGTTTACTTTAACACACTTTGTGGTTTGTCTGGATGCCGAAGTGCCTTTTCTGCGATAGTCACGGGTGTCTGACTCCTAAAGGCTCGTCAGCTGTTACCTGCTGATGTACCTTTCCCAATAGGCCATGATGATGGTTGTCAGAGGGAGGGCGATGATTAGTCCGATGAATCCTAACAGCGTGCCCCATACCGAGAGCGACAGCAACAGTATGGCTGGGTTCATGCCCATGGCCTTGCCCATAACCTTCGGCGTTACTATCATGTCTATTATGACCTGCACAATGCAGAACACAGCCAGTGCTGATGCAAAGATTATCCAGAAGTTCTGGCCTGTCGATGCTGCTTTCATGAGTGCCAGGAATGCTGTCGGGATGAGTGCGAAGGTGTGCAGATAAGGCACCAGATCGAGAATGCCTATCAGTATTCCGAGGCCTATTGCCATCGGGAATCCGATGATGGTGAAGCCGATGCAGAACAGTATGCCCATGATTAGAGCTACCATACCCTGGCCTCGAACGTAGCTGTTCAGCGCCTTTGCCACATCGTGCATCAGTTCCTGCCAGAACGGACGGTTCTCTTTCGGGAATATCTTTATCCAGTTTGTTGACAGATTCTCGTAGTCTAATAATATAAAAAAGGTGTAGAGGAGTACGATACACGATGCGATGAAACTATAAACGAACGAGAACGTCTGTGTTGCGAACTTCATCAAGCCAGGTGCCGAAGTCTTCACAATGTCAGTGAAATCCTTCGACTTAAAGAATGCTTCTATCTCGTTGCGGTAGTTGACGATGAGGTCGTTAAGTGCATCTGGTATGCTGGTGATGTTTGCCTTGGTGTGTATGTAGGCGATGGCTACGACGCTAAGCTTCTGAAACTGGTCAATCATCGGCGGTATGATGGCCATGATGACGCCACTCAGCACAACGACAACAAGCACCATCGTGATGATGATGGCTAATGCACGCGACTTGATGTGCAGGTGCTTCTCTATCAGCTTGACTACTGGGAACAGCAGATACGCCAGCAGCCATGCTATGAAGAATGGCAGCAGGGCACTGCTAAGATAGTTGACAGCCAAGAATACTGCCAACACTATGAGCGCGATGATGAACCAGCGTGCAGCGCGGTCGAATGTTATCTCGTGCTTGAACATTATTGTTGTTTCTTAAGGTGGGTTCTATTAATTCGCTTTGGCAGATTTACGAGAGATTTTCAGATTCAAAGTGACAGAATCTTGAAGGCGCATAGCGGGCTATGCAACTGAAAGTTCTAACACTTTGAACTGAAAAGATCCGTAAAGGTGGCAAAACGTCAACCCTCAAACAATAAGTAATATCTACGGTGGGAATTAATAGAACCCACCTTAAATCATAATATGATT